>ENA-OPFG01001452-OPFG01001452.1-human-gut-metagenome-genome-assembly--contig:-NODE-1452-length-12237-cov-2.948859_pt1 | contig 12237 bp, 10 predicted proteins | sample MGYA00241304_ERZ501542 | MGnify/ENA primary metagenome ERZ501542 (study PRJEB25962, sample SAMEA2042427) | human gut metagenome | biome: human gut; feature: human-associated habitat; material: faeces...
AGCGGGGGCTGGCACGCGAAGCGTGACTGGGGGGGTCAGCAAGGAGAACACAATGCCCTTAGAAAACAAACTTGGTTTGACCGACGAGGCCGCGCTGGCCCGGGCTGAGGAAAAGATCAGCAAGACCAAAGCGCTGGAGCTTTACGACACCGGCCTGCTGGATGCCTTCCCGGTGGGGACATTTGCGGGCCTGCAAAAGATCCACGGCTATCTGTTCGGCGAGATCTACCCCTTTGCCGGGCAGATGCGTACCGTGAACATTGCCAAGGGCAATTTCCGGTTCGCACCGGTCATGTATCTGGCTGCGGCTCTGGAAAGCATCGACCGGATGCCCCAGTCCACCTTTGATGAGATCATCGAAAAGTATGTGGAGATGAACGTTGCCCACCCCTTCCGGGAAGGCAATGGCCGCAGCACCCGCATTTGGCTCGACCATATCTTGAAAAACAAAATCGGCAAGGTTGTTGACTGGAGCAAGGTTGATAAGGAAGATTATCTACTTGCAATGGAGCGCAGCCCGATTAAAGATGTGGAAATCAAAGTGTTACTAAAAAGCGCGCTTACAGACGAAATAAACAGCCGTGAGGTCTATATGATAGGCATCGACCACAGCTACTATTATGAGGGTTATACGACCTTTAAGATGGAAGAATTGTAATCAATAGCGAAATACACCACAATTATCAAGCGATAAAAGGAGTGTTTGAACAATGAAAGAAGATAATATCGAACAGCAACACACGGAAGAAACTCCCGAAAAGAATAGAGTTATTGCTTGGGTAAAAGAACACAAATCACAGTTACTTCTTGCCGGAGTTAGCATCACTACCGTATTCTTAACCGTTATGGGAATAAAAAATAAAGATGCTCTCACAGATTTATGGAAATCATTGAAAATACAAATTGAAAAAGGGGCTTTATATAGTTCTAAATGGTTTGAAAAAGCAAGTCTTGAGGAACTTGAAAAAGCAAGAGAAATAGTTCAAAAAGACTTCAATAATCCAAAACTTGATTTAGATTATAGAAACGAATGTTGGAATCTTTTGAACCGTTTTGATAATGCCATAGGAAAAATCAAATGGAATGGGAAAGAATACGGATATCCCGTTCACAGTAGTAACGGTTGGCATTTGCTGAGTGATGACTAAAACATTAATTTTCAAACAAGAAGCGAGGTGCAAATATGCCCGACAAGAATTGGCAATTTGAACTTGAAGAATATATCAAGCAGGGTGAACCCGACCGAACCGAAAAAAGCGAGGCGTGGCAGACCGCCATCGGCTTGCAGGCGGTGGACGGGCTGAACACCTCTGCCTATCTGCTGGATACCGCTAAGGACCATATCGAAGGGAAAATCACCATTGATGAAGCCCAGCAGCGCATTCATAGCTATTATGAGCAGCGCACCACCCGCACCGAAATAGAGAACGAAACCAAAGAAGCGGACATTGTTTCCGCCAGAATCGCAAAACTGTTGGGGGAAAAAGCCTTCCAATTCTCCCCCGCCGAGTGGCTCTCCATCCATCGCAGGCTGTTTGAAGGCGTGTTCCGTCACGCGGGGCAGATTCGGCAGTACAACATCACCAAGAAAGAGTGGGTACTGAACGGCGACACCGTGACCTATGCGGATTGGAACAGTATCACGGACACGCTGGATTATGATTTTGCCACTGAAAAACAGTTCTCCTATGAGGGCTTGTCCGTAGATGCGGCGGTGAAGCATCTGGCGAAATTCGCTTCGGACATTTGGCAAATCCATCCCTTCGGCGAGGGAAATACCCGTGCCACCGCCGTCTTTATGATCAAATATATGAAAACCTTCGGCTTCCGTGTGAACAACGACGCCTTTGAAAAGAATTCGTGGTACTTCCGCAACGCCTTGGTCCGAGCGAACTATACGAATCTGCAAAAGGGCGTTCACTCCACCACAAAGTTCTTGGAGATGTTTTTCAGCAATCTTCTTTTAGGCACGGATTACGAGCTGAAGAATCGTTATATGCACATTGATTATGTGGATGTTGATAAGCCCCAAAGTGCCAAACAGCAAATTCCAAAGTGCCAATTTGGCACTTTGGAATGCACTTTAGAAGAATTGGCTGTGCTGGATTTAATAAAGAAAAATCCAACCATCAAACAACAGGAACTTGCAGACATCACCGATAAATCGCTCAGAAGTGTGAAGCGTATTATGAAGTCGCTGCAAGATAAAAACTATATCCGCAGAGAAAGCGGCAAGAGATACGGAAAATGGGAAGTAATTATTTGAGGACGCACTTCTCAAATAATAAAATCCGATCAGCACTAAATTTATTAATACAAAAGCGGTAAAATCATCCTTTTATAATGGACAGTTGAGGAGGCAAGGATAATGCCCAAAGTAATGGAGATCATCGAAAAGGAAACCAAGGGGAAAAGCTACCACACATATAAGTATAGTTATGATTCGATTGGTTTACCATCCATTGACTACGATGATGATCCTAATAAGGTAATGAAGTGGAAGGATTCAGGTGAAACCGATTCTCCCAAAGGGGCAGTTGACCTGAAACATTTAGCGGATCAACTCCAACAGTTAGGAGAAACACCTCTTCTTAAATACTTCCTTGACGGTTCCCGTCACGTATTCAAGGTGGATGATATTGCCTATAACAAACAAGTTTTCCCTGTTGTTGCTGGCCAGATAGGTGTGGGTTGCTGTAGGCGTGAAAATAAGCGCATGCAAAAAGAGCGTTTCTATCGCGAATTGGTTTTGGCACTGCCAGATAAAGCAAACGCCGATGGTTGGGATGATGCAGCTTATTTTGCAGCCAAAGTGAAGAAGTTAAATGAAAGCGAAGAACTAATGCGCTTGGGATTGCACTTTTCTGCCATTCTCCCATATGCAACATCAAAGGCAGGATCTCCCGGTACCAAACTTGAGAACTTGGCCGTCGGCGTTATACAAGACTATATGGTTGAAGCGGAAAAACGGATGGTTGCTGAACTGGTCAGAGACAAGCGTTTGGGGCAAGATGCCTACTTGCTTAAGGATGGTTCCCTTGAATATAAGATTATGAAATCTGGGCGAGAAGATTTGAGAACACTTCAAAAAATCAAGCACAATTACAGTTGGGTAATCGGTGTTTCTAAGTCTTTTAATCCAGAAAGCTGTCTTGACCACACGGGTAAACCGAATTCCAATTACATCGCAAATCTGCCAGTATTCCATAGGACCCCAGTAGCAAGATACGAAAACCGAGAGTTTTTAGGCGATGTTCAATTTGGCGTTTGGTATATTCGCTTACGTGACAAACGCAGAACGCAGACTCCATTTGACGGAGTAGTGAAAGTCGAAAAGATTATGATGGATGAAGAAATAGAGGCTGGAATTAATAGTGATGTCATTGACTTGATATCGGCTAATATTATCAACGAACGCAATCCTACTTGCTATGGTACCGACCGCCGGTGGGCAAATCATTTGTACCCGGTTTTCTTGACCGAGTCTTATGTAAAAAGCAAATATATAAGTACAGAAATGTTCTTGCACCTGTTTTGAGGAGGAATAGAGAATGGCTAATACAGTTATTGGTCGTGTGGTAGCGACAGAGAAGAATCCAACGACTATTGATAATTTTACTTTTTGGACTGATCCCGAACTCATTTTAAACCCTTTTGACATTGTCAAAGTTCAACACGTCAACAACTCTTTTTCCTATGGCGTTATCGAAGATATTGCACACATTACTGATGCAGCAAGTTTTTTAACGAACTTTATTTCAAGTGATTTCGGCGATGTCAATGCGGAAGAAAACACTTTGCGTGTGGGAATGAACTATGTTTCAGCTAAGGTTGTATGCAATACAGAGAACATCTATATTCCGCTTCAGCGCAATGCAAAAGTAATGTTAGCAACAGCTGAAGAAATTAACTATGCCCTTGGACTTAACGATATTCGCAACCCCCTTGTATGTGGGTATCTTGAAATGTATGATGGCACTAAGGGTTGTGAAAAAGTCACCCTCCCTGTAAATCTAAATTCAAAATTCATTATCGGCCCAGAAGGTGCCCACTTGAATATTTCTGGCATCTCCGGTCTTGCGTCCAAAACATCGTATGCGATGTTTCTTTTAAAGGCCATTCAGGATAGTTATATGAAGAAAGGCCCTCAAAACGATGACAGCGAGGATAGCGTTGCGTTTGTGCTGTTTAATGTTAAAGGCAAGGACTTACTTGCCATTGATCAGGTAAATGACTTTTTTGATGAACGCAATCCTGAACAAGCCCGCAACGAAACTTTTGCCAAGTATGAACAATTAGGTCTATCTGCTGAACCTTTTAAAAATGTTCACTATTATTACCCGTATTCCCTTCCCAAGACTCGCCACTGGAACACCTATATGACACCGGAAGAAGTTGCGGATAATATCAAAAAGAAGAAAGCAAAGAAGTACAAGTACATCTATAAGTATGACAAAGATAATCTTGATCTTATGTTTGCTAATATTGATGATTCCACGCAGACAATGGAGTCTATCATCAGTTACATAATGTCTGGCCAAGGGAAGTTCAATCAAATTCGTGACTGGCAGGAATTTCTTGAAGCTGTAAAAGAAAAGTGTTCTGCTGAAACCTCTGGAAAAGACAAAGAGATACCTGTCGCAAGCTGGAGAAAGTTCTACCGTATCATTAACAAAAGCATCACCGACAATAAGATATTTGCAAGAGATATTCGTGAGGATGATGGCGAAACACGCATTGGCGATGCACTCAAATACATAAAGAAAAACGAGGTGCACGTCATTGATATTGCAAAACTTTCCGAAGATAAGCAAGCATATGTTTTTGGTGATGCGGTTCGTACCATTTACGACTTGCAGTTGGGTCAGTATGCTGGTGAGGAAGGGGTAAATCCGCCCTCAAGAGTTGTAATCTTTATCGATGAATTGAACAAGTATGCGTCTAAAGAGACGCCTAAGAACTCCCCCATCCTCCGTCAGGTGCTTGATGTAGCAGAGAGAGGACGATCTCTTGGCGTTATACTCTTTGCCGCAGAACAGTTTAGAAGTGCCATTCACGACAGAGTCACCGGAAACTGCTCGACACACGCTTACGGTCGCACAAACTCCATTGAGGTCGCCAAAGGTGATTATAAGAGTATCCCGTCTGTATACAAGACAATGATGACCCGCCTGAAACAGGGCGAATATATTATTCAGAACCCTGTTTTCCGTTCATTGCTTAATATAAAATTCCCGAAGCCGATTTACAAGCAGTTTAAGTAAGGAGAATATTATGGCTACAGTAGGAAAGAACATACTTGATAACCTTACAACAGGTATGTACGCTGATTCAAAGGTTATATATAGAGAATATATTCAGAACGCTTGTGACCAAATTGATCTTGCAATTAAATTAGGTATTCTCTCGCCGGATGAAGGAAATGTCGATATTTATATCGATAGCAAAAAACGATATATAAGCATTAAAGATAATGCCACTGGTGTAAGAGCAGCCAACTTTATTGAAGATGTTGGTGACATTGCTAACAGCAACAAGGAAATTGGAAAAAATAAGGGTTTTCGTGGTATAGGACGTCTTTGCGGCTTGGCCTACTGTAAAACACTAAAGATCACTACAAGTTATCTTGGAGAAAGTATTAAGTCAATTATGACCTGTGATGCGCAGAAAATGAGAGCGATGCTTGTAGAGAACAAAAAATATACCTTGGACGAAATCTGGGATGCAATTGTAGCGTACACTACTGATGTTGAAAATGAAAACGAACATTATTTTGAAGTTGAAATGTTCGACATCAATAAAGAAAATACAGACTTGCTTGATGATGCAAAAGTTCGTGAATATCTTAGTTTTGTTGCCCCTGTTCCATACAAAAATACTTTTATTTTGCGCAATCAAATCTACGATTATGCAAATTCCATTGGTTATCATATCGATGAATATTGCGTAAGAGTAAATGGTTCGCAAATTTTCAAGGAATACACAACTAAGTTAAAAGAACAAAGCGGGGCCGCTTTGAAGAATTATGATGAAATTTCTCGGCTAGAATTCAAGGATTTCCGAGATAATTCAGGTAATTTGATTGCTTGGATGTGGATAGGACTGTCAAGATTTGAAAAACAGATTCCGAGTATAAATCATATGCGTGGTTTGCGTGTAAGAAGTGCAAATATTCAATTAGGAAATGACGATGCCCTGCAGCCTCTTTTCAAAGAAAACCGTGGCAATTACTATTTTGTTGGCGAAGTCTTTGCGGCAAGTCGAAATCTAATACCCAACTCCCAACGTAACTATTTCAACGAAAATGAGACTCGGGTTTTGTTTGAGGACCTTTTAAGAGAGTACTTTTTTGATGTCCTGCACAAGCTCTATTACGAAGCAAACCGTGTTAAAAATGATTATAAGCGTCAAGAAGAATATCTTAGCAAAGTTGCCGAGTATCAAAAGAAAGAGCAGGAAAAAGGCTTTGTTAATGAAGAAGAGCGTCAAAAACTGCAATTTGATATTGACAGGGCAAAGAAAAGTGCCGAAGAAGCGCGCAAGCGCTTGGACAAACTTGATAGCAGTGATAGTGCTTCTCCTTTGTCCGAAGTCAGAAAAAGTATTGGAAAAAAATACGCAGCAGATGCCTTGAAGAAAAAGGCCGAGACAACAACTGTTGCGACCAACGATGACGACAAGAAGAAACCATTTGTTACAACTGGTATGTCCAAGCTTTCAAGAAGCGAGCGAAAACTAGTTGGTAAGATTTTATCCATTATTACCGATATTGCTCCTAAGGACATTGCCGAGCAGATTATTACCAAAATTAAGGAAGAGATGAGATAATTCCCCTATGAACAGAAAAGTCTTGCTCATTGAGCCTAACTACAAAAACAAATACCCTCCAATGGGACTGATGAAATTAGCGACCTATTATCGTACAGTTGGTGATGATGTGCGATTTTATAAAGGCGATATGCGTTCTTTCGCTGTGGAATTGATTTGTGATGACCTTATTAACCACCTATCAATTATCTTTCCGGAAGTATTTTGGAAGGATTATTACCCGACACTCTTTAATTTTATTAAGATTGGCAAATATGCAATACTCGAAGAAATTGAAGACCCCATATTTCAAGATGAAGCCGTGTTGGACGCAATCAAAGCATATCGAAAAAAATATAAGGATAAAGAATATTTTACAAATCCAAGGTTTGACAAAGTCGGCATTACTACACTATTTACATTTTATTGGGATATAACCATTGACACAATCAATTTTGCAAAGCAGCTTTGCAAAAAACCGGAGGATGTAATGATTGGCGGCATTATGTCTTCGTTACTTCCTACCGAGGTATATGAAGCTACCGGCATTGAACCGTTTGTTGGATTGCTTAACCACCCCGGAGATATTGATGAGGGCAACAATCTGATTATCGACGAGCTTCCGCTTGATTATTCTATTCTCGAAGAAATAGATTATGTTTATCCCGCAAACAATGCCTATTTTGCCTATATGACAAGAGGATGCGTCAATAAATGTAAATTCTGCGCTGTTCCTAAGCTTGAGCCGCAGTATTGCGATTACATAAATCTGCGGCAACGCATTCAACATACCGATGAACGCTTTGGTGCAAGAAAAGATCTTCTTCTCCTTGATAACAATGTTTTAGCTTCAAAATACTATAACCAGATTATTAACGAAATCCGAGATTGTGGTTTTGGGGTTGGTGCAACTTATACTCCGCCAAATGAATATGAGATTATGATCAATAATCTTAAGGATTCGTACAATGACCGTGCATATATCCGTAAGGCCATCTCCATATACAGAGAGATAATGGCAAAACTAAAAGATAGCGCAGAAAAAACAGAGCTCTATCTTGCCTTGGAAACCGCGCATTGCCTTTATTACTATACTGCATCCAAAGAAGATATTCTTGGATTAGATGAGTATGTGCGCCCATTATATGAGAAGACCCATAAACCATCAAAAAGGAAGCGCATTGTCGACTTTAATCAAGGAATCGATTCCAGACTAATTACAGAAGCCAATATGAAGAAATTGTCCGAAGTTAACATACAGCCTTTGCGTATCGCTTTTGATCACTGGAACCTAAGGGATATATATGAAAAATCCGTTCGTATCGCTGTTAAGAGCGGCATTAAGAGTCTTTCAAATTACCTTCTATATAATTTTGAAGATAAACCCGAAGAATTATACTACCGTTTGAGGCTTAATGTTGACCTCTGCGAAGAATTAGGGGCCAGCATCTACTCCTTTCCAATGAAGTATCATCCGATAAATGATAAGGAGTTTTTTATGAACCGTGATTATATCGGTAAACATTGGAACCGGAAGTTTATTCGTGCGGTGCAAGCTGTCCTTAACTCAACAAAAGGAAAAATCGGTCGTGGCGTAGACTTTTTTGAGGAAGCCTTCGGCAGAGATATAGATGAGTTCATAAAAATCTTATGGATGCCCGAAACTTTTATTATCTACCGGAGAATCTATGATGCAGATCTTCGTTCTCGACTTTCCGGGAAATACACAACGGTCACAATGCACGATTGCGATTTAGCCAATGAATGGTGGGAAAAGTTTCGGTCATTACCACCACAAAAGCTCGAACTGGCAAAATCGATCATTGCTCTAAATAAATTCAAAAGCGACGATATTAGCTGCAATGATAAGGAAATTCTCGAAGTCCTTTCGTATTACACAATAACTCGTGACGAAGCGGAAGCGTAGCTGGTTTTAATAAAGTTCGGAACAATGTCAAATCTCGTTTGACATTGTTCCGGAAATTTTTGATATTGTTCCGAACATTGTTCTTTTTCGTTCGGTCAGAGCTGTATATAAAACAAGCGGAGGTCATCGACCTCCGCTTGCTCGTTACCCATATACAATTTCCTGCATCACGATCTCGTTCGCTCGGTTTCGGATGCCGTTCATCTTCCGCACCCACGACTGCGGTTCGCTGGCCTTCAACCTCTCCGTCACGCCCTCGGTGTCTGCGTATTGTTCTACCAACCGAAGAAAGAGTTCCTGCGCCTGCTCCTCGATGTCTGCGAGGTGCCTATCCAGCACCCCGGCGATCAGCAGGTTATAATACAACACACGGTGGTGCTCCCTCAGAAAGGTGCGCCGCCGCTGACCGTAAATGCCGATAGGCCGTTCTTCTTCAGGCGGTAAGCAAACATTCGGCAGGCAGTAGTCGCCCTGCCTTGTGTAAGTGCCGCCCAGCTGCTCAAATAGCGATTCCATATGTGATCCTCCCGTTTGCAATTCTTCCGGCAGGTACGCCATCAATGCCTCAACAAAACAAAGCACACCCGCCTTTCGGTTACAGTCTACCAAAACCGAAAGGCAGGTGCGAGTATGCGAATTTTCAAATCGCACATTGGTATTGTTTTAGTATCTGGGGTCAGTCGTCATCTTCACCATCAAATAAAGAATTACGGTGTTCTTCCTCTTCACGACGATATTCGCTATCATCCCAATTGTAAACATATTCGCCTCGGTCAATACTGAAGCCATCCTTTTCGATGTATTCATATCCGCCGGACTCATAATTAAAACACCACTTAGCCATTTTTATTCATCCTCCATTCCGAGTACATAAAAAAGCATTCTAAAAGCAGAATCTTTCTTTGCCTCTTTTTTTGATGAGGATGTCCCCTCAAAGTAATAATCTTCTTCCGCTATATGACATTCACAATTCCAAATGGGGTTTCCATTGTCATCATATGTTTCCTTGAACTCATAAGTAGGAATGGAAAAATAACCTCTTCGAGCCAATATTTCAAGTTGGTTAATTGCATCATCACGGTTAGGATTTTCAATTTCGTCTCGGATAGATGGAAGCATATCATTTCTCTCTAGATACTCATACGCTAATTTGCAAGCAGCCATCCTTGCCTCACGGATAGACACACCAAAACCGCAAAACACCGGTAAAGAATCAAGCAGTTTGAGGTAACAATGATATTTAAGCTTAGAATAGTTGTAATCTAACGGAAAGCTTTGATATATAGTGTTATCCTCTTTTAAATACCAAGTCGATGAGTAAGAAGCTTCTTTGTATTTATACCAAGGAATGCACCCATTCTCGTTTATTTCCCATTCCTGAATAAGTCGCACATAATTGGTGTCGGTATCATTAATTAGAAAGTCTTCGGGCACAAGCATTACTTCAACCACTTTTTGCAAGTCCTTCAGATTCCATCCTGAATCGATCGCAACAGCTCCGATAATAGCTTCAAACAAATCTTCTTTTACAGAATCTTCTTGGTTGATATTATTCTGTATATCGCCCTTCCCCATAATAAGATGTTCGGAAAAACCAAGTTCATCCATTCGGCGAGCCAATGCTTTTTTATTCACCATTCGACTTTTGATTTTAGATAGGTCATCTTCGTCATAGTCACAGCCGAAACTATTTACTGCCGGCGCTTCGTAACCCTCTTGATTACGTTTGAATTCTTGTTTCCAAACAGAAATCTTTGTTCCGTCAATCGGATCCCCATTTGCTAAATACCCGTACTTCTGAATAAGCAGTTTAACAACCATAAAATCAAGTGCTTTGTCTCCAATGAACTCGAGCACCTCATTGTTTTCACCGCCGTTCTCTGCGGTATATGAGCGACGAGTGAAAGCTTGCTGCAACAAATCAAGATTTTTAAAATCATACCCGATTTGTCCCTGCACCATTTTCCATACTAATTCTTTTTCCATAATAAAAAATCCTTTCGGTAATGTATTTTACCAAAAGGCATAATAATAGCCTGACAAAAACACTTTCCCTGTGAGAATAGGAAAGACAATGCCAGACATATATCATTAAATTTAATTCTTTGTTTCCGTTTGTTTACTCGGGTTCACTTTCATAAACAGGAATAAACACTAAGATACAATGTTTCAAATTTAATGTATTATGCCTTCAAGCTAAATCATTGTATCTCATTCACGAAAAGAATGCAAGTATTATATTAAAAATCATCTCCTTTGTAGTTATCACACAAAGGAGATGCAGAAATATATTAAGTTTTATTTTCTATGCTTCATCTTCCTGCTGAACTCGTTCAGCGTCTGGATATGCCAGAGGCTTTTGCGGGTGATGGAGCGAAAGGTCAGGGAACAAAAGAAGTCCACGAGAAAAATTTTCGGGATGCAGAACTTCAGCCCCTTCTGGAAGGCTTTCAGTGACCCACGGCTGCACCAGTTGTGGACGGTGGTCAGGGTGTAGCCGGTCAGGGTTACCACATCCTTTACCGTGACCACATCCGGGTATTTGCGCAGCAGCTTTTCATAGTAGCCGTGCATCTGCCGCAGAGTGTCCTCCGGCAGCTCCTTGGAGAGCCTCGCCACATAGTGGGTGCCGTACCATCCCTTCGGCGCAGAATAGAGTTCTGGAAAAATCGCCCGCTCCTCCAAATATGCTTTCACATCCTCTTTTCGGATTTTATAGCACCGGGTTTTCTTACCCGACCACTCGCAGGGCACCTTGCCGCTTTTGAGCAGGTGCAGCGCCGTGGACTTGCTGATATGGCAGATGCGGAAGAATTGCTCCTTGTTCATCACCTCGGGAACGCTGTCCCAGTTGACGGGAAATACATCCATTTGTAACACCTCAAAAATAGATTTTTGTCGGTTGGAAGCTCTATTCTGCGGTGTATAGCCGTCTTCCGGTTTTTCTCTCCTATCTTCCCGCATTTCTCTCCAAAATCGGGAAAAATGCCGATTTGAACCCACTTTCAAAAAAGCCTGTCCCGCAAGGCTTTCCGAGCGAAAAAGCCTGATTTCAAGCGGCTTTCGGCGGGTACGGGGCTTACAGAAACGATTCCAAAACGGACACCCCCGTCACAGTTGCATAAAAGACTCGAAATCAGTTTGAGGGAAACCTCACGAGGGTTCGAATCCCTCCCGCTGCGCCAAGGAAAAACCTCTTTTGTCTGTTATGGCAAAAGAGGTTTTTCGTAAAGAGAGGGACTGAAAATGCTGATTGACAGTTCGATCGCACAGGCATATATCGAGAGCAGCTGCGTCGACGCTTTTCGTACTTCATGGCTCTTTGAACACACCTCGGTTTCGTCAGATCTTGGCAGGAATGCATTTACTCCGCCGCCTGAGGATCTTGCTCTCCGAGAGACTGTGCGCAAACTCGAACGCCGTATCTGTGAAGCGGCTGCGCACTTTGTCCCCGTCAACCGCCCGATTTGGGACGCGCTTTTCCCCGATTGGGAGGCGGTACA
>ENA-OPFG01001460-OPFG01001460.1-human-gut-metagenome-genome-assembly--contig:-NODE-1460-length-12182-cov-5.914406_pt1 | contig 12182 bp, 9 predicted proteins | sample MGYA00241304_ERZ501542 | MGnify/ENA primary metagenome ERZ501542 (study PRJEB25962, sample SAMEA2042427) | human gut metagenome | biome: human gut; feature: human-associated habitat; material: faeces...
GAAGTCAGCCCTAATTTTATGGCTTTGTAAAATTTTTATCGGACAGTAATAAAAACATATAATCAGACTGCAAAAAGGAACTTTCTTTACCCAAACAACTGACAGCCTTTATTTTCACCTGATATTTACCCTTTTTCTTACTTCCGTAATAACGAACATGTTCCATATATGGCAAGTCAAAACCTTGATAATATCCCTTTGCAAGGAAACGAATTTTTTTCTGGTTTCCATCAGGATCTGTTATTATCATCATATAATGCTTCGTTAATACATCGGGAGAAGCAGAATTAAAACAAATATCTACAACTCCATCATCACAGACAAAACAATTAATATGAGAACCTTTTTTAAAATAAGGAGATTTTGCATTAGCTCTCATTTGCGCTTCTGTATATGTGAAATTTCTCCTGTACAAATCCTGCAAAACTATATTATACCCAAATTGACGTGACAGATCATAATTCATTCGTCTTAGATTTATGTTTCCAGTCCTTGAATTAAGATCCATAATCCATCCCTGGTTTACTTCATCTCTACCATCTATATCCGCTTGTTTAAAAATGCCGATCAATTGAGGATTCTCATATTCATTAGGAAGATCTTTATCCAACATATTTTTATTCTTCAATGTATTCCAGTCAAGATCAAAATACGATGTACTACCTGTATTGATTATTGTAAAATCCTTTTGAATTACTGATAAATCATCAAATAACGGATAATGACTATGTCCGCAAAGATATACGACTTGAGGATAGGCTGACAAAATCTGATAAAACTCTTTCGCCTGAGGAGACTCCCATTGGCCACCAAAGAAGTTGTCAACCTTAAAAGGCATATGACTTATCACAATTATAGGATTAGTTTTATTTTCATGATAAGCAATTTCAAGATGATGTCTTAAATATTCGAGCCTATCTTCAGTGTATCCGCCATTACCATCCGAACAGGATACCCCGATAAAGTGTATGCCGTTTACGACATAATGACTGTTTAGAGGAAGCTCTACATTATCTTTATACAAATTTTCTGCATTGCTGCTATAAAATTCATGATTCCCCATCGGGTATATTAATAAAGGCATCCCAGTACGCTCTTTGCCATATACATCATCCAGCAACATATTATATGTATTATATGCATTGCCGCCTGAAGGAGAATTAACCATATCCCCGTTCATTATGATCATATCTACAGACATCTTCTTAAAATAATTCAGAGCTCTATGTACATGTTTAGGACCATTCATTACACCCCCCCAATGACCGACTGATAAATTTTCATCATTCTCCGGAAATTGTGCATCAGAAATAATGCCAATATTTAGCAGTTCACGATTGATCCTGATTCTCTTTACAACAGTATCAACAGATAAAGATGCAAAGGTTGAAGAAGTAATCAATAATAAACATATTAAAGAAAAATACAGTCTACACATAAACACTACAATTACAAAGTTACTACTATCATACGCATCATTCCATGAATTATAAACTAACTCTGTTTTTTATTGACACAAATAACGATACCGGCAGCACTATCTGTTGAGGATTTTATCTTTAACTTCAATACACATCCGTTATTTGCTGTAACATTAGCAGGAATTTCAAGCTTTAAGTTCAGAATACCCTCGTCTGATAAAACACGATCTGAAGAAGAATATATAACTTTACCATCAGCCTCAAGAACCAATCCGGTAACTTCTATATCTCCTTTACCTTTCAGGCATTCCAATGAAACACCATTCAACCCAACAAGCATACGGGCTGGTATATTAAACAATAAATCTTTAGAAGAATTTCTGGCTAAACTCCAGGTACCGATCATAGCAGGACGGTTCAAAAGCAAATCTGCAGAAGAAATATCCTGAGACAAGCCTATCATTTTACGAGAAAAATCTATAAGATCAAAATCTGAATTCCACTTCTTATAAACACGATTCTCTTCAACCCATTTACGTTCCCATGAAGATAAATCTGCCGATTTGCCGCTATCACGGCCTTTATAATATTCTTTCCACCGGCCAAGATAATAGCTACCGACCAGACCACTCCAAATCCTTGCCGAATAATCGTCCACGGGAGGTCCCCAAATCGTAACAATACGACGGGCATTTGTTTCATACTGGTTGCTTTGAGATGCAGTCTTGCCGGAAGCGAAAGCAAAAGATAACCAACGGTCCAGACGAAGAGTTGGATGCTGAGATAAGATACGATCAATACCCAACATTAATGCTTCAAACCGGCTCTGGAGAAAATGTGCCTGAAGCGTATCTCCCAACAAATATTCCTGATCAATCTGTTTGGTAAGTATTTCTGCCTTACCCCCAAGATAATGGGCCGTCATTTCACAAAGATCCGTGAGATAATAAGGACTGTCCTTCAGTTCTTCGGATGCTGCAACAAAAGACTCAAGCCCCTTGAAATAATCATCACTTATATTAATAGAACCATTCTTGACAAGACCCGGCCGGAACTGCCAGTTGAAACGGGGATGATCCGTAAACGTTCCATATACAGACTTCAGGAGATAATCCCAGGCTTTCATCAGCTGAGCCGGAGCCTTGCCGTAACGGTTGATGCTGTACTGCTTCAACCAGTCACGTACATCCATACGGTGGTCACTCCAGCCCGCATCAGTTACCAGTTCATAAAGCACTTCATTATTCTCGATCCCTTCGGGAGCCAGTCCGTGGGCTACCAGATTTCCCCGGTTGGAGGAAGAAAGTGCTTCCAGATGACCGTTGGCATAGAAATCAAGAACACCCGTCATTCCCGTCTTTCCTCCCATATTGGGAATCACACTGTAGACCCACTGTTTGTTGTAGAATCCCTTGTAATATTCCCAGTTCACTTCCGAATGCCAGAAATGCCTGTTGTAATCAACGGCCAGGTCCAGAAGCAGCATCTTATCATCGGGAACCCGGGACACAAGGGCACCCAGAGTCTCGTAGTCCCAGATATGACGCTGATAGCCAAACATCCAGCCCTGCATGACCCACACGGCATCCTTATTGGCACGCTTTATGGAACTATAAACCTTCTCACCATAAGAAGCTGCCATTTCATAGCGGGCAGGATTTCCCTTCTCCGGGAAAGGTATATCCATCTCATTGAAACTGTCTACCAGGTAATAGTCACATTTACCGAACTCTTTCTCCCATTCCTTGATGAACGCCTCAGAAATCTTTGCGAACAAAGGCTCTGTGGGAGAAATCATCCAATTATGGAACGCACCTCCCCAATGGGTTTCAACAATATGAAGATCCGGATAGATCCGCTTGAATGCTTCCGGTATGAAACCGGGGAAGCCCGGACAAATCGGCTTCATGCCCAAAGCACGCATCCGGTCGAGGATCTTATGCTGAAGAGCCAGCTGACCGGCATGCCAGTCCGGATTCAAAGGACCGTCTATCCCGCTCACATTTCCCATACGCATCCAGGGCAGATGTGCCGGACCGACAAAATAACTGTTTATCTCCTCTTCCGTCAGTCCCATCTTTTGCCAGACACGGGCAAGAATGGCTTCATAACCAACCAGGGCCAGCGGCATATTGATGCCATGAAGAGCCATCCAGTCGATTTCCTGTTCCCAGCGTGCCCAATCCCAATAAGGCATCGTGTAGCCATAAGTACAGACATTAAAATAATAATGATTCCGGAAAGGAGACTCTACCCTGACGGAAGAAGCAGCAGGCAATTCTTCCGGAAGACGGATATTATTGCCGCTCCAGGTATACATGCCCAGGCGGTGAGTCTTGACATAATCATAGAATCCCCGGCAAAGAGATACATTGTCCGATCCTTTCAAATGCAAAATTCCATCCTTTACGGAATATTCATAATACATGTTTCCGGCTCCTTTCTTCAATTCCAGCTTCACCGGAACAGAAGACTGCTTACTTACACGCTGGAGCACACGAAAAGCCTCATCAGTCTTTCGGGCTGTAGCCGTAAATATATTGATAAGACAAAACAAAACAAGCCATCTATTCATACGTATCAGCATTAAAAAAGCAGCCGGGAAATTAAATATCCAGGCTGCTTTAGATCAAAATCCCATTTATTTGTTAAATTCAACAATTTCTATAGTCCAATCCTTTTTATTTCCATTTGCAGCCTGAACTACATAACGATTTAACTTACTCCAATCTGCAGGTACACCTAATTGAGAAGAATCTCCAACAGGGCTCATACGAGCTGCAGTAGAAATAGAAACCGCTACAACCAGGTTAGAGGTTGACAGATTGCCCAGTTCTCCTGCGGGGAATTCACTTGGGACTGAAACTTTTATCTTTACACTGCCAGATTCACTATCAATATCTGCATCAAAAGTCAAATCAACTTCTTTCACCAGATATTCACCGGAAGCTGGTGACTTTTCATCTGTCATATACCGATAACGCACTGCGCTGACAGAAGTAATTTCTGCATCTTCATACTCTGGCAGATCTTCAAGACCACCTTTTAAACATGACGAAAACAGTAAAGCCGAAAAAACTAAAGTCAAACTATATAATATCTTTTTCATAAATAAAAATTTAATTACCATCCTTCATTTTGTTTATCAATAATTCCCGCTGCTGTACGCGTGTCAATTTGTCCTTGCGGTATAGGGAACAAATAGCGTTTTGTTGTAAACTTACGGTTCCAGCTATTAAGCAATGTCAACTGACCAATGCAGGCAGATTTTCTATCACTTGATATTGAAATCTTATAAACAGGGGCATTCAGATCTTTAATGACATCTCCAGCATTACGTCCATAATTACTGTAAGAACCATATTTACCCCATCTCAAATAACTGAAATAGATATCAGCCTCTTCATAAGCCATTTCAACACGTCTTTCACGAATATAGTCTTTCCAGGCTTCTTCAAGTGTGGATGCCTGAGAAGCAGGAAGGCCTCCATGCTTAACACGTGTTGCATTCAATGCTGTAACGGCATTGGCCACATCCCCTTTCAGCAAATATGCTTCTGCAAGATTCATATACATTTCACCCAAACGAGCTATCACATAATGGAAATTAATCTGGTTAGAAACATAAACTCTCGGATCAACCAATACGGTATACTTACGCCAGTAATAACCAGTCGTTGTCGTATACCAGCCACCATCTTCCTTAGAACGTATACCCTGAGATGCACTACCTCCCATATTTGTCTCTATATATTCTTTCTGCCATTCCGTCTTGTCACGAACAATTGTAGCATCCATTCGTTTATCACGGTTAGAATACATCAGATCACTGATATCGCGTGTACATCCATCTTTAACTTTCAGATTATACGTAAACAGCGGATAATCTTCACGGCCTGTTATAAGGTCTACGGCTGTAGGTATATGTCTTTTTTCACCGTCAAATCGAGTAAAAGTTTCTATTGAACCCTCGCTCAATCCTGAAGTACTGAGAAAATCTACGTTGTCAAGTATCTGAGAAGATTCATACCACGACTTTGCTTCCCCTGTTTTTTCATCAATGACCAGATACTGATCAACAAGATCCTGAGTCGGCCAATATGATCCCCATCCGTCAAATGTTTTCTTTTCATCAAAAGTAGTAGTTCCATCGGCACTACCCTTTTGAAGTTCATCAATAGGAAGATTAGGCATAACATTTATCATCTCATTAAAACTTCCCACTGTAGCATCTTTATCCAGATAATAACGTCCCATAATTATTTCAGGATCCTCTGGAGACTCATCATTAAACATTCCTCCATAATTCTCAGTCAGAGTATATTTTCCTGAATTAATGACATCATTGGCAGAAGAAATAGCCAAATCCAAATACTGCTCGTTTTTTGTATAAGCATAAGCTTGCAAAGCAGCACGGCTTCTCAAGGCTAAAGCTACATATTTATTGGCACGTCCACTTTCAGAAGTTTCCGGCAATCCCTCAACAGCTTTATTCAAATCATCCAGAACCAGTTCATAACTCTTATCGACACTCTCTGTCAATGGAGTCTGAAAAGCTTCCGTATCATCCACAGAAAGAACTCGTGTAATAGGCACAAAGCGTCCCATCTTTCGGGTCATATCAAAATATAATACTCCTCTCAAGAAATGACCTTCAGCTATCAACTGCTTTTTCTGCTCTTCAGATAAATTGGAGCTTGCAACTTTCTCCAGAATCATATTACAGCTACGTTGCTCACCAAAACGTCCAAAACCATAATCTGAATACGCATCAATACCTGTTTCAGTAGCTACAGTATTTATAGAGTTACCAACCTGATCACAATATGCACCATTAGGAGTCAATACTTCCCAGGCAGCAGAATTTCCGGAAAAATTTGCTATGGTGTTATTATATGTCTGTATAACAAAAGCCTCAGCCGTTTCATAGCTTCCCCATACCAAATCTTCACTATAGCTTTCGAATGGCTTTGTATCCATTACATCACATGATGACAATACTCCAGAAAAAGCAATGCCCATGCAAAAAAGACCTGTATATATATTGTTTTTCATTATATTACGCTTTAAAATCCTAAATTCAAACTAACTGCAAAAATTCTCTCATTGGGATATCCGTAATGCTCAACAGATGCATTTTCCGGGTCAAGACCATATTTTGTCGCCTCAGATATAGTAAATAAGTTCTGACCGGAAATGGCCAATGATGCTTTCGACAACCAATTTACATCCTTCAACAACGAGTGTTTAAAGTCATATCCAAATGAAAAATCTTTCATACGAAGGTAAGCACCGTTTATCAGCCAGAAACTACTTGAAACATAATTATTGTTTCCATTAAGACCTGCGCTTGACATCAAACGGGGATATTTTGCATCCGTATTATCCGGTGTCCAGAAGTCGGTATGATAATCATAAATAACAGGTAATTCACCTGCTTGACCACCATTCATCTGAGCTGTACCGGTCAAATACATATCAAATCTGGTAGCTCCCTGGAACAAAGCTGACAGGAAGAATCCTTCGTACTGTAATTTAATATTAATACCATAGTTACCTCTCGGGAAACTGCTTTTTCCAGTACGTACCATATCTGAGTCGTCAATCTTACCATCACCATTGAAGTCCGAATATTTCAAGTCTCCAGCAGTCAGATCATAAGAGCCTAAACGCTTGACGCTGTTATAAACATCCTGTGCATCTTTATAGAAACCTAAACATTCATATAAGTTTCCATAATATCCGGTTTGCTGAGTAGCACGTTTGTAGGGATTCATCAAATCACTTACTGATTCAGACGGATTGTTTGCCCACAACTGATCAAACTTAGTAAAGTTAGCAGAGATGTCATAAGAGAATTTACCAATATTATCTCTCCAGCCCAAAGTAAAGTCAAAACCGGCTCTTCTATGTTCACCATTTGTTGAAACTCTCGGCAAGGACATACCCAGCGGTGCTGTATAACCTACATCAATTTGATTAGGAGCATATAAGAATCCTTTTGTCTTGTAATAGAAATAGTCGATAGAACCATATAATCTATTTTTTAAAGAAGAGAAATCAATACCCATATCAAACTGATCTGTTGTAAACCATGATATATCAGAGGAAGGAATATCTCCTTCTGAAAAACCAGGTACATAAGCACCGTTTAAGACCCAGGCCTGATTGTTCAAGTTGTAAGAACTCATATATTCAAATCGTCCAATATGAAAAACATCAGTATCACTTCCCCAGTTATCCAGACCAACCTGTCCATAAGATGCACGCAACTTCAACTGGTTGAAAACATCTTTCTCAACCAAATCTTCCATGAAAGCTTCGTCAGCAATGCTCCATCCTACCGAACCGGAGTAAAAAGCACCCCAGCGGCGGTTTTTCGGGAAATTATCAGACCCGTCATAACGGATACTTCCTTCAACAAAGTATTTATTATTGTAATTATACTTTATTTGTCCGATAAAGCCTGCACGCCCGTTTTCACCTTCACTACCACCGTTTTTCTGTGAACTTTCCGGACCCGGATTAATCTGATCTATCGGGAAATCATAGTTTTCACGTTGAACCCAGTATGTACTTGCAAAGCCATAAGTTGCTTCATAACCTCCTAACAACGAGATAGAATGTTTACCGAATGTCTTGTCATAGTTAGCAAAGAACTGAAGTGTATATGTATGTCCATAATTCGTTGAATTATAGAATAATGGTTTTGCACTATATATCGGCTCTTCTGAATCATAATTATATTTTGCAGAATCTTTTCTCCACTTTTTATTAGCTACCATTGCATATCTGTAGTTTCCTGCAGCACGCAATTTCAATCCGTCAACCCAGGGTACAGCCCATTCAAATTGCAAATTACCATTAATCAGTTTTCTGTCTTCATTATTATATCCTGCATCATCTGCAATTTCTGCAACAGGGTTATCATTTACATTATAGGGTAAGCCATACTTATTGACACCAGGGATCAGAGGTGATTTATTTTGAATATGACTGAAAACATAATAAGGACCATCGCTGGTGGAAGTATACGGATGCGTTGTTTTCTTGATATACCCATCCAGAGTCGTAGTTACTTTCAGACCGATAGTCTTTATTAAAGAACTCTGACTGAGGCGGAAATTGGTACGCTGCATATTATAACTGTTGTTTTCATACAATGATCCCTGATTTATATGACCAAGACTCATATAATAGTTATTAATATCCGTACCGCCAGTCATTGTTACCTGATGTTTGGACTGCGGAGCAAATTCGCGCAAAACCAGGTCTCTCCAGTTCGTATTATTATTCTGAATAGGATCCGATCCGTCTTTCATCTTTTGAATGCGGTCTTCACTAAACGCATCAGGAAGCCCGTCATTGCGTTTGGCGATATTGGCATATTCAGCACGAGTCCATGAATCCAAAGGTTCAGCCCAGTTGGCCGGTTGTGCTATACTATAGTTGAATGAATAATCAATACGTGGTTTGCCTTCCTTACCCTTTTTGGTCGTAACCTGAATAATACCATCTGCTGCACGCGAACCATACACTGCAGTTGCCGACGCATCCTTCAAAACAGACAAAGCTTCAATATCATCAGGAGACAAGAGTACAAAGTCATCATAATTTCTGATAACACCATCAATAACGACCAGAGGAGTTCCTCCACCACGAATACTGATAGTAGGTGTCTTGTCAATACCACCACCTGCACCCTGAACAATCAGACCGGCAGCTCTACCAGCCATACCCTGGGTAATATTGGAAACAGGCAAATCTCCTATTTCTTCAGTCTTAACAGAAGAAACAGATGCGACCATCGCTCTTTTGGTTGTAGAACCATATCCGACAACAACGACTTCATCAAGAATTTCAGAATCTTCCTTCAGAACTACCGCGATATCAGTTTTACCTTTAAATGAGACATTTTGAGTTTTATAACCAATATAGGAAATCTCCAGAATCGAAACATCTGAATTGACATCCAATGCAAACTTACCATCCAGATCCGTAATTGTTCCTACGGTTGTACCCTTGACTCTGATATTCGCTCCGATAATAGGCATTCCCTGCTCATCACTTACAATACCTGTAATTTTCTTTGTAACAGACTGCTGGGCAACATCTGCTTTATCAGAATGGATAACAACCTGCTTATCACCCTTTATTGTATAAGCTATACCAGCCTGACTACAAATTGTATTCAGTACCTCATCAATCGGCTGGTCTTTCACATTGATATTAACTTTCTTAGACAGTCCAGACAAATTATTGTCATAAAAGAAACGATACTCTGACTGATTCTCAATCTGATGAATCACAGATTTAACAGAACTGCCGTTTACGTTTAGCGTTATTTGTGAGTAAGAATTAAGGCTTGCAGCAAGCATAATGCTCAATAAGCAAGACTTTGATAAATAATGCTTGAAATTACTTACATTTTTCATGCTTTTTGAATGTGTTTTCATTAGTTATACGTAATTTTACAAGCAAAATCAGTTTATATAAAAGAAAAGAAACCGCCAAGTAATCCAATCTTTTATTTATCTGATTTTACTAAATCTCTTTACTTACGATGAGGATGTGTCAGAACGGATACATCCTCATTCTTTTTAAGGTCCTTCCTGTGCTTTCATTTCTCAATAAGATTAATAATTTAAATCATTTTTGTTTATCTAGTATTATTGAATCATTTACTACCTCATAAACTACCGGAGAAGTCAGGCTAATAATCTCCAGCACATTTGTAAGACTATTATTTTTAATGACTCCCGAAAAATTATATTCTTTAATTTCGTCAGAATCAAACTTTATTTCCATATTGTACATACGGCTCAGCTCCTTTGCTATTTCTTCCAGGGTTGCTCCATTAAAAGCAAATTCACCTTTTGTCCAGCTATTGGAGTATTTTGCATTTTCCACTTCAATCACACTCAGTCCATTACTGCTTTTGCCAAAACAGGCTTGTTGATTGGGCAACAGAATAGCCTCTTGTTCGGGAGTGGAAATTTTCACCTTTCCTTCCAGCAAAGTTGTAGTTATTTCATCTTCGTTCGGATAAGACTGTACATTAAAGGCAGTACCTAGCGCCTCAACATCCATAAGTCCGGTACTTACCAGAAAACGGTGTTCCTTATCCTTGGCAACCTCAAAATACGCTTCACCTGTCAATCTTATCTTACGTTCTTTTACACCGTAAGTATTATCATATTCCAGCTTTGAATCTGAATTCAGCCATACTTTTGTACCATCCGGCAATACCAGATTACTCCGCTGTCCTTTATCTGCATAAACTACAAAGTTTTTCACATCACTTTCGGAGGAATAAAAATAATAAGCAGAAAATACAGAAACGACCATTGTAACCAATATCGCAGCTGCATACTTCATTACATTCATCCATACAATCTTTCTACCTGCAGCCGATTGATTTTCTGTTTCATGCTGACAAATATTCTGTTTTATATTCATCAACATCTTATATTGCAATTCGGCAGAGACACCGGTATCCGGTGTTTCTTTCCATCGCTTTTCATAGAACGCAGAAATAGTACTGCGAGCATCACCATCATGCTGTATCCAATCAAGCAATGCCTTTTCTTCTTCAGGAGTTGTCAGCCCCTGCATATATTTTTCCAACAATTCAATATAGTCCATTTTATCCTCCTTCTGTATTGTATATCCTTTAAAGCTTCAAATCACTTACAAGCTATTAAAAGAAAATAAGTATTTAACGTTAATTAATAATTAAAAAGCATGCTCAACCAAGCATGCTTAATTACTTTGAATGATAAATAGTAAGATTAAAAGTCCTAATCCTTCATCTGAAAGAAGTTTCCGCTTCAAAAAACAAGTAGCTCTATACAATTGAGTTTCAACGGTTCTTTCTGAAATAGACAAACGCAAAGCTATTTCTTTGTTTGACAACCTCTCAAACCGGCTTAATTTAAAGATCTCCCGACGTGCAGGAGGCAATTCCTCTACAAGACTGCGACAAAGTTCTTCTGTAAAATGATAATCCAATGTCTGTATGGTACTCATATCGAGAACATCCTCCTCTTCCTGCAGTTGCCTGAGTGATTGTTCAGACAACAGTTTCTGCTCAGTTTCCTTATAGACCATGTTTCGGGCTATCGTGAAGAGATAGGCATTAAAATTCTGCTCCGGATTTATTTCGTGACGCTTTTCCCATATTTTCAAGAATACATTCTGAGTTATATCCTGAGCTATTTTAGGCGAGTACAACAACGAATTTGCAAAATTGTAGACATGGGCATTGTATTTCCAATATATAAATTCGAAAGCCTTTTCATCATCATTTGACAAGCGAAGCAATATATTTTTAGGTACCATATTATCCATGTTACAACACTTTAAGCAGCCATTTCATTTTTTATTTAGCTTTATCTATGAGTTCAATATAAATGCATCTTTCCTGCAAATAAAATCTCATAAGACTTCATAAAATCCGATTTTTGAAAAATAATCCTATTATAAGAGTTACATAGTAAAAAAATATATAAAACACAACGGAAGCAAAGATATAAAATTAATTAATTTGTTCAAGACAACATTTCTGTAAAATTTTACAGGAACTAAAAATTTAATCTCTTTCAATTCCAGGAGCATTAATCGCTTTTTCCAATAGACCACTAAACCTTCATACCCATATACCAACCGATTACAAAAGAGTTGAAGCTGATCGAATATACATTATTTAAATCGAGTAGGAGGTAAACATTAATCATAGGTGTTTATCGCCTATTTTCATGT
>ENA-OPFG01001474-OPFG01001474.1-human-gut-metagenome-genome-assembly--contig:-NODE-1474-length-12098-cov-51.287387_pt1 | contig 12098 bp, 13 predicted proteins | sample MGYA00241304_ERZ501542 | MGnify/ENA primary metagenome ERZ501542 (study PRJEB25962, sample SAMEA2042427) | human gut metagenome | biome: human gut; feature: human-associated habitat; material: faeces...
TTTTTTCGAAAACCTACCCGTCCTTCCTTACCCTTAAGGAAGGCTCCACCTCTCACCCCGACCCTCTCACCCTCAGGGAAGAGGGAGGAAACCGCTCCTCCTCGTCGCTCGGAACCGCTACGCTCTAAGGTTGGCGGACCATCAAAGGTCTCGCCATGGTTGTGCGGGATGGACCGCCTGGGAATTGCAGTTTATAGTTTACGGTTAATTTTGTGGTAATTCGTTGATAACGCGCAGATTTCTTGTGATTTTCTTGGTGGTTTCGAGGGAAAAATGTACTTTTGAGGTTAGATATTAATAAAATGAATTATTATGGCACAGGTAGCAACAATGAATCAAGCTCAATTGCAAATCCTCGATATGCTGTCATTTATCAAGACTCCTGAGGCTTTGCGAGATTTGAATAAGGTAATCTCCGATTTTTTTGTTCAGATGGCTGATGCTGAATTAGATAGGATGTAGAATGAAGGAACCCTGAATGAAGAACGTATCGAGAGTTTCCGGCATCTCCATGAACGTACTCCATACAATAAACCAATATTATAATCTTTAGGTTATTAAGGTTCTGAAAAATATTCCTTTTCCTAAAGTGGAGGTTATTGGTATAGAGGAATTTAAATATTATTTGGAGAAGTGGATATAGGTTTAGCTTTTGGTCTTTACAGCCGCATAAACGATGTATAAGGACTATAAGTTTATGCTTCTATGTTTGAAGAGGTGAAGGAATGTGTTTAACAATCCTTCACCCTAATAACTATACAAAATAACTTTTTTCAAAAACTGATAGTTGAAACTACTTGTAATATAGTAAAGGCACTGTATTTGTGATATACATCATATACCTTTATTGCTCATCTTTCGACATATATCTCAGTACCTTGTTTAGTATATCTATACAGTCTGAAGTGTCGACTGGCATATCGCTACCGGGAGCAGTTAAGTAAAAACTATACGGTGGACATGAATTATATAGTTTTTTTTCGTATGTCCCTATCGGAGCTCCTTCTTCACCATTTTTACACCAACGCCAATTATCAATGTAATGATATACGAAGCTATCAATAACAATACCTGGTAGATGGTAGCTGCTAAAATGCGTGTCTCTGATTTGGCGCATATGTTTACATGTATCTAATAGCAGACCATTCGTATTATCATTTCGATTTTTCATTGCTTCTTGCTCTATTTTGGGATTCGTAGTTTTCCATTTTCCGCCCATATTCGTATCAGGATAGGAATATTCACCAGTGTAACTACCCCAAATATCTCTCTTCGGGAATGCTGGTAAAATTTCAAATTTTATGCCGTCAGAAAAGTTAATTACAACTACTTGGCCATCCGCATGTATATCGCTTTTGGGATAAGTTTGTAAAATAGCATTCTTAATGGCTTGAAGTAATCTTGATTGACCATTACCCTTAATAGAATCATACCTGTTATATTCATCTTCTGGTAATTCTACAAGAATGTCGATATCGCTTGTGTCAATAGCTGTACCTCTTCCGTAAGAACCAACGTATAAACTATGAGCTATCTCGCTTGAACTATTCCAAAATTCTGAGTTGATAGCTCGTGTTACTCTTTTATATCTTGTAGAGATAGATAAGCGTTGAATGGCGCTAATAACCTCTTTTTTTTACTTTATCCATATATATATATGTTTTTATAAAATTTGTAAATGTAAAGGAACTATAGCTCGAATTTCTTCGTCTGTGGTCTGAGATTCATAACTTCCCAATAACCTAGATCTTGCTAATTTTACTGCTTTATTTGATGTATGAGGTGTGGCAGAATTTGCATAAATCTGATTTTCCATATCTGCTAGTTCATCTCTTAACTTGCATATCACAGCAGAATCTGCAATAATTCCGCTTTTGATGTCACCTAGTAGAGACTCATATCTGTTACGTAAGTCATGGCATTTTGCTGCAAAATGTTTATTCTCCTCAGCTTTTTTTTCTAACACTCTATCTTTAAATCTAAAAGTAAGGTAGGTTGACCATGCAGAAAGGCCAGCTGTAATTATAGGAATCACCAATAATATATACTTATTATCTATGAGTGATACACATTTTGCAATCAGAGAAATAATAGCAGTGCTGGATGTTAAAGCAGCTGCGAGTCCCATTTGATTTCTTTGCTTAATAAACTCTTTCAAATGGATTTCGGCTTGGCATTCTTGGATTTTGTGAGTCCATGCATTTTTTACATATCGCTCTTCCAATATTCTATAAATAATTCTTGTCTGTTCATTCATTTTTAATAAAATTAATTCAATACAGAGCAGCAGTGCTTAGCACTGCTGCAAAAAACAAAATATCAGTCTCCCTTCTTGTGATTATGTGGTTTCAAAGAAGGAGTATTACCTGGTGTCTTTTTATTATCATGTTGACGACGATCAGGCTTGCCTGTTGATTTAGCGATTCTTTTTGGACCTGGTTTTATTCCCATAATTGTATAATTAAAATTAATTACTAAGCCTCCATTATACTAAATGTTAGCAAAAACTAGTTAATTATAGTGAAAAGCCAAATTATATCGGATATTTTTTGTATATTTGCAACCGAATTTTAAATGACTATCACTTTTGTTGGTTACCCTATCAGGGTCTCCCAAAGTCTTTCCTTGAAAGACTAAGGAGAATGTTTTAATTCTCTTTATCTCATTACATTTAAAATTTAACGGCAGCGGCTTGCGCCGCCACCAAATTATTACTCCACAGTCTTCTTCGTCAGCATCCGGCAAGATATCGATAGAGGAAGACTGCGCCGTCACCATTTTGATAACTGAATGCAAAGATATATTTTTTTTTTGAATCTTGCAAATTTTAGGCGATGAAAATGAGATTCTTTCACAAATAAATTGCTGATATCGTATTTTTTCGATATTTTTGTCGGTTTATACGAGATTTTTATGTAACTTTGCAGCCATAAATAAGTTTAACTTAGGTGATTTCACCTATTATTAATATATAGTAATATGCTACAGCAACTTAAAATTAGGAATTTTTTGTCCTTCAAGGATGAAATGACCTTCAATATGCAACCCAATAAAGGGACGAAGCTTAAGGATCATAAAGCTAAGCCATTTAAGGGTGCTACTGTTTTGAAGTCTGCAGCAATCTTCGGCGCAAATTCTAGTGGAAAGAGTAATTTTATTAAGGCTATAAAGTTAGCAAAATCTTTAATTGTACAAGGTACTAATCATGATGAGCCTATAGATTACCATCCTTTTAGGTTATCAAATGCAACCAAGGATGCTGATACGACTATGGTTTTCCATATACTGTGTAATGAGAAAAAGTACGAATATGGCTTTAGCTATAACTCTGAAAGAATTTCCAGTGAATGGCTTAGTCAGATTACTCCAAAGACGGTCTACTCTATTTATACAAGGAATGAGGCCAATGAATTTGACCTGAAGGAGCTTCTCAAAAGAAATCCGAAAGATGAAGAGAGACAATACTTGCGCTTTTTTGCAAAATCAACTCCTGTTAAGCAGTTGTTCCTGCATGAAGTTTCGAGTAGAAATATAAAGGACAATGTTTCCGATATCTCAGATTTGGTGGCTGTTTTTTCCTGGTTCGCACTTAAGCTTAAGATTATATTTCCTGATACGCCATATAATCAAAGTGTCTTACTCAAGACAGCTGATGACAAAGATTTGAATGATGCATTTCGCCTATTATTAAAATACTTCGCAACAGGTATTGATGATGTCTATCTGAAAAATGTCGAGTTTGAAAAATTGGGCATTGCTCAAGAGTTAATGCGTATGATAAAGGCTAATGTCTTCAAGGATGATAGCAAAGATGTATTGGGAACATTAAAGCAAAATCATGATATGTTCTTGATTCGTAAGGTCAATGGTGAACTTGATACTAAAAAGGTAATGACTGTTCATCATATTATTGAAACCGGCGAAAAAGAATATTTCTCCCTGGAAGAGGAAAGCGACGGAACTAACCGATTGTTTGATTACATTCCGCTTATTCTGGATTTTATTCAAGGAGATAAGGTTTTTGTCATTGATGAAATAGAGAGGAGCTTGCATTCATCTCTTATCAAAAAGATACTCGAGTTGTATTTTAGATATTCTGGTAAAACTCCATGTCAGATGATATTTACCACTCACGAGGTTATCTTAATGACACAATCGTTATTAAGAAGTGATGAAATATGGTTGATTAACCGAAATGATAATGGTGCTAGTTTATGTGACAGATTGGATGAAAAGTTTAATCCAAGATTCGATAAGAAGTTAGTTCAAAGCTATTTGAATGGCGATTTTGATGCCGTTCCTAAAATTGAGTCGGTGTCTAAGTTTGAAGATATCATTAATCAACTAAGATCAAAGAATTAACTAGTGGTAGTGCAGTATCTATACCATGTTTGGAGATGGTATCGGTGCTGCGCTATCTTATAGTTCGTTGTCTAGGATTTCTATCATTTCTACTGCTGTAATCACTTGCGGTTCTTTTGGGAAGTGTTTGAGGTTACCTGTTACTAAGAAGGAATCTTCCTTGCTCAGGCAGACTTCATAGAAGACTCGGTCGTCCTCATCTGGCATTTCGCCAGCATAAGGAAAACGGGACGAATCAATTCCGTTTTGCTTTACAAGTTCTATAACTGTGCAGATTTGGTCGTCTGACAACTTGAATTTTGCGCGATGAAGCACTTCATCGTATTCTTTTATAATGTCATCATTATATAAAGGTATAATACGATGAAGGAACAAACTTTCAAGAACTCTTGCTGTTGAAGCATTTGAGTTGTGGGTGATAAGGGCTGATACAAATATGTTTGTATCAATGACTGCATATACCATTGCGTTCTTTTCTTAATCGTCTGACTTCTCTGATTTCTTCATTGATTTCATCAAGCGTGAGCTCTGGGGTTTCACCTCTTTCTGCTTTAGCTCTAAGTTGCTTGAACGCAGCCTTTGCTTTTGCAGTCACTTCATCTTCTTCTTCATTCTTTGCTTGAATGGAGAATGGAATGCTTTTACTGCGAATTACGGCCTTAACAAAGATGTTGATAGCGGTATTCGCACTCATACCGAATTGTTCGCAGAGTTTATCAAACTGTGCTTTCTGCTGGTTGTCCATACGGACTGTCATTGCTGTCTGTGCCATAAGCCTATAATGTTTAATTGATAATCATTCTGATTGCAAATATACATCATTATGACGTAAATTGGTGCGATAGTATTAATAATTTAATAAAGATTAATAGTTGAATGAATGATATAACTGCTTTTTTCGCTTTCTTGAAGTATTGCCTTGGATATAAGATTCCTTACCGTTAAAGAAGGAGTCTTTCGAATCCCTCCGTCTCCCTTTAGATAAGATTAGCTGCACTCGGCAATTTGAAAGCAAACTTTCATTGCGCTCATTTGCAAAATCTTTAGCCAAAGGGAGTTTTTTCGAAAACCTACCCGTCCTTCCTTACCCTTAAGGAAGGCTCCACCTCTCACCCCGACCCTCTCACCCTCAGGGAAGAGGGAGGAAACCGCTCCTCCTCGTCGCTCGGAACCGCTACGCTCTAAGGTTGGCGGGGCATCAAAGCCCTCGCCATGTTGTGCGGGATGGACCGTCTGGAAATAGCAGTCTATAGTTTACAGTTAATAGTTATAGTTTACGATTGATTTCGTGGCTATTTGCTGATAACTTGCAGATTTCTTGTTAATTGCTTGGTGGTTTCGAGAAAAAAGCGTAACTTTGGCGGCAAGTTATATAAATTAAATAATAGGAGATAGGATTATGGCATTAGCAATTAGTGGTATCCCAATGCTGACAGGTGATGAGGCTTTAGCTTTCAGAGAAAAAGCTGAAGAAACATTGAAGAAGCGTGGTAGCATAGATTTCTCAAAGCAACGTGCTGAGATGAAGGCTATTTTGGCAAAAGCTAAATTTTAAGTTAGTATTATGGGATTTTTAGCAGATAAAACGGTGTTTTCACCATTGACAAAAGAAATATTGGAAGAATCTATTTCATTTTCATGTGGCAATGAAGACTTGGATGGATTCTTCCATAATGATGCTGTGTCTTATGCCGACAACTTGTTCGGTAAATCTTACTGCTATTATCTTGAGGAATCCAAGGCTGATATCGTATGTGCCTTTACGGTCTCAAATGCCAGTATTTTCACAAAATACTTGCCTAATGCGAGAAAGAAAAAGGTTGGAAAGCATGTTCCTCATATAAAACAGGATTTGATATATCCTGCTGTACTTATAGGAAGATTGGGAATTTCAACAAAATTTCAGCATCTTCATATCGGGACAGAAGTAATGGACTTTATTAAGTCCTGGTTTGTTGAGCCATATAATAAAACGGGATGTCGTTATTTGGTAGTTGATGCCTATAATGAAGATGTGCCTATCGCATTTTATAAGAAGAATGGTTTTGATTTTATGTTCAGCACAGAAGAGCAGGAAAAATCATATAGAGGTATTGTTTCTGATAAGCCATTAAAGACTCGTCTAATGTACTTTGATTTGATACTCATCAAGTAGGTTAAAAAGCAATGTAAAATACACCGATAAGTGTAACTGCTTGCAATATGCTTGGTATGCTGTATTGGTGATATAGCCAGGAATAAAATATGAGAAATGAGGGTAAGCAGTCAATTTAGGTATTGCCCGGGACAAGGTTTCATTGGTCAATAATTCAGGTATTCCAATCTACCTGTTATTCAGATTTGGTTGCTTTTAAGTTTCAGGTTAACAAGAAGACTCAAAACCACATTTCTGTTTACCTTCAGGAATGTGGCTTTGAGTCTTTTTGTATTTTACTATTTGAGCAGCAGTATAGATGTGGCGTTGGATATTTCCGTGGCTATTCTGTCCTGTTGCATAGCCTCTAACTCAAGATATTTCCACGATGATTCTATTACGATATCAGCATTGGTCTCTTCTACTATTCTCTTAAATTCAGCCACTGTCTCCGGATCGAAGAAAGCTCCATACTTGTCTTTCCAGGATTTCCCATGATACATAAGCAAGTTCTGGTTGTACTCAGTATTCAGTACACCGTCAAAATCGAGAAAAATTATTTTCTTCATAATTTTATTGGATAATGAGAGATGTACCAATCCAAAGAGAGTGCTTCACGGTATGAACCCGTGAAAGCAACTCCCTTGTAGTGGTCTACAATAGAGATATATAAAAGTCGACTAAACTGCCTATATGCAACATTTTGATTTACATTAATGTCTGTTTGCTAAGGAATCCAAGACTTCAATAAGACTATTAATACTATCAGGTTGTTTTTCTGACTTACATTCTGGATTGTCAGTTCTGTATATTTCGCCTTGCGCATTCCAGTTATATTCAGCTTTGTTATAGAAGAATACAATGTCTCTGGCATAGAACAATCCGCATGATTTTTCAATGTTTGGATCACTTAATGAAATAAGTTCATTCTTTATGGCTTCACGCACAACCTTATCACGGCATTCATTGAAAATGATACAGGCAGATGAGTTTTGGTGATGCCAATACACGTCATATTCTGCACTATTACTATAGCTGACGTACATGCCGTTTTCATCTGTAATCTCTTGTATTAATGCGGTTTGGATGATACATTTTTTAACGTATGAAGATTCTTGTGAGATACATGTTGACAATTGATTGCAATCTAAAGGTTCGGCCATAAGCCATTTATGAACCGAAGGTGGAAAGTAAGGAAGTTTGCTGCGCCATGTAGCATTTCTCCGAGCCCCACGTGGATACCAGTACCAGGAAGCAAAATCGTAGTCATGTAACAACAGATTCCGCTGTGCAATGCTGCTAAGCTCGCCATTATAGTTGTTGAGATACCAGTATAGATGGCTATACTTTATATCAAAATTTGACCAATCTATTTTTCCATCCCCGTCTTTAAACAACGCACTGATAGTTCCTTGGAAGAATGGCAATTTTTCCAAAGAGACTATAATCTTTTCCCATGTTCGGCCTTGAAGTTCATTTAACGTACCATTATAAGCTCCAATTTGGAACTGACGAATTTTTGCCTGTTCCTCAATGATATGTAGAGAAATTTTATCTGCTGCATCATATTCTTTTGGCAAAACAAGCCATTCAACATTATGTACATCCCATTTATATGGGAAAGCATGATGGAGGGAGAGAATAGTTGAACGTAGTTGTGTTTTAGTCCTTATTTCGTTCTGGACTTTATTATTCTCAAGAACCTGATAATTGCAAACATTCCAAACGACTCGCATCCATTGTTTAAGGCGAATTTCTGTGCAATATTCTGCTGGAGATAGAAAGAACTGACAAACAGCCCAAAAGGCTATAGTTTCAGGAATAGTCTGTATGTAGTAATCGTTCTTACCTGATGTATAGATGGCCTCAAACCTCTCATTTCCATCTCCGTATGGATATACTAAACAAGCAGTGAGCTTTTCTCTATCGAAAGATCGGAGATTTTCAAGCAGAGTGCGTATATCATAGAGAATACTAAAGCCTCCTAATTCATCAAAAATAGTCTGATAAACACCAAATCCCGTCATGTTATAATTTGCCCACGTACCCTTTTTCTCTGTAAAACTATAGAGATATTTAAAAGCTTTGTCTATTGGAGAAATTCCCAAATCTCTGTCCTCAATCTTCTGTGGTTTCTGCGCCATCATCAGCTTTACCAACAAAAAGCGGTTAATGAATCCGAACATCATATCGTCAAGCGAGATATTGGGATCACGATACTTCCAGAAAAAGTCCAGCCACTTTGTGTCTAGCAATATTGGCAGACCATTTTGAGCGTGAAGCAAAGATTTCCATTCTTGGTCGGCTATATACTTTATCAAATCCGCCTTGAAGTTCTCGAAATCGGACAAAGGTTTTCCACGTCCATTCATTTTTACGTACAGGTCATCCGACTGACCAAGATTCTCAAGGTCAAGTTGATAAAAAACCAATGGACATTTGGCAGCAGGAAGCATCAGAGCATCCCAATATCCAAGAAGAGTCTGCTTATCTTTGTCGGCGAAAAGTTCTTCAATTCCATCAACCTTTCCGTTATGTTCTCCACTGAGCATTCTCAGCATCGATTGTACGGTCGGGTCTTGCCTCCAGATAGAAGGAACCCATGTCTGACGAATTATGGCATCAGCAATGCTTTCTTCTCCTCCCTGTGCAATTTCAGACCCACGTTTCACGATTCGTTGACAGAAATTAGTACTGCTGACACGGGTTTCGTAGCTAAAGTTTGACAGATGCTCAATAGTACTTTGCTCTGACAGCTTGCCCAAACGGAAAGCAAGATACCAGTGTAGCAACCATAGGGTGGTCAGACGTTGCTGCCCATCCAATGGATTGAACCTACCTTCTTGGTCTGAAGAACCATATACGAAGTCCATTTTTAATTGTTTATCTCCGTCAAGTGCAGCAACAATTGCCGACAAGAATTTCTCACGTAGGTTTTCATACCCTACACGTCCTTGTGCGTAATCACGCTGCAAAATGGGAATCACCACTTTGCACTTACCAAGTAGTTGCCAAAGTGTGGTAGTATTAGCCATATTATTCATAATTTGACTTGTGTTCTTATTGTAGGAAATCCTTTAATTTCTCAGTTATATCATCCAGATATTTCACGGAATCTGTGCGAGACCATGACAATAAAGCATTAGCATCCTCAGTATAGTATTTCAAGAACGCTTGTTTTGTGCATATTGGAACAAAGGCGATGGCTTTACCGTCAATGACAACCTTGCCCTCGTCGGATATATGGCAATGCTTTCCTTGTTCCTTATTGATGATAAAAGAACGTTTTACACAGAATATGGAATTGCGATAACTCTTGTTTGTGCTTTCGTCAAGGAGCGAAAGATTCCAGATATGCATACGTTCGTTATCAATGACATCGCCAGTCTGTACGTTTTCACATAGCAAGTCATCTGAAGGGAACTGAGTCATTACTTTATCATAGATTTTCTTGAAATCGGGAATATCAGTACACCTCTTGTCAAGGTACTTCTTGATTTTTCCGTCATATTTCAACTTTCTAGAAGCTAAAGCAGCTCGTAACCACGATTTCTTATCCCTTGCATTTGCCAGTTCGTTGGTAGTTGCGGAGTCTATATGTTCTACATTCCATGTTTCCTTTTTAAATAAGTGAAATGGGAATTTATGGAAGGTTGAAAGCTTGTATTTATCTGCTTGAACTTCCTGTTGTGTGATGATTGTCTGTATATTATGTAGCAAAAGTATTTTTCTGATTTTGCTTTTCTGATATACGTCTTCGAAGTGCAACTTGTTCAAGTCCTCTTTCCTGCACTTGATTATATTGTCACGGATGGCTTCTTTTACTGCTAAGAGAAATGCTTTTTTATCTTTTGCCCATTGCATCCATTGGTTATACCAGTCATTTATCCACTTTCGACTAACTTCGGCATTATGGTTGTTGTCATCAATAGCCCATATGCTAAAACCGATATAGTGATAGAGCAAAGAATCTTCAAACCATTCCTTAATAGTGTCGAAGAGTGAGGTTACTTTAGCCCAAATCGACTCTAGATGTTCTGCATCAGACGTGTGTTCGTCCTTCATCTCAATCTGCTTGGCGAAATAACGGTAAACGCTATATCTGTCATTTCCTATCTGATTATCGTAATCCTCTGGTTTAATTTTCGCTTTGATGCCAAAGCAATCATTCTCAAACAGTATCTTAAACAGGAAATCGATACGTGTACGTTCCTGATAATTCGTGTCGTTCAGGAAAAGCCACAGTTCGTCATCCTGCAGGGCGTATTCAATATCATCCCATTGCGAGGAAATCTGTATCTGCTTCGTACGTATGAACTCAGAATGACTACCCGCATAATTTGAGCGGTTGAGTAGAGCAGCCTTGATCAGTTCTGAATTTGTAAGCGAAATCTTGCCTATATTGAGTCTTGTAAACACATCAATAGGGTTCTCTCCAACAGATTCATACCAGATGAACTTTACTCTTTCAAGTATAGTGTCGTAGAGTAAAGCCTTTTCTTCGTCAGATTTATCCTGAAGCCATGTTTGTGCGATGTTACGAGCAAGAATCATGTGCTGGAAATCTACATTCTTAGCACCATCTTCATTTGTTTTGTCAATAATGTTTTTCAGAAAATCCTTGCTATCTGGTCTGGTTTGATAACTAATGCGATAAGCGGGATCATGCTTTAACACCATCATGATGATGTACAGTGTTGTCAGACGCTGTTGACCATCTATTACTTCCCACGAAGTAAGTTGTTGCAGGTCTTCTACAAGACACCCTATTGGGTCGGGCTCGTCTTGTATTCTGTCTAACCTTCTGCTTATTTCCTCAGAAAAAGCCTTACTGTCAACAATACTGCGTTTGACAACCAATGGTTGCAAACAGTAAAAACCAGTTCGCGAGTTCTCAATAAAGATATTTAAATCTTTAAGGAGTTCAGTGACCTGCAGTTCTTCCCATCTATAACCACGTTGGTAGTCTGGTATAATGAAATCCAATCCTTGAATTTCTGAAATAGAAACAATACCTATTTTATTGTTATTTCTCATATTTAATAGTTTTTGTAATGCGATGGCGGTGCAGGCTTCTGCGTCAGCCAGGGCATGATGATGGTTTGACAAATCATAACCGCAGCGGACTGCGATTACATTAAGTGAGTGACAGCTTTGTGACCAAACTCGGCGCAGAACCACATAGGTGCTGTAGAACTTATCCACTGTTAGCCCATATTCTGAATTTGGTTCCGTTTATACTCTTTACCCTATAACCGACAGATATACTAACATCAAGGCTATACATCTTTGTTTCATAGCTTTGGTTCTGTGCCATTTTTGTATATTACATTTGTTATTGATAACGTTTCGACAGCAAAGATATTGCCATGGTGTGCCTTTTTTGTTCATACTACCATAATTTTATCAGAACTACAGATTTCTGATAGGCTTCCAACAGGAAATGGCATTTGTTTTACTTTTGCCGATGATGTTTTTATACTCCATGCGGCAAGATCCATTTTAGACACAATATAACACTTTTGCTGCAGTAGTTATAGTAGTTCTCTGGCAATCCAAGCACAAGCCTCTGCGTCAGCCAGGGCATTATGGTGTTGGGTTA
>ENA-OPFG01001475-OPFG01001475.1-human-gut-metagenome-genome-assembly--contig:-NODE-1475-length-12091-cov-2.861831_pt1 | contig 12091 bp, 8 predicted proteins | sample MGYA00241304_ERZ501542 | MGnify/ENA primary metagenome ERZ501542 (study PRJEB25962, sample SAMEA2042427) | human gut metagenome | biome: human gut; feature: human-associated habitat; material: faeces...
GGCAAGCCCATCCTCTACGACGGCCGCACGGGCGATCAGTTCGATAACCCCGTCACCGTCGGTGTCATGTATTACCTCAAGCTGTTCCACCTTGTTGACGATAAGATTCACGCACGTTCCACCGGCCCGTACTCGCTCGTTACGCAGCAGCCCCTCGGCGGTAAAGCCCAGTTCGGCGGCCAGCGTTTCGGTGAGATGGAAGTCTGGGCTCTCGAGGCTTACGGCGCTGCCTACACCCTCCAGGAGATACTGACAGTCAAGTCCGACGATGTTGTCGGCCGTGTCAAGACCTACGAGGCAATAGTCAAGGGCAACAACGTTCCCAAGCCCGGCATTCCCGAGTCGTTCAAGGTTCTCGTCAAAGAGCTTCAGTCCCTCTGCCTTGATGTCAGCGTCCTTGACGCGGACGGCGAGGAGATTGACCTCAAGCAGACCGACGAGGAACTCGGATTTGCACCTTCAGACGATAAGGCATTCTCCTCCGTCAACGACGCCGGCACTGCAGGCGGCTACGGCACGGAAAACGAAGAGGGCGATATCTTCAATGTCGGCTCCGGCGAGGACGACGATGACAGCGCCGATTTCGCAGACGATGCCGAGGGCGAAGATGACTACTATGACGGCGACATCTTCTCCGACAGCGAAGGCGAGCTTGACGACTACGACGACTGAGAACAGTCACCTTAAAAATATATTTTAAAAAGGGGCAGTCAACGGATGGAAAACAATACCTTTGAATCCATAAAAATAGGTCTTGCGTCTCCCGATAAGATCAGAAGCTGGTCTTACGGCGAGGTCAAGAAGCCCGAAACCATCAATTACCGCACACTCAAGCCCGAAAAGGACGGACTGTTCTGCGAAAGGATATTCGGACCCCAGAAGGACTGGGAGTGCCACTGCGGCAAATATAAAAGAATCCGCTACAAGGGCAAGATATGCGAACGCTGCGGCGTTGAGATAACCCGCTCCAAGGTTCGCCGCGAGAGAATGGGTCACATTGAGCTTGCAGCTCCCGTTTCCCATATCTGGTATTTCAAGGGAATACCCTCAAGAATGGGTCTTATCCTCGATATATCGCCGCGCAACCTTGAGAAAGTTCTCTACTTTGCGATGCATATCGTTATCGATCCCGGTACAACGGATCTTAAAAAGTATCAGGTTCTCGACGAGAAGGATTATGACGAGTACCGCCTGATGTATGAGGACGATTTCAGGGCAGGCATGGGCGCCGAGGCTATCAAGGAGCTTCTTGCCGAGATCGACCTCGACCAGCTCTCCGCGCAGCTGCGCGAGGAGATAGAGAAAGCAAGCGGTCAGAAGAAGGCTAAGGCTCTCAAACGCCTTGAGGTTGTCGAGGCGTTCAGACAGAGCGGCAACAGACCCGAGTGGATGATCCTCGACGTGCTTCCGGTTATCCCGCCGGAGCTTCGTCCCATGGTTCAGCTCGAGGGCGGACGCTTTGCAACGAGCGACCTCAATGATCTTTACCGCCGCGTTATCAACAGAAACAACCGTCTGCGCAAGCTCCTTGAGCTCGGCGCACCCGAGATAATAGTCCGCAACGAGAAGCGTATGCTTCAGGAAGCTGTCGATGCTCTTATCGACAACGGCCGCCGCGGCAGACCCGTAACCGGTCCGAACAACAGAGCGCTCAAGTCGCTCTCCGATATGCTTAAAGGTAAGCAGGGACGTTTCAGACAGAACCTGCTCGGTAAGCGTGTTGACTATTCCGGACGTTCGGTTATCGTCGTCGGTCCCGAGCTGAAGATCTATCAGTGCGGTCTGCCGACCGAGATGGCTCTTGAGCTGTTCAAGCCCTTCGTTATGAAGAGACTTGTCCAGACCGGCAAGGCGAACAACGTCAAGTCCGCAAGAAAGATGGTCGAGCGCCAGAATCCCGTTGTCTGGGATGCTCTCGAAGTGGTTATCAAGGATCACCCCGTGCTCCTCAACCGCGCTCCCACGCTTCACAGACTCGGTATCCAGGCTTTCGAGCCCATCCTTGTCGAGGGCAGAGCTATCAAGCTTCATCCCCTCGTTTGTACCGCATTCAACGCCGACTTCGACGGCGACCAGATGGCAGTTCACGTTCCGCTTTCTGCGGAGGCTCAGGCTGAGGCGCGCTTCCTTATGCTCGCCGCCAACAACCTCCTCAAGCCCTCCGACGGACGCCCGGTCACCGTTCCCACGCAGGACATGGTCCTCGGCTCCTATTACCTCACCCTTGAAAAGCCCGGTGAGCCCGGCGAGGGCAAGGTGTTCAGAGATGTCGATGAGGCCACCATGGCTTACGACGACGGCACCATCGGACTCCATGCGAGAATCAAGATCCGCATGACCAAGGAGATAGACGGCAAGCCCGTCAGAAAGCTCGTCTCCACTACCATGGGACGCGTTATCTTCAACGGACCTATCCCGCAGGATCTCGGCTTTGTTGACAGAAGTGATCCGGAGAACGACTTCAAGCTTGAGGTCGATTTCCTCGTCAATAAAAAGAAGCTCGGCGAAATTATCGACAGATGCATCAAGATTCACGGCACTTCGATAGCAGCCGATATGCTTGATAAGATCAAGGCTCAGGGCTACAAGTACTCGACCCGAAGCGGTATCACCGTCGCTGTCTGCGACGCTACCATACCGCCGCGCAAGGGCGAGCTCATTGCCGACGCCGAGAAGGATGTCGCCGAGATCATGGACAACTATGAGAACGGTCTTCTCTCCGATGAGGAGCGCACGAACATGGTCATTGAGACCTGGGAAGACTGCACAAAGAGAGTTGCCGCAGAACTCAAGGCGAACTTCGATCCCTACAACCCGATCAACATGATGCTTGACTCCGGTGCGCGAGGCAACGACAGCCAGCTGCGTCAGCTTGCAGGTATGCGCGGACTTATCGCGAATACGGCAGGTAAGACGATTGAAATCCCCATCAGAGCCAACTACCGTGAAGGTCTTAATATACTCGAATACTTCATTTCGTCGCGTGGTGCGCGTAAAGGTCTTGCCGATACCGCGCTTCGTACCGCGGACTCGGGTTACCTTACCAGACGTCTTGTCGATGTCTCGCAGGATGTTATCATCCGCGAGGAGGACTGCGGCTGCACAGAGGGCTCGGATGTCTACGATATCTTCGACGGAAAGCGCCGCATAGTCAGCCTCACCGAGCGTCTTACCGGCCGCTATCTGCTCAACGACTTTGTCGATGAGGATACCGGCGAGCTTATCATGAGCAAGGATAAGATGATGAGCGAGGATGACGCAAAGCGCGTCGCCGACAAGGTATATGAGTACCACGATAAGAAGGTCGCCGCGGGCGAAGAGCCCGAGGACAGCCTTGCAAAGATAAAGATCCGTTCGCTGCTTACCTGCCAGTCCGAGCACGGCGTCTGCATCAAGTGCTACGGCGCGAACCTTGCAACCGGCGAGCCTGTTACGGTCGGTGAAGCAGTCGGTATCATCGCGGCTCAGTCGATAGGCGAGCCCGGTACACAGCTGACGATGAGAACGTTCCACACCGGCGGCGCGAAAGACCAGTCCGATATCACGGAAGGTCTTCCCAGAGTCGAGGAGCTGTTCGAAGCGAGAAAGCCCAAGAGCCTCGCTCTTATCAGTGAGATCTCCGGTACGGTTTCCGAGCGCGAGATCAAGAAGGTCAGAAACATCATCGTCACAGATCCCGAGACCCTCGAGGAGAAGGCGTATCCCATCCACTACGGGATGCGCGTCAAGGTTGAGCCCGGCGATCACATCAACAAGGGCGACACCATCACCGAAGGCGCTCTCAACCCGCATGATATTCTCGCAGTCCTCGGCGTCGAGGCTGTTCACGATTACCTCATCCGCGAGGTTCAGAGAACCTACCGTATGCAGGGTGTTGACGTCAACGATAAGCACATCGAGGTCATCGTCCGTCAGATGATGAAGAAGGTCAAAATCACCGATCCCGGCGACACGACTTTCCTGCCCGGCGCTGTTGTTGACAAGCTCGAGTTCAAGGCGGAGAACGCACGCGTCGCCGCCAAGGCTCAGGAGACAGGCGAGGAGCTCGCAGAGGCTCAGTGCATGCCCGTGCTCATGGGTATCACAAAGGCTTCTCTTGCAACTGAGTCCTTCCTCTCGGCCGCATCCTTCCAGGAGACCACGAGAGTCCTCACCGACGCCGCCATCAAGGGCAAGAGCGATCCGCTGCTCGGTCTCAAGGAGAATGTCATCATCGGCAAGCTCCTGCCGTCGGGTACCGGCATGAAGTGCTACAGCGATGTTCAGGTGCTTCCCACTACGGGCATCTTCAGCGACCTTGCCGAGAAGCTCGAAGAGGCGGAGAACCAGGAAGAAGCAGAATAATAAACAACCATCGAGCCGGAGTCTGCCGCTTTTGCGGTGCTGCGATGAGAGTTGCTAGTTTGTTAATATTGTGACCATGACCTTGGCGGGGTTTGGACAAAAATCATATATAATGCTCCGATAAACGCCGAATATTTTGTCATTTGACGAACCGAAAAGGTTGACAAACAGAACCTTCAGCGGTATAATTTTAAATTGTGATGTCTTGTGTTTTGGGATAATTATGCCCGAAGCGCGGATTTCATATATAAATCTTAGAAAGGAGATGTACTGCTTGCCAACGTTTAATCAGCTTGTGAGAAACGGAAGAGAAACTCTTGAGAAGAAACCCAAAGCCCCCGCGCTTTTGAAGGGTCTCAACTCCAAGAAAAATGTCATGACCGACACTGCTTCTCCGCAGAAGCGCGGTGTTTGCACAGCGGTTAAGACCACCACCCCCAAGAAGCCCAACTCGGCTCTTAGAAAGATCGCCAGAGTTCGTCTTTCCAACGGTATCGAGGTTTCGGCTTATATCCCGGGCGTCGGTCATAACCTTCAGGAGCACTCGGTTGTTCTTATCCGCGGCGGCCGTGTTAAGGACCTTCCCGGTGTGCGTTACCACATCATCCGCGGAACGCTCGATACACAGGGCGTCAACGGCAGAATGCAGGCCCGTTCAAAGTACGGCGCCAAGCGTCCGAAGGCTGCCAAAAAGTAATTCCGCATGATGCGGAAAGCTTAAGAGACAGAATCTTCTTGCAGGTGATTACTCCAATGCGAGAGTGCATTGAAATACATGCCTCCCATTGACACCACGAGAGTTTTGTCACTCGAGTACCTATGATATCATTACTATGAAGGAGGGAAGCGAAGTGCCAAGAAGAGGCAAGATAGCAAAACGTGACGTTTTGCCCGATCCGCTTTACAACTCAAAGCTCGTAACACGCCTTATCAACAACGTCATGATCGACGGTAAGAAGGGCGTCGCTCAGAAAATCGTTTACGAGGCTTTCGACATTATCCGTGAGAAGACCGGTAAGGAACCGCTTGAGGTTTTTGAGGCTGCTATGGAGAATGTCATGCCCGTTCTCGAAGTCAAAGCTCGTCGAGTCGGCGGTGCAACCTATCAGGTTCCCATGGAGGTTCGTCCGGAGAGAAGACAGACCCTCGGTCTGCGCTGGATAACCCTTTATTCCCGTCAGCGTTCCGAGAGAACGATGAAGGAGAGACTTGCTAACGAGATCATGGATGCCGTCAATTCGACCGGTTCGGCATTCAAGAAGCGTGAGGATACTCACAAGATGGCAGAGGCCAACAAGGCATTTGCACATTTCAGGTGGTAATTTCACCTATATATTTTGCTATTCGCACAAAGGCGAGATACGGAGGTTTTTATGCCGAGAGAGGTTTCACTGGAAAAGACCAGGAATATCGGAATCATGGCGCATATTGACGCAGGCAAAACCACCACAACGGAGCGTATCCTGTTCTACACAGGAAAGACCCACAAACTCGGCGAAGTGCATGATGGTGCTGCGACAATGGACTGGATGGAGCAGGAGCAGGAGAGAGGTATAACCATTACCTCCGCTGCGACTACCTGCTTCTGGAAGAACCACCGAATCAACATCATCGACACTCCCGGCCACGTGGACTTCACCGTTGAGGTTGAGCGTTCTCTGCGTGTTCTGGACGGTTCTGTTACCGTTCTTTGCGCAAAGGGCGGCGTTGAGCCCCAGTCCGAAACCGTCTGGAGACAGGCGGACAAGTACCATGTTCCGAGAATGGTCTATGTTAACAAGATGGACATTATGGGAGCTAACTTCTATAATGTTATAGACATGATGAAGGAGCGCCTGAAGTGTAACGCAGTTCCGATTCAGCTCCCCATAGGCGCGGAAGCTGACTTCAAGGGAATCATCGACCTTGTTCAGATGCAGGCTGATGTCTACTATGATGACAAGGGTCTCGACGTCAGAGTTGAGGATATTCCCGAGAACATGAAGGAACTTGCACAGAAGTATCATGATGAGCTCGTTGAGCACGTCGCCGAACAGGACGACGAGCTGCTCGAGAAGTATCTCGGCGGCGAGGAGCTCACCATTGATGAGATAAAGACCTGCATCCGCAAGTCTACTATCGCCAATAAGATGGTTCCCGTATGCTGCGGTACTTCTTACCGCAACAAGGGTGTTCAGCAGCTGCTTGACGCTATTGTTGATTACATGCCCGCTCCGACGGATGTCCCGTCGATAAAGGGCACGAACCCCGAGACCGGTGAAGAGGAGTTCCGTCATTCTTCGGATTCCGAGCCGTTCGCAGCTCTTGCTTTCAAGATCGCGACCGATCCCTTCGTCGGTAAGCTCTGCTTCTTCAGAGTTTATTCGGGCACAGTCACCACCGGCAGCACTGTTTACAATGCTACCAAGGACTGCAACGAGCGTCTGGGAAGAATCCTGCAGATGCACTCCAACCACAGAAAGGATATCGACTGCGTTTACGCCGGAGATATCGCTGCGACTATCGGTCTTAAGAACACCACTACCGGCGACACGCTCTGCGACGCCAAGGCTCCTATAATCCTTGAGTCTATGGAGTTCCCCGATCCCGTTATCAGGGTCGCTATCGAGCCCAAGACCAAGGCAGGCCAGGAGAAGATGGCTATCGCGCTTGCAAAGCTCGCCGAAGAGGATCCGACCTTCAAGTGCTACACTGATGAAGAGACGGGTCAGACCATCATCGCCGGCATGGGCGAGCTTCACCTTGAGATAATCGTTGACAGACTTCTTCGTGAGTTCAAGGTCGAGGCCAATGTCGGTAAGCCTCAGGTTGCATACCGCGAGACTATTACCAAACCCGCAGAGAGCGATACCAAGTATTCGCGTCAGTCGGGCGGCCGCGGACAGTACGGTCACGTCAAGATCCGCATCGAGCCCAACCCCGAGAAGGGTTACGAGTTCGTCAACGAGGTCGTCGGCGGCGCTATCCCGAAGGAATATATCGGACCTGCAGAGGCCGGTATCAAGGGTGCAATGCAGTCGGGTGTTCTTGCAGGCTTCAATGTTGTTGACGTCAAGGTCACTCTTTACGATGGATCTTATCACGAGGTCGACTCCTCCGAAATGGCGTTCAAGATCGCCGGTTCTATGGCGTTCAAGGATGCGATGAAGAAGGCAGCTCCCGTGCTCATGGAGCCCATCATGAAGGTCGCCATTATCGTCCCCGAGGACTATATGGGCGATGTTATCGGCGATGTCAACTCCCGCCGCGGACAGATCGAAGGCACCGAGATGCGTACGGGCGCAGTGCAGATCAATGCATTCATCCCGCTGTCGAATATGTTCGGCTACGCTACTACCCTTCGTTCCAAGACGCAGGGACGCGGTCAGTATGTCATGGAGCCCAGCCACTACGCCGAGGTTCCGAAGTCCATTGCTGAGACTGTCATCAAGGACAAGTAATTTTTAAAAAGCACTTGAATTTTCAGGTGTAAATTGATAGAATAGTTTTATGCTGATGCATGAGACAATTATTTAACCAATTAAAGGGAGGAAATTCCAAATGGCAAAAGCTAAATTCGAAAGAACTAAGCCCCATGTAAACATTGGTACCATTGGTCACGTTGACCATGGTAAGACTACTCTTACCGCTGCTATCACCAAGACTCTCGCTATGAAGGGCGAGGCTGAGTTTGTTGATTACGCTAACATCGATAAGGCTCCCGAGGAGAGAGAGCGCGGTATTACAATCAACACCGCTCACGTTGAGTATGAGACTGCTACCCGTCACTATGCTCACGTTGACTGCCCCGGCCATGCTGACTATATCAAGAACATGATCACCGGTGCTGCTCAGATGGACGGCGCTATCCTTGTTATAGCTGCTACCGACGGCCCCATGGCTCAGACCAAGGAGCACCTTCTTCTTGCCCGCCAGGTTGGCGTGCCCTATATCATCGTCTTCATGAACAAGGTTGACCAGGTCGACGATCCTGAGCTCCTTGAGCTTGTCGAGATGGAGATTCGCGATACTCTTAACGAGTATGGCTTCCCCGGCGATGACACCCCGATCATCAAGGGTTCTGCTCTTAAGGCTCTTGAGTACAACGGCAATGATCCTGACGCCCCCGAGCTTGCTTGCATCTGGGAGCTCATGAACGCTGTTGACACTTATATCCCCACTCCCGACCGTAAGGCTGACCTGCCTTTCCTTATGCCTGTTGAGGATGTCTTCACCATCACCGGCCGTGGTACTGTTGCCACCGGTAGAGTTGAGCGTGGACAGCTGAGAACTGGCGACGAGCTTGAGATCGTTGGTCTTAAGGAAGAGAAGGGCAAGACCGTCTGCACCGGAATCGAGATGTTCCGCAAGACCCTCGATTACGCTGAGGCCGGCGACAACATCGGCGCTCTTCTTCGCGGTGTTCAGAGAACCGATATCGAGCGCGGCCAGGTTCTTGCTAAGCCCGGCACCATTCATCCCCACACCAAGTTTGTCGGTCAGGTTTACGTCCTTACTAAGGACGAGGGCGGCCGTCACACCCCGTTCTTCAACAACTATCGTCCTCAGTTCTATTTCAGAACTACTGACGTTACCGGTATCATCTCCCTTCCCGAGGGCGTAGAGATGTGCATGCCCGGCGATAATGTTGAGATGGATGTTGAGCTGATCACCCCCATCGCCATCGAGAAGGGTCTGCGCTTCGCTATCCGCGAAGGCGGCCGTACCGTCGGCTCGGGCGTTGTTATCAAGATTATCGAGTAATTGACGCTTCTTGATCCCGTAGGTTTTCCTGCGGGATCTTTTTTTATGCCGATTTATCTGTTTTTAATAATCAATATCCAAAAAGTACGGGCGTTTTTATTGATTTATCTCGGCGGGTATGATAAAATTAATTGAAAATTTTATCACAGGAGTGAAGTAAATGGGAAAGTTAAACAATATCGACAAGGCCGCAGCGGGTAAAGGCTCCGGCATCAACACACTCTGGCAGTTTGTCAAGTTCATCGTCGTCAGCCTCGGCGCCTGCATCGTTCAGGTTGCATCTCTCGCGATTCTTTACAACATCCCCGCAATCAAGGCTCTGAGCACGCAGGCATTCCACTGGTTCGTCTTTGACTATCCGGTTATCGAGGGTCAGCGCTGCGGACTTGCGCTCTTCATTGCATTCAACGTTTCGAACCTTCTGGCGCAGATAGTTGCATTCTTCATCAACAAGGAAAAGACTTTCAACTCGGGCTCCAACACCGCTATTACTCTGCCCATATACATAATCTTCACCCTTGCTCTCGTCTGCTTCTCTGCGTGGTTCAACCCCGTAGTTTTCGAGTTCTGCACCTCGAAGTTCCATCTGAACAGCGGTCTTTCGCTCACTATAGCTACCGCTGTTTGCTCGGCTCTCCAGTTCTTCCTCTATTTCCCCGTGGATAAGATTCTTTTCCACAAGAAAAAGGAAGACAAGAAAGCAAAATAATCAAAAAATAAAAAGGGTCGGCGCAGATGTGCCGATCCTTTCGCTTTGTTAAAACGCACCCTCCGATCTTTTGCGGAGGGTGCTGTATTTTATTTTTAGCTTCTCAGCCACTCAAGAGCCGCTTCAAGAGGGGAGTCGGTGGCGACATCCGGCTCGATTGGTGTCTCTTTGAATATCTCACCGGTGCGCGCCTTGTCGAACGCGACGGTCAGATACATCTGCGCGCCGTCATACATGTTATAGAGCATATTGACGCTCGTGTAGCCAGCGGTCGGTGCGCCGAAAGTCCTTGTGTTTTCGAGTCCTCTGAAGCAGAGCGTCAGAGCTTCGCCCGAGCTCGCAGTCATGTCGTCGGTAAGTATCGCAACGGGTACATTCAGCTTCTCTTCGGGATAGAGGCTCCTGCCGCCCGTGCCCGCATTGCTGACAACGCCGTTTTTGAGCGTGACTGGGATATCGTAGCTGCGGTAGTGATAATAAACCAATTCGCCGTCTGGCAGCAGCGACGAGACAGCCGTCGCCATCGGACCCATGTCACCGCCGATGTTGCCGCGCAGGTCGAGCACAACGCCCTTTATTTTATCGCGGTTCTCGTGAATGAAGTCCTCCGCGACTTTTGCGTATTTCTGTCCCGCTTCGGCTGTGACGAGGAAATCTTCGGCTGTGACGAGGAAATCGGGGAGTTTTATTATTGCAATATCGCCGTCGAGCGAAACGGTGGGCAGAACCTCGTCATAGCTCTCGGTTGTGTCCTGCGATTCCGATTTTGTCATGAACATTGAGTGCTTGCCGCCGCAAACCGAAAGAGCCTTTTTAATCGCGGGGTATGTGTCCTCATAGCTCTCGGCGTTTTCTATCATCTTGAGACATTTTTCGTAAGTGCTTTTCCACTCGTCGCTTCCCGAATATATCCCGTTTTTGCCTATGGTTGCAAGAGCGTCCTTGCCGTAGCGCTCTGCCGACGGCGGGACGAGATAAAATCCGAATGTCGGTCCGTATTTCATAACAACTGCCAACGCCGCAGCGATAATGATTATGAGCGGTATGCATATTCCGAGCGCGATGCGCAGCTTCTTATTTTTGCTTTTGGTTTTCATAAAAACTCCTCCTGTCGATAATGATTATATCAAAAGAGTGGGTCGTTCTCAATAACAAAGCCTTACATTGTGCGCCTGAGTTCTTACATTTATGTAAGATTCGGCGGCGAAAAAAGTTGAAAAAACTATAAATTGGGTCTTTACAACCGATAAACAATATGATATAGTATTCACAGCAAAAAATCTTTAAGAGCGGTACAGAGATGCCGACAAGATGGTCATATTCAGTGCGGATAGGGTATATCTGCGTGTTTTTGTGCGATTTTGTCGGTGCGGCAGAATCGTATTTTTTTATGCTTCGGGGTGAGTAAATGGAGTTCAAGGCCTATATCATGGACAGCGCGGCGGTCAACCGTGCACTCGCGCGGATATCGCACGAGATAATCGAGCGAAACGGCGATTCAGATGAGATATGCCTTGTCGGCATAATGAGAAGAGGCGCACCGCTTGCGGATATCCTTGCCTCAAAGATCGAGAGCCTCGGCGTGAAGACGCAGAAAGGCTATCTCGACATCACGCTCTACAGGGACGACCTGAGCGAGAGCGCGAGTCAGCCGACGGTGAACTCCGGCAAGCTTGATTTTTCCGTTGAGGGCAAGACGGTCGTCATGGTCGACGATGTGCTCTACACCGGCAGAACGGCGCGCGCCGCGATGGATGCGATAATCTCCCTCGGCCGCCCGGCGAAGATACAGTTTGCAACGCTTGTTGACAGGGGACACAGGGAGCTCCCGATAGTCGCCGACTATGTCGGCAAGAACGTGCCGACCTCGCGCAGCGAAGTGGTCGTTGTGAAGATCCCGCCGTTCGACGATGAGACAAGCGTCTCGATATACAGCAAATAAGACTTTGACGCAGAAGCGGTTCACCGGGACTGTGTTGAGTATAGACAGGCAAAATTTGAGGAGGTCAATAGTATGAAATTGATTTACGGTATCAAAGACAAGCCGAAGTTCGGCAAGCTTATCGTCTTTGCGTTCCAGCAGCTGCTCGCTATTATGGCAGCGACCATCGCAGTTCCCATGATAACTTCGGGTGTTTATAACTGCGGCGAAGTGCAGATGAGCACTGTCGCGGCGCTCTTCGGCGCAGGCGCAGGCACCCTTGTATATGTTCTCTTCACGAAGGCAAAGAGCCCTGTTTTCCTCGGTTCTTCTTTCGCTTTCCTCGGCTCGATGGCAGCCGCTTTCGCAGGCGC
>ENA-OPFG01001478-OPFG01001478.1-human-gut-metagenome-genome-assembly--contig:-NODE-1478-length-12086-cov-2.130247_pt1 | contig 12086 bp, 10 predicted proteins | sample MGYA00241304_ERZ501542 | MGnify/ENA primary metagenome ERZ501542 (study PRJEB25962, sample SAMEA2042427) | human gut metagenome | biome: human gut; feature: human-associated habitat; material: faeces...
GCCGCCGGTTTGCTTACCGGTTGCGGTGCCGGTTTGGGCTTGGGAGAAAGATCTATTTTGCCCAGAATTTTGGGCTGGGGCAGTTCGTCTTTGATGCTGATGACGTTGCTTTTGATAATTACCTCCTGTGCCTCTTCGCGCGGCTGTTTTTGTGTCTCCTCGAGGGTGATCGTAGCTTGCTTTTGGGCGATCCTTTCCCGGATGCTGTCCCTCTCGTTGCCGGTAATTCGGCTCCCGCCGAACTCCTTCTCCAGAACGGCATAGACGTCCGGCTCCACCAGCGTATTGGGCGAACCGTCGGTTTTTATACCCTTCTTTTGCAGGAAGTCCGTGATGGTATTCAATCCCACCTTGAACTCCTTGGCAACCTGGATAAGTCTTAATTTTCTTTCGTTACTCATATATCGGTTTTAATTTTTGTGCGATGGGACGGATTACTCCTCGAATTCCGCTTTCAGTATCTCGACGACTTTCTGTGCCTGTTCCAGCTCCAGGTCGGCACGGGCGGCGATCTCTTCGACGGGCAGTTCCAGCACGCTCTTGGCCGTGTCGCAGCCGCAGGCTTTCAGGGCGTCGATCACCCAGCCGTCGATCTCGTCGGCAAATTCGGTGAGTGCAACGTCTTCCTCCTCGATTTCGCGGTAAACATCGATATCGTAGCCGGTCAGCATCTTCGAAAGCCGGATGTTCAGGCCGCCCTTGCCGATGGCCAGCGATACCTGGTCGGGCTTGAGATAGACCGAAGCTGTCTTCTTCTCCTCGTCGATGGTGATGCTCGAAATCTTCGCGGGGTTCAGGGCACGCTGGATCATTAACTGCGGGTTGGTCGTGTAGTTTACCACGTCGATATTTTCATTGCGCAGCTCCTTGACGATCGAGTAGATGCGCGATCCCTTCATGCCGACGCAGGCACCGACCGGATCGATGCGTTCGTCGTAGGATTCGACGGCTACCTTGGCACGCTCGCCGGGGATGCGGACGATCTTCTTGAGGGTGATCAGACCGTCGAAAATTTCGGGGACCTCCTGCTCGAAGAGCCGTTCGAGGAACTGGTTGGCCGTGCGCGAGAGGATGATGCGCGGCTGGTTGTTGTTCATCTCCACGGCCTTGACGATCGCCTTGATCGTATCGCCCTTGCGGTAGAAGTCGTTGGGAATCTGCTCGGTCTTGGGCAGGATCAGCTCGTTGCCCTCGTCGTCGAGGATCAGCACCTCTTTCTTCCATACCTGATATACCTCGCCGGTGATGATCTCGCCGACCTTCTCCGAATATTTTTCGTAGAGGTTGGCTTTCTCCAGGTCGAGGATGCGCGAAGCGAGGTTCTGACGGAGCGACAGCACGGCCCGGCGTCCGAACGATTCGAGTTTGATCGGATCGACGTATTCGTCGCCCACTTCGTAGGTCGGATCGATGGCCTTAACCTCCGATACGGCGATCTGCATGTTCGGATTCTCCACCGTGCCGTCCTCCACGACCGTACGGTTTCGCCAGATCTCCAGGTCGCCCTTTTCCGGGTTGATGATCACGTCGAAATTCTCGTCCGTTTCGAACTGCTTCTGAAGCGCGTGGCGGAAAACGTCCTCGAGGACTCCGATCATCGTGGCCTTGTCGATGTTTTTAAGCTCCTTGAACTCTGCGAAATTGCTGATAAGATTAAGATTATCCATTGGTAGTTTATCTTGTTTATTTTTGAATTTCCACTATTTGAAATCGAGGTATTCCTTCGTGTATTTGATCTCTGAGAAAGGGTAGCGGCGCGTAACCCGCACCGTCTGTTTCCGCTTTTTACCCTCTACGGCCTGCTTCTCCTCGTAGGAGAGGGTGAGTCCCTCCTGGTCCGCCTCGTCGAGCGTCGCCAGAATCTTCACGCCGCTTTTGAGTAGCACTTCCACCGGCTTGCCGATCAGTTTGCGGTATTGGCGGAGGTGCTTGAGTTCCGAGCCGATGCCTGCCGAAGCTACCGTGAGGGAGAAATCCTCCGTGTCGCGGTCGAATTCGGCCTCGATCGCGCGGCTCAGCTCCACGCAGGTTTCGATACCTACCGAGGTGTCGCTGTCGATCAGCAGTTCCACTTCGTTGGCGGGCGAACAGGTGCAATCCACTACGAACAGGTCGGTGCCGACGAGTTTGGCATTGGCTATTTCGGTGATTTTCGTACAATCGATCATATTTGCTGATGTTATCAATAAAGTCGTTTTTGCGGCCGGCCCGGAGGCGTTCGGCTTTTTGACGAAAATGTAGGGAATCGTCGCTTCCCGTTCGTTTTCATCGTCTTGCGTCCTGCGTTTTCTTCGAACATTGCATCGCAAGGAGCACTATTCGCGCCCGAATCTTGTCCCTGTTGTAGCAGGAGCTGTAATCGGGTTCCCGCATGGCCCGCAACTACCGATTTTCCCCCCGACGGAATGGGCATGCGAGGGCATGCGGGTCGAGAAAATCGTGCGGATGATTCGCCGGTCGGGAGCGGTGAATATATCTACGAAATAAGGGGACTTGCTCGTCCCCTTACCTCTCTATACCCGTTTACGCTACAAATATAGCGAATGTTTTCCTATTTTCAAACCTTTGTGTCGAAAAATTATTCGTCTTTTTCGTTGCTCTGAGAGTAGGGCTTGATAATGCCGCGCTGCGATTCGCGGATGAACCGGATGAGTCGGTCGCGTTCGGGACTTTGCGGAATCTGTTTTTCGACCTCCTCACAGCCGTTCAGGTAGTTCAGGCCGCTTTGGAAGAGGATGCGGCAGGCGTCGTGAATTTGTGAGATCGTTTCCGGCGTGAATCCGCGGCGGCTCAGACCGACGCGATTGACGCAGGCGAAACGTACCGGATCGTTGTTGCTGACGGTGATGAAGGGGGGAATGTCCTTGCCCACCAGCGCGCCGCCCTGAATCATCGTATGCTCTCCGATGCGGGTCCACTGATGTACGGCTACGTGGCCGCCGATAACGGCCCAATCGCCGACTTCGACCTCTCCGGCGAGCGATACGCGGTTGGCCATGACGCAGTGACTGCCTACCACGTCGTCGTGGGCGATATGCACGTAAGCCATAATCAGGTTGTGGCTGCCGACGACGGTCTTGCCCCGGGAGGCGGTGCCCCGGCTGATGGTGACGCATTCGCGGATTTCGTTGTAGTCGCCGATTTCTGCCGTCGTTTTTTCACCGACGAACTTCAGGTCCTGCGGGGTGCAGGCGATCGATGCGGCCGTATGGATCTTGCAGCCTTTGCCGATGCGGGCTCCGTCGTGGATCACGGCCCCGGGGCCGATCCAGCAGTCGTCGCCGATCACCACATCGCCGGCGATGTAGGCGAAAGGCTCCACCGTTACGTTCTTTCCGAGTTTCGCGTCGGGATGGATGTATGCCTGGTTGCTTATCATGTGCGGTTACTCTTTATTTTTAACGATCTGGGCCATCATCGTGGCTTCGCAGGCGAGCGTTTCGCCGACGAAGGCCTTGCCTTCGACTACGGCTACGCCTCGTCGGATGGGCTCCAGCAGTTGAACTTCGAAATGAAGGGTGTCGCCCGGAACCACCTTGCGCTTGAATTTTACGCCGTCGATCTTCATGAAATAGGTCGAGTAGTGCTCCGGATCAGGAATACTGCGTAATACCAGCATACCGCAACACTGCGCCATCGCTTCGACGATCAGCACACCCGGCATGACCGGCTCTTCGGGGAAATGTCCCACGAAGAATGGCTCGTTCATCGTGACGTTCTTGATGCCGGCTACCGTCGTGTCGTCGATGTAGAAGATGCGGTCCACCAGCAGGAACGGCGGACGGTGGGGCAGCATCCGCCGTATATCGTTGATGTCATAGACGGGCGGTTTGCGGCAGTCGTATTGGAAACGGGGCTTTTCGCCTTCGCGGCGGATGGTCCGTTTTACCTGTTTCATAAACTCCGTGTTGGCGAAATGGCCGGGACGAGTGGCCCATACGCGGCCCTTGATGCGTTTGCCCAGCAAGGCGAAGTCGCCCAGCAGGTCGAGGAGCTTGTGGCGGGCCAATTCGTTGTTGAAACGGAGCTCCAGGTTGTTCAGGTAGCCGCCCGTGATGCGGATATCCTGTTTGTTGAAAATTTTCTTGAGATGTTCGAGCTGATCGTCCGGGACGGGATTCTCCACGACGACGATCGCGTTGTCCAGGTCGCCGCCCTTGATCAGGTTCATCTTCATCAGAGGTTCCAGATCGTGCAGGAAGACAAAGGTGCGGCAGGGGGCGATCTTCGCGGCGTAATCGTCTTCGGGGTCGAATGTCGCATACTGGTTGCCGATCACCTTGGAGTTGTAGTCCACGTGCAGCGATACGGAAAATTCGTCGTCGGGGTAAAGGATGATGGCCACGCCTTTTTCCGGAATCGTATAGACCATTTTTTCGGTGACGTGGTAGTAGGTGCGTTCGGCTTCCTGAGGTTGCAGGCCGGTTTCGACGATTGTTTTCGCATATTCTTTGGCCGAACCGTCCATGATCGGAGTTTCACCGGCATCGACATCGATCGTGGCGTTGTCCACGCCCAGGGTCCAGAGGGCCGACATGATATGTTCGATGGTCGCAACGCGTGCGCCACCCTTTTCGATGGTCGTGCCCCGCGAGGTGTCCGTGACATAGTCGCACAGGGCCGGAATTTCGGGTTTGCCTTCCAGGTCGATGCGGCGGAAAACGATGCCGCTGTTCTCCGGGGCGGGATGTACCGTCATCGTCACTTTGACGCCGGTGTGGAGGCCTGTACCTGAAAACGAGATCGGGGCTTTGAGGGTTTGTTGTTTGGCAGCCATAATCTGAATTTATTCAAATCGCAACATACATTCCCGCTGACTGCCGGGTCCCGACGTGTGTGGGGCCGACCGTCATTTTCGGAAATGTTTATCGCATTATTTGCGCGCAAATATAGGAAATATTATTCAAAAATCGTATTTTTGCCTAAATTATTGATAAACCGAAATTCCGTGGCATCACCCGACAGAACTCCTCGTCCTCCGAAATTGCAGCTTCCCTTCGAGCAGAAAAAAACCGATGCGGGAGAATGGGCTTACGACCATCGGATCGGATTGTGTGTCACGTTGATTGCCTATTTGGTGCTTGCGATCGCCTTTATGGCGGGAAAAATCGTCGTGGGGGCCAAACCTTCCGTGCAAGGCATAATCATTGATACGAAAACTTTAGCGGAGCTCGAGGCGGAGAAGATGCGTCTTGAACAGGAGGTACGGGCTCGCCAACAGGCGCAGGAAGGCGGCGATTGGCGGGATGTGCGCAACCAGTATTCCAACGAGAATGCGCTCGAGGAGCGGTCGCGTGACGACCGTGGCTCGATGTCCTCGTCGCTGAAAGAATCCGCCGAAGCGGTCGGCGAACGGATGCAGGCCAACCGGGACGCTTATGAGCAGGGATTGGCCGAGGAGCGTGCGATCCGGGAGCGTATGGGGCGCAGCGGCGAGGACGACCGGGCGCAGGACAGCCGCGCCAAGGGGCGGGTTACCGTCTCCTTTTCGCTGACCGATCCCGTGCGGACGCGCCGTTATCTGGAGGTTCCGGCCTACCAGTGCGAAGGGGGCGGCGAAGTGGTCGTCGGCATTACGGTCAATCCCTCGGGAGAGGTCGTTGCTGCAAAAGTGGCCTCCGGAGGCGATGACTGTATGCGGGAGGCTGCGCTGGAAGCTGCACGCAACTCGCTTTTCAATATCGATGATTCGGCGCCTGCCCGACAGTCGGGAACGATTACTTACCTATTCATTCCTCAATAGGGTGCGGTGCCTGTCAGCGATTGTACGCGACAGGCATTTTTTTGTAAATTTATATAAGGATTTCCTATGCATAATATCATTACGACCGAAAACATTCTGTTGATCGGAGCCTTGCTTCTTTTCGTCGCTGTAATGGCCGGCAAGGCGGCCTATCGTTTCGGCGCCCCGGCCTTGCTCTTTTTTCTGGGGGTCGGTATGCTGTTCGGCATCAATTTCATTTCGTTCCATTCCGTCGAAGCGACCCAGTTCGTAGGTATGATCGCTCTTTGTATCATCCTTTTCACGGGCGGTATGGATACCAAGTTTTCGGAAATACGACCGGTGATCGGACCGGGTATCGTACCGGCCGGAGTCGTCATGACGGCGGTGATCGTAGCGGGTTTCGTCACGCTCATTGCCCCATGGGTCGGGCTGGCCGTATCGTTTCCTGCGGCGCTGCTGCTGGCCGCGACGATGTCTTCGACGGATTCGGCTTCGGTTTTCTCCATCCTGCGAAGCAAGAAACAGGGGTTGAACGAGAACCTGCGCCCTCTGCTGGAGCTGGAGAGCGGTTCGAACGACCCGATGGCGTACGTGCTGACCATTGTGCTGATCGGCGTATTGTCCGGCGGCGCAGAAGCCGTGAGCGTACCGATGAGTATCGTAAAGTTCGTCATTCAGATGGTGCTCGGCGGTCTGATGGGCTACGCTATCGGCCGGATCGGTGTATGGACAATCAATCGGATCAATTTGAGCAATCATTCGCTCTATCCGGTGCTTTTGCTCGCTTTCGTTTTCTTTACCTTCTCGTTTACCGACCTGATTGGCGGGAACGGATACTTGGCTGTTTACCTGGCAGGATTGGTGTTGGGTAATAACCAGTTGACGCAGAAACGTTCGCTGACGATCTTCTTCGACGGCTTCACCTGGCTGGTACAGATCGTGATGTTTCTTACGCTGGGTCTTCTCGTCAACCTCGACGAACTCTTGCAGCCCGACGTGCTGATGCTGGGCTGTCTGGTAGGAGCCTTCATGATGTTCATTGCGCGTCCCGTCACGGTGTTCGCCTGTATGGCTCCTTTCCGCAAGTTTACGACCAAAGCCCGTCTTTATGTTTCCTGGGTCGGTCTGCGCGGTGCTGTGCCAATTATTTTTGCGACCTATCCTTTGCTGGCCGGTACGGAGGGAGCGCGGTTGTTGTTCAATGTGGTTTTTCTGGTGACGATTCTTTCGCTGCTGGTGCAGGGTACGACCGTAAGTTGGATGGCGAATCTGCTCGGGCTTGGGTATGCCGAAAAGAGTCCTGCCTTCGGGGTCGATGTCCACGAAGATATTCCGTCGATATTTACCGAGGTCCTTGTCAATGAATCGATGCTTCAGGGGGGCGCTACGCTCAAGGAGATCAACCTGCCGGAGAATACGCTGGTGATGATGGTCTATCGTGACGGAGATTATTTCGTTCCACAGGGCAATACCGAACTGAAGGTCGGTGACAAGCTCTTGGTTATTTCAGACCGGGGCGAGGAGCTGGAGTCCACCTATAAGGATATGGGAGTCGATGAAGTGCTGAAACTTTGAGATATTTCCTGCAGATCGGTTCTCTCTGTTATCGAAACAAAAAAGCTGTCGTTTTCGACAGCTTTTTTGTTTCGAATATATCTTGAAGATTAGATCTCCCAAGTAGCGCCCGAGTGGAGCAGGTCGTCCACGCAGTGGATCTTGCTCTGGGCTTTCACCTCTTCCACCTGCTTTTCAACGGCCTGATCGTAAACGATTTCGTCCTCGACCGAACGGATTACACCGAGTGCGACCGGATAGTCGGGATATTTCATTGCGGCCAGCATCGAGTGCAGCGTCGTGTCTTTGGTGTGGGCGTCGTGCGTCAGGATCTTGTCCAGCGTATAGCCGTCCTGTCCGACCGTTACGACTTTCAGGCGCATATCCTCGAACACCAGACCTTTTTCGTTGTTGGCGCCGAAGAGCATCTTCTCGCCGTGGCGCAGCGTGATGGTGTGCTCCTGGCGGGTAGCCTTGTCTCCGGCGAAAGCCGCATGGGTCTTGTCGTTGAAGATCACGCAGTTTTGCAGAACTTCGGTGACCGACATACCCTGGTGTTTCGCCGCTGCGATCAGACACTCTTTGGTCAGATTCACCTCCATGTCGATCGAACGGGCGAAGAAGGTGCCTTTCGCGCCGATCACCAGTTCGCCGGGGTTGAACGGCTTTTCGACCGTACCGTAGGGCGAGGTCTTGGTGATTTTGCCCAGCTTCGAGGTCGGCGAGTACTGACCTTTGGTCAGACCGTAGATCTCGTTGTTGAACAGGATCGCGTTGAGGTTGATGTTGCGGCGGATCGCGTGGATGAAGTGGTTGCCGCCGATGGCCAGCGAGTCGCCGTCGCCCGAGGTAACCCAAACGTTCAGACGCGGATTCGCAGTCTTCACACCCGTAGCGATGGCGTTGGCGCGTCCGTGTACGGAGTGGAAGCCGAAGGTCTTCATATAGTAAATGAAGCGCGACGAGCAGCCGATGCCCGAGATGAACGTGAAGAGGTTGTGCGGCGTATCGGTCTGGTCGGCAATTTCGGGCAGGGCCCGCTGTACGGCATTCAGAATTGCGTGGTCACCGCAGCCGGGACACCATCTTACTTCCTGGTCGCTTTTGAAGTCTGCCGGAGTATATTTGTAATCTGCCATGGCTTTATTTCAGTAAAGAGTGAAACTTGTTCGTGAGCTCGGTCACCGTGAACGGCTGGCCTTCGCACTTGTTGTACTGTTCGTAGTCGAATTGCTGCAATTTGCCGCGCAGGTAGTTGGCGAACTGTCCTTCGTTGAGCTCGCAAACCACGATCTTCTTGAAGCGCTTGAAGATGTCGGCGACGCCGTGCGGCAGCGGGTTGATGTAGTTGAAGTGGCAGAGCGAAACTTTCTTGCCTTCGGCACGCATTTTATCGACGGCATTCTGCAGGTGTCCGCGTGTACCGCCCCAACCTACTACGAGCAGATCGCCTTCCGGGTCGCCGTAAACCGTCTGGTGCGGGATGTAGTCGGCGATCTTGGCGATTTTCGCGGCACGCAGGTTCGTCATTTCCTGGTGATTCTGTGGGTCGATCGAGATACTGCCTTTCAGCTTGTCTTTCTCCAGTCCGCCTACACGGTGCTCCAGACCTGCTTTGCCGGGGAATGCCCAACTGCGTGCCAGCTTCTCGTTGCGGGCGTAGGGCATGAAAGGGCCTCCGTCCTCGGTTTTGTCGATGATCGGCGGGTTGATGGTCGGGTAATCCTTCATCGAAGGGATCTTCCACGGTTCGGAACCGTTGGCGATGAATCCGTCCGAGAGAAGCACTACCGGCGTCATGTGCTCCATGGCGATACGACCGGCCTCGAATGCGTAGTGGAAGCAGTCGCTCGGCATCGAGGCGGCGATGACCGCTACCGGGCTTTCTCCGTTGCGGCCGTAGAGGGCCTGCTGAAGGTCGCTCTGCTCGGTCTTGGTCGGAAGACCCGTCGAGGGGCCGCCGCGCTGTACGTCCACGACTACCAGCGGAAGCTCGGTCATCACGGCCAGACCCAATGCCTCGCTCTTGAGCGAAAGACCGGGACCCGAAGTGGTCGTCACGGCGAAGTTGCCGGCGAACGAAGCGCCGATGGCCGTACAGATACCCGCGATTTCGTCTTCGGCCTGTACGGTTTTCACACCGAGGTCCTTGCGTTTGGCGAGTTCCTCGAGAATGACGGTAGCCGGAGTGATAGGGTACGAACCGCAGAAGAGGGGCAGACCGCTCTTCTCGGATGCGGCGCAAAGACCCCATGCCGTTGCGACGTTACCGCTGATCGACCGGTAGGTGCCTTTCTCCATCTGGCCCGAAGCCACGGTGTATGTATTGGCGAACTGATGCGTATTGGCGGCATAGTTGTAACCGGCGTCGATAGCGCGTTTGTTGGCTTCGGCTATGGCCGGATTTTTCTTCGCAAATTTTGAATCGAGGTAACGCTTTGCATGATCTTCCGGACGGTTGTAGAGGTAGAAGCAGATACCCAGTGCGAACATGTTTTTGCACTTGACCATCGCTTTGTTGTCCAGACCGGAATCCGCCAAAGCCGCCTTGGTCATCTCCGTAATGTTCGGAACGACTACGTTGAAATCTTCCAGGTTCAGCTCCCGGATCGGGTCGAGCGTTGCGAAACCCGCTTTCCGAAGGTGCTCTTCGGTAATGGAGTCCTCGTCGAGGATTACCGTTGCACCCGGCTTGAGCCATTTGCGGTTCGCCTTCAGTGCCGCAGGGTTCATTGCGATCAGTACGTCGCAGAAGTCGCCCGGGTTGAGCTGTCTTTTGGCTCCGAAGTGCACCTGGAATCCGGATACACCCGCTACGGTACCTTGCGGGGCGCGGATTTCGGCGGGATAGTCGGGGAATGTCGAGATTCCGTTGCCGAGCAAGGCTGAAGTGTCGGAAAAGAGCGTGCCAGTAAGCTGCATGCCGTCACCGGAGTCGCCCGAAAAGCGGATCACGACATCTTGCAGCTCTTGTACCTTGTTTTCATTCATTGCTGTATGTGAATTAGTAATATAATAAGGTTGCTTTATTGGGTCGTTTTCTGTGTCCGGCACGGTTTCGATCGATTCGACCCTGCCTTCCTTTGTCGAAAACATTATAATATAATGCCACAAATATAGGAAATATATTCCGGATAAAACTCACAAATCGTAATTAAAAAAATATTATTTGGTTAAAACTTTGCTTTTTTTGTGCTTTTTGTAATTATAAATAGGAAGAAATCCCGGCTGCGGGCATCGCAACCGGAACATTTGGAACGCTGCACCGAAATCCGGTTTCGGGTACGGCCCGTAACGGCTCGCGCGATTTCGTGCTACCGGATCGAATTCATCCGGATACTGGCCTTGACCAGGGCGAGGGCCCGGATGCGGTCCACGGCCACCTCTTTGTCGGCGTGATGGGGGTTCTGACTGACGAGTTTCACGTACCCTTCCCGCTCGGATTTTTGGATGTATTTGACCGTGATGTACTCTTCGCCGTCGATGTCGATCGAGAGCAGGTACATGTCGCCCCAGAAGATGTCGCCGATATCCTTGAGCTGTTTGTAAAGTACGATGTCGCCGCTTTTGAGCAGCGGGTACATCGAGTCGCCCACGATATAGATGGCACCGTCGCACTTGGGCAGGTTGGGGATGTGGATGAAATTGACGGGCCGCGTCTGCGCGTGATCGGCGAAGAGCGGCACCAGGCCCGCCGTCCCTTCTATGGAGTAGAGGGGGACGCTTTGCAGCGGCAGCGTGTTGTCCGTGCGGTGCATGTAGGCGGTCAGATCGGGTTCGGCATTGAACATTTCCCCTTCTCCGCCATCGAGCCAGTCCGGATTGACATTCAATTCTTGAACCAGGATGTTCTTGTTCCGGGACGAGAGCGCCGCCTTGCCCGTTTCGATCATCGAAAGGGCGGCCTTTCCGATGCCTAATCGTTGAGCTAACTGCTCTTGTGTCAGACCTATTGTCTTTCTCAATAGTTTTAAGCGATCCCCCGTCATATCGTATCAAAATTTTTTATGGTAAATATTTTGATTCTCTTGTATTAAATTCAAAAATTGAACTTATCTTTGTCTTGCAAAGTTAAACGATTTATTTTGTTTATGCAAAATTTTTATTGAACTAAATTCTTTTACGATGACCTATCCAATTATTCCGGAGTTATACGGTATCGTCGCTCGCAAGCTGTTGGATGAAATCGGGGAGAAGAGTTTCTATTCCGGTTCGTTTTCATTCGACTACGGTTCGAAAGAGTGTCGTTTCGTCGCCTCGATCGTAGTCTATCGTTCGAAGGTGTGTCTGCCCGAAGGCGACGCCGACCGAATCGACGACCTGGTTCCCGTCTGGTGGGAATTCCATACATCCGACCAAGCGGGGGAACGCCCCAACGATTTCTCCTTTTCCGAGCTTAAGGAGTACCTCTTCTGATTCGACTCCGCAAGATCGCACATCCCATCCGGAGCGGCGCCTCCTGCGGTCTTTTTCCGAACACATTGTTCTTGGTTTTCGATACCCGCTGCAACGGGCGGTTCCGTTTTTCCGTTGCTGTTCGAAAAGTTGAACGCTGTTCTGCGATTGTCGGATGCGGCGATTCTGGAATGACCCGTGCGTATCGAAACCCTCCGCTTCCCTTCGGCAGCGCCGTGCCACCGGGCGGAGCTTAAAAACTACTGACCTATGAATATAGATGTATTGAAGGACTTGTCCCCCGCAGAACCGGCTTCTGCGGGGGATTTGCCTCCGTTCGGCCTGTTTGCCGCCGGAGTCTATCCCTTTCTGGAGTTCCGGTGGTTTCACGAGGCCTACTACCGCGTACTGG
>ENA-OPFG01001479-OPFG01001479.1-human-gut-metagenome-genome-assembly--contig:-NODE-1479-length-12082-cov-1.590089_pt1 | contig 12082 bp, 9 predicted proteins | sample MGYA00241304_ERZ501542 | MGnify/ENA primary metagenome ERZ501542 (study PRJEB25962, sample SAMEA2042427) | human gut metagenome | biome: human gut; feature: human-associated habitat; material: faeces...
GTGGTGTAGAGGCGGTTCACCCCCCGGAGCAGCCGCTCATACTCCCGCTGCATCGTCTCCCTCGTGTGGCCCGTCAGCTTGCCCATCTGCCCGTCGACGTCGACCGCCATGCGGAACACATTGCGGTAGATCGTGCAGTCGTTCTCCGGGCACTCGCCGAGAAGCGCCGTCCCGAGCTGGTGGAGTTCCTCCAGCCGATGCGCCGGGATGCGCTCTGTCTCGTGCTGGAAGCCGTTGAACAGCTCGCCGCCGCCCTTGGTGTATTCGTCCACCTCCCGCAGCAGGTGCCGCAGCCGGGAGAGGTCTTCAAAGCTCACGCCCTCCAGCACCGTCTCCCACGCTGCGCCCGCCTCGGCGATCTGCGCCGTATAGTGCTCGCACTCGTTCTCCTGCAGGATCTGTCCGTCCCGCAGCGCCGCAAGGTAGGCCAGCGCCTCATGCCCGCCAAGCAGGGCGGTCAGGGTGTCCTCAGCGTGCCTCACGCCCTCGATGTGCTCCCGCAGTGCTCGCTCGCTCCGCTCCCGGATGCGTAGGCCTTGTGCCTCCGCGTCCTCGTAGAGCTGTCCCAGCGGGCACTTCGCGCAAATGGCGTCCAGTTCCTCCTGCGTGTGTCCGGCCCGGTTCTTGCACCGCTCGTCGCACACAAACGCCAGCAGCTCCTCGGGACTGCGCGGCATGGGGCCGTCCAGCCGTCCCGCGCCGAAAGTGTCCGGGTCGGTGATGACCTCGCTCTCCGGCAGGAAGCCGATCTGATGCAGCGCCATCTTGAAGCCGTAAAGCTCGTGCGCGGCGGTGCGCGGGTCGGTGTCGGGGTAGTGCTTGCTCTTGACCTGCGTGGCAAGGCGGCGCGTCCAGCCCTCGATCAGGGCGGCGGGCTCCACCGTCTCCTCGGTATAGCTCTCATTCGTTTCCACGGCGGCGGTGTAGGTGGGCGGCTCGTCCGTGATGTCCTCCTCGGACTCCAGCCCCCGTGCCAGCTCCACGGCCACCTCCAGCGTGTCCGCGTCGTCGTACTCCATCGCGCCCCGGTCGATGTCCAGATTGCCCGTGTAGACCTCCGCGTCGATCACGCCGTACTCTCCGAGGGCCGTGCCCTCGTACTCGCGCTTCTCGCGGTCGTTGAACTTGACCACGAGGAAGCCGTTGATCTTCTTGATCTTTCTCATGCTGCCGTCATTCCTTTCTGCCCTGCCATCTTCAGACCGGGTGGGGCAGTTCCCGGTGACGCCCTTCCGGGCGTTTCGGCTTAGTGGTGGGTCGCTTCAAAGTTCTCAATCGCCCAGCGGTTGCCCGTGGCGTACACGGCCCGCCGCGTCCGCTCCTGTGGCGTTTCCCGCCTCGGCATGGCCGCCAGTGCCTCCATCATGCCGCACCTCGGGCAGATGTCTGTCTGGTTGTCCACTCGCGACAGCGCGGGCGGCTCGTCGTATGCTCGCCCACACAGTGGGCAGATGTGCGGTTGCTCCTTCATGCTGCTGCTCCTTCCTGCAAAGCTCATCCGGCCAGTGGCGGGATGACGCGGATCGTGTCGTGGTACTTGTTCAAAATGATCAGCTCGCCGTTTGCTTTCTGCTTCACGACCAGCCAGTTCTCCGGGGCGAGGCCCGCTTGCCCGAGCCGGATCTTCTGCTTGCGGGTGGGCTTCTTGCCGCGTCTCATGATCTGCCTCCTTTCCTTTTCTCGGCGTTTGTGGTAGAGCAAAAGCGAACGGCGGTCGGCGGAATTAAATCTAAGAGTCGCTTAGGTGTCGGTGGGCTTTAGCAGTCCGTCAGGGTGTCGCCCTTGACCTCGTAACGATTGGGGCCGATGATGACGAAGGCCAGCATATTGGTCGTGCCGTCATGGTTGACCTGATTGATCGCCTCGTCCAGCTTGCCGTTGGTGACGTGGACTTTCTCCATGCTGCCGGTGCCGGTGTCCAACAGGCCGAAGCCGTTGGCCTCCTCCGGGGTATCTCCGACAGTGGTGAGGGCCAACTCGTCGGGGGTGATCTCGTTGCGGCCCGGTTCCAAGTTGAAACCCGCCTCCGCCTCCTTCAAGGCGTCGTTCGTCTCTTCCAGTGTGGCCTCGCCAGTGGTGTACTTGAACAGGATGTCTGCGATGTCGTTCTTCATGTTGTCGTTCTCCTTCTGAAAAACGCCTCCGCCGCTCGCTTTTACTCTACCGTTCGCCGATTTGCTATTTCATTTTCGGTCGGGGTGTGCTATGATTTATTATGCTTTAACTCTAAATCTATCTATACTATACTCTCCGAACGGAGTGATGTCAATACTTTTCTCTCGTTTTGGAGAGAAAACTTCTCCGTTTCGAGTGAGTTGGGAGGTCTTGTGATGTCTGAACTTGTAAATAGAATTGGTGGCCTTATCAAAGAGAGGGGGCTTAGCTTCACACGTGTTGAACATGATTGCGGTCTTGGAAATGGGACTATAAAACGCTGGGCCGATCAAAGCCCTCGTCTTGATCGGCTCGTCGCAGTTTCAGAATATCTGAATGTATCTCTCGACTATTTGGTTTTTGGATCTCTCCAAACAGAGATAACCCCAAGTGGAGAGGAACGCTCTCAAGTCGAGCAACTCAAGAAGACGCAAGGACTAACCTGTGACGGCTCGCCGCTGGAAGATGAAGAGGCTGATCTGATTGCGATGTATCGTCTCCTGCCGGAGGAGCAACAGGAGGACATTTTTGACCTCGTTCATCTCAAATATCGAAAGCACGTCGAACGGAAAAAAGAATCTATTTACTGGACGTATCACAACGGCAGCTCCGCAACAAAAGGCGGCCCCGCCGAGGACGCTGAAGCCCAAGGTGGAACCGCTTGATTTTTTTGTGCTGTTTTGATTTAGTTGTAAATCTGTTTTCTGTCACTTTGCTTTTTGAGTGCCAGCCGCCCGAAAACGCCCGAAAACCCTTGAAAATAGGCAATGTGACATAGGTGACGCCGATTTGAAAAAATGTCACATTGCTCGCCGCCTGTTTTGGCCCGGTTCTCCGCCCCGCCGCGCACGCCTCGCACGGCCAGCGCACGCCCTAATCCCCGCCGATCCGCGCCGAAAAGCCCCGTTTTCCCGAAAATTCGCACGCTCTAACGCTCCGTTAGCACGCTTGCCCCTCTTGCAATCCGCCGCCGCGTCTGCTACAATAGCAGCATGAGCCGCGAAGCTCTCGTCCTCTTGGTCTGCTGCTGTGACTTCCGGGACGGGGCCGAGCGGCTCATACCATCTAAAAGCCTCAGAAATGCCGTTATACGGGCGTTTCCGGGGCTTCTTTGTATTCTGCGTATGTGTGCGCCTCGCCGCGCCGCCGCCGTTGTGCGGCCTCGTGGGCGTGAAAAAAGCGCCGACCGCCGCCGACGCATCCTCATCTCAAGATTGTTGATAATTCGCACCTCCGTCCCGCGCCGAAAGTCGCCGTTTCCCGCGTATTTCAAGGGTTTTCCCGCCGTCTCCCCCCTCATCCCGCCTTATCCCGCATTTCTCAAATATCCTGTCTCCCCACAGGGACCGCAGGATCGAGATCGACAAAGCCGGTTCCTTGGCGGAGGCTGCCCTGTCCCTCAACGGTGTCTTTCAGGCGGCGGAGGCCGCGGCGCAGCAGTATCTGGAAAATATCCAGCGGATCAGCAGCCAGCAGGATGCCATCAGCCGCGTTATCAAGGAGCAGTCGGCAAAAGAGGCCGCCCAGATCCGGCAGGAGGCAGAGGCGTACAGCCAAAAAGTACACGCGGATGCGGATGCCTACTGGAAGCAGGTCGCTGCCAGAGCGTCCAAACTGCTGGCAGACCAGGAAGCACTGCGGCAATTGATTCAGTCCGCTGGAGAGTCAGTCCGCTGGAGAGGTTGAGATCAATGAAGAACACAGCAAATCCGTCCCGCGAGCTTCCAACCCTGGAACAGCTCGAAACGGAGCTTGACAGAGAGAAATACAAAAAGCGATATCGGCGGGTCCTGAGAAGCATTGTCTATACCCTTGTGGTCGTTGCGGCTGTAGCCGTATTGGTCGCCACCATCTGGATGCCGGTGCTGCAGATCTACGGGGCTTCCATGACGACAACGCTGAATGAGGGAGATATTGTGCTCTCTGTCAAAGGGTCGGATTGTGAACTGGGCGATCTGGTAGCCTTTTACATGGGCAACAAGATTTTAGTCAAGCGTTGTATCGCCGGCCCCGGTCAGTGGGTGGATATCGACGTTGAGGGCAATGTGTATGTGGACGGCAATCTGTTGGATGAGCCGTATCTGACAGAAAAATCCCTGGGGGATTGTGACATTGATTTGCCCTACCAGGTACCGGACAATCGATACTTCTGCATGGGCGATCACCGGTCCACCTCGGTGGATTCCCGCAGCACTACGGTGGGCTGCGTCTCCGGTGAACAGATCGTCGGAAAAATCGTATTCCGGGTCTGGCCGATAGCAGATTTCGGGATACTTAAATAGAGAGGTGGGTGATTGGCATATGAAGCACGGTGCGTTACAGAGCGCAGAAAAATATACGAAGGCACATCAAAGGAAGAAACGCTGGTACCGGGTTGTAACCGGTCTTGCCTGCGTTGTGGTGTTCTGCACGGTCTACGCATTGATTCTTCCCGCCATTACCATGGAAAAGGGAGCGTGTGAGATTCCTGAACACACCCATTCGGAGGCTTGCTACACGCAAGTAACCTCTGCCACCCGGACCGAGCCGGTGTGTACCATCGAAAGCCTGAATCTCCATCAGCATGACGATACCTGCTATGACAGCGAAGGAAACCTGACGTGCGGGTATGCAGACTTTGTCGTTCACCAGCATGATTCGGCATGCTATGACGAAAATGGGAACCTTTGGTGCCCGCTGCCGGAGATCGAGACCCATGAGCACACCAGAAGCTGCTATGATGATGACGGCAATCTGATCTGCGGCAAAATCCAGGTTTTGGAGCATCAGCACACGGATGCGTGCTTTGAGACGGTGGAGGAACCGGCGGATACCGAGACTCTGACCTGTACGCTTCCCGAGGATGAAAAACACACCCATACCGCCCTGTGCTACGGCACCTGGGAATTGACCTGCGATATGGAGGAACATACCCACACGGAGAAATGCAGCACTGCGGAAGAAACAGAAGCGACAGAAGAAACGGAAGAAACGACCGAACCGGAGGAAGAGATGTCCGGCATGGAGATCGATCCCAGCCTGCCGGTTATGGGCACTGCCTACGCTTCTGGCGCCAAAACACGCGCTTATTCGGTGATGACTCTGGATGCGGATACAACAGGGGCAACCGATCCCGTTTCCGTAGAAAACTATATCACAGGCGCAACACTCTACTACCGTACCAATGAAAACGAAGAGTGGACCGATGTATCAGGCGCGACGGATATTCCCGGCGACGCGGATTTCAAGCTGAAGATCAGCTATGGCAATGTCCCCATCGACACCCTTCTGGCGGCAGACGGGAAGATGACCTATACCCTTCCGGCGCTGTTTCGCAACGCTACGGCCAACGGCAAAATCACCAGCGGCAGCGCCGAGGTGGGCACCATCACGGTGGCAAACAATACGGTCACCCTTGCCTTTGACACCACTTGGCTGACACAGCAGAAGACAGAGACGAATACCGTCATCAGCGGCGACTTTTTTGTGGAAGCAGAAGTTAACCTGTCGCAGGTCGGCGAAGATGGAAAGGGTCAAATTGTCATTGGCAATACAACGATCACCATTGATTTTGACGGTGACATTGTTGCCCAATACGGCAATGTGGACCTGACCAAAACCGTCTCGGCCATCTCGGAAGAGACAGACGGCGATTATCTGACTTACACCCTGACCGTGAAGGCCGGCGCAGATGGCTGCCCGGAGGTCAAGGTGGTGGATACCTTTGCGAAAACCCAGTACATCGAGGAATATGTGGGCGTGACGGGAGTGTCTACCGCAACCAATGATACGGGTGGCCCCACGGAAACCGGAGGCACCGGAAGCGTATACATTGGCGCGGCACCCACGGGGGATAAACCCATCCCGGCTCCCGCAGGTGAAAAACCGACGAAACCCGGCACGCTGGTCTGGGCTATCGGCAATATGGGACCCAACGAAACCCGGACTCTGACATACCGGGTCAAGCTGAAGAAGGCATACACCGGCGTCACGGCAAAGGAAAAACTTCAGAACACGGCGAATGTTTACTCCAAGACCTACCAGCGGGACAGCGACACCGTCACCTTTACGCCCCATGCTGGTGCAACCATGTCCAAAGTGGCCTCGACGTTTACCCCCGGCAAAAACGGCGGAGGCACCATCACCTACACCATTTGGGTGAAGGCCAATGCGGACAACAGCTATGTCCTGGACAATGTGAAAATCATGGACGCGCTGGACGGTTCAATCGACAATCAGAATTATTCGACCTTAGCAGCCATCCGCAAAAATCTGTCCTACGTTGAAACCTCTTTCCACCTCTATCAGGGCGGTTCCTACGGCCAGAACGGAAGCACCGGCTTAGACGTCGAAATTACGGAAGGTACGGAAGGAACGAGACTGACCATCACAGATACGGACAATGACGGCAAGAAGAACGACAGCTTTACCTATTACGTTGGTTCCCTGGCTCCCGGTGAGAGCAAGACCCTGACCTACACGGTGAATGTGGGGCCCGGTGTGTTCGTGGCGGCGGGAAACAAAGACTTCAAGATCAACAATCGCGCCTGCATTTATACCGATGACAGCAGAGAAGATGGCGGCGTATTGCTGAGAGGCTATAACACCAGTAAGACCATTAACCGCAAGGTCTGGAGCCGAAAGCTGGCGGGCGGGAAGCAGGAGACGGAAAGCATTGTGTCCATGAGCGGCAGCGTGTATGACGCCACCGGCAGTTCCGTTACCCAAATCACCTCCCCTGACAGCAACTTCACTGTGCCTGCCGGCAGCTACAAGTATCAGGTGGCAGCCAATGAGGCGGGAGACTGGGATCTGTCCTCTGCGTCCATGGCTGACAACCTGGGCAGCCAGTACATGCAGTTTGTGGGCTATGTCCGGGTGGATGCCTATACCATCAGCAGCAACGCACCCGGTTCCGGCCCGGACGATGCAGCAGCCATTGCCAATTTGAGCAGCCACACGCCCGCTCAAACTGTCTGGGTAAAAGTTGACGGGAAAACCTCCTTCAGCTTCACACCTGAGCAGATTGGATTGGCTGGAAAGAAGGCCTACCTTCTGACCTACTACGCGCAGCCCAAGAATACCGGCGGCATTACGCAGGTGGTGGTGAGCAACAGTTTTAACCTGTCCGGCACGGTGGGTATCGGCAATATTGAATACGAGCTTGCCGGAATTGGCGTGGAGGCCTCTGTCATCGTGGAAGGCAGCAACAGCTTTGCCGCCGAAAAGCAGAGCTGGTACTACGAAAAACCCAAGGTGACCGCCGGAGACTTTGCCAATGGCGCACTGTACTGGGTCATCAAGGTGGATGGAAAGGTTCTGCCCAAGGACACTGCCATTAAGGATGTCACGAATGCGGTCGGTGGGTCGGCGGCTCACTATATTCGGGGCACCTCCCTTGTGGGCGTATATACGGGCAATTTGGGAACGAACTCTCTCGCGGATTATGCGGATTTGGATTCGCTAATCGCCAGCGGCCTGCTGACGGCCTTAGAAAGCAGTAACTATACCGTTGCGAAAGACAACTCTTCTCTGACGCTGACCCTGAATACAGAGATTTCCTTGGCGCAGGATGATTCCCTTTATCTGATTGTCAAAACCGAGCCGAGTCAACTGCCCGCCAACAAACGAGACGCCTTTACCTATAACAATAAGCTGCGAAGCTCCTCCGACGGCAAAAACTGGCTGGACCACAACACGGCCAGCAAGACCCTGTACGGCAGCGAAAATATCTTTAAGGAACTGGGCCGTGTCTTTACCTATCCCGGTTCCGGCAACTCCACCACGGACATCCAGTCCGGCACAAAACAGGCCATCAGCACAGACGCGCTGAACGGAGCGGGTACCTATGTGGCCTGGCAGATTCATGTGAACTATGAGGGCAGCCTGTCCGGGCGGTACCGTGTGGTCGAGCAGATCCCGGATGGGATGGAGGTAACCTATGTCCGTATATGGTGGCTGGGATCTAAAGCAGTTCTGCAGAATCCCAAACCCACCCTTGCGCAGCTCACACCTGAGGAAATCGCCGCCCTGGGCGGCAGCTGGACGGAATACGAGAAGACCCTGCTCAGCAACAACGCGGGAAGCCAGACGAACTACTATTACACCAACGGTCAGCAGGTGATCTGGGCTATTGACAATCTGGTAGCCGGAGGCGGATACCGGGACGATTATGCCGTGGAGATACAGATCGTCTGTAAGGTAACGGATCCTGACGTTCTTCTGGGCGGCGTGAGCAAGGAGTTCAACAATGTGGTCAGCCTGCAAAATTCCAAGGGAACGACCATCGGCAACGACAGCAATGGTGTGACAATCGGAAAACAGACGCTGTCCAAGCAAGGCACTTATAACCCCGAAACCAATGGCGGCCGGTATCCCTTTAAGATCACGCTGAATGAGTTGGGCGAGGATCTGGTCAGCGGGTCGGATACCATCACCCTGGTGGACGAGCTGAGCAATACCCTGATTCTGGACACCGCTTCCATTCAGGTGGTGAACACCAATACCAACGAGATGGTAACTGACTGGACCTCTTCGGTGGAGGGACAGACCCTGAAAATTGTCCTGCCAGACAAACTGCCCCTGACGGTTACCTATGAGGCAACGGTCAACGCCGCACCGGGTCAGACCATCTCCATCTCCAACAACGCCCATTGGGAGGGCTATACCACCCCCAGCGGCGGCAGCGTAGAGGTCAAAGAATTCCGTTATTCTACTGGCGGCACCGCTGGTGCGGACACTTCTCCCAGTGTAACAGTCAAAAAGCTGGACCAGTACAATACCAGCCAGACTCTTTCCGGCGCGACGTTCACTCTGGTGGAGGGAAGCTATGCTGACGGTAGTTTTACCGCAACAGAAAATGCCTGTCCCTCACCGGCACCACCGGCGAGGACGGCACCCTGACCTTCGGAAAAACAAGCGAGCAGACCATGTCGTATAACACCGTCTACTGCCTGACCGAGACAGTGGCCCCGGAAGGATATGTGCTGGATGCCGTGCCCCACTACTTCGCTGTGGCAAAGCAGCAGGAGGACGGGAAATGTCCCACCTTCCCGAATGGTGTGACCGTCTGGTATCAAAGCGCGGACTACACCTATCAGGCCTACAACCACAAGGGCGAAGCCACGGTGGCCAAGGCATTTTTGGATGCGGGCGGCAATCATCTGGAAAAAATCGACGGAACCTACCGTTTCGGAATCTATGCCGAAGCAAATCCCACCGGCAATCCGCTGCAAACGGTGACCATCACATACGCGAACAGCACGGTCACGCCGGAGAGCGGGACAGCGAAGTTTACAAACCTGCCCCTTGGGGAAACGTATTACATCTACGAGTTGGATAATAACGGCGTGCCGATCCGTGGAGACAATACGCTGGCCACGGTGAACGGCGCAAACTTCCTTGTCACCTATTCCAATGGCCCCGCGGTAACCATTCCCGGGAGCGGAACCGCCGAAGCCACCGTGACCGTAACCAACCAAGTCTGCTACCCTGAACTGCCCCACACCGGCGGGGCCGGAACCACCCTGTATACCAAGGGAGGCGTCTTGTTAACGGCAAGCGCGATGTTCCTTCTGTTGTATTACCATACAAAACGCAGAAAGGAGGAATCCGCATCCTCCTGATGCGCGGCACGATCCCTTTACTACGCAGAAACTTAAAAAGAAGAAAGGAAGTCAAACAATGAGACACGCAAGAAAACTCGCCAATCTCCTGCTGGCTCTAATTATGGTTTTCGCTCTGGCTACTACCGCGTTTGCGGCAGAAAACGCTGCAATTTCTGCCCCCACGGGAAGCACCCGAACCTATGATGTTTACCAGATTTTCACCGGCAACCTCCATGAGGGTGTTCTGTCCAACATCAAGTGGGGCAAGAACGGCACCGGCACCGAAAAAACTGCTGTCGATCAGACCACTCTGGACGCTCTGGCCGCTGTGAATGGTAAGAGCGACACCGAAAAGTTAACGGAGATTCAGAAATATGTGAAACTGAATTCTGAAAAATTCGGTACGGTTTCCAATGGTAATCCGCTGACCGTACCCACCGGCTACTATCTGATCAAGGACAACGGCCCTGTCAATGACGGTGAAGCCTACTCACTGTATGTAGTCCAGGTTGTCGGCCTCACTACCATCTCTCCCAAGGTTGGAACCACCACTTCCGATAAGAAAGTTAAGGACACCAATGACAGCGCGGCGAACTCCACCACTGATTGGCAGGATTCCGCTGACTACGATATCGGCGATGCCGTGCCCTTCAAGCTGAGCGCCACCATTGCGCAGGATTACGCCAACTACACTCACGGCTACAAGCTGACCTTCCACGATAAGGAAGACGCTGGCCTGAGCTTCAATGCCAGTTCCGTCAAGGTCTATGTAGATGGTGAGGAAATTACTTCCGGCTTTACCGTTGTGACCGAAAACTTGGGTGATGGCTGCACCTTTGAGGTCCGCTTTGCCAACCTGAAGGAGATTACCTCTGTCCACGCCGGAAGTGTCATTTCTGTTGAGTATACCTCCACGCTGGATACCGACGCTGCTGTTGGCTCCACCGGCAACAAGAACACCTCCCATGTGAGCTATACCAACAACCCCAATGACGAACAGGCCGGCGAAAACGGCGAGACCCCCGATGATGTTGTCATCGTATTCACCTACCAGACCATCGTCAACAAGGTTACCAAGAACCCCGTCTATGATGCGTCCAAGGATACTGAAAAAACTGGCACCGACAGCGACGGCAACAAGGAATTCATCCCTCTGAAGGGCGCAGGTTTCACCCTGTATAAGAAGAACGCTTCTGGTACATATGAAGCTGTAGGGTCCGAGCTTAAGGGTGAGGACATGACCACTTTTACCTGGAGTGGCCTGGATGATGGCGACTACAAGCTGGTCGAGACCACCACGCCCTCTGGCTACAATACAATTCCCGATATCGAGTTCACCATTACGGCTACTCACGATGTGTCTTCCGATAACCCCAAGCTGACATCCCTCAGTGGCGGTGATAAGTTCACCGGAGTGATTTCCACCGGTGTTGTTTCTGCCAACATTGAAAACCAATCTGGTGCACAGCTTCCCTCCACCGGCGGCATCGGCACCACCATCTTCTATGTCCTCGGCTCTGTTCTGGTCATCGGCGCTGTGGTGCTGCTGGTCACCAAGAAGCGCATGAGCACCAAGCGCTAATTCCCTGATACATATCTGAAACGCACTGACATCCCGCTGTGAACGCCGGGGAGGGACTCCCTCCCCAGCCCACAGCGGCAAGGAGAACCCCGCATGAAGAAGAAAAAAGGAAATTTCACAACGCTGCTGCTGATCCTGGTGCTTCTCGCGGGACTGTCCTTGCTGCTGTATCCTTCCGTCAGCGATTACTGGAACTCCTTCCACCAAACCCGCGCCATTGCCACGTATGCCGAAGAAGTCGCAAATTTGAACCAGGATCAATATGACGAAATCTGGGCCGCCACAAAGGCCTACAATGCGTCTTTGGCAGAACGGGACAACGCCTGCCTTCTGAGCGACGCACAGAAGGAGGAATACGCGCGGTTACTGGACATTTCCGGCCTTGGCATCATGGGCTATATCGAGATCCCGGAAATTGATGTGAGCCTGCCCGTATACCATGGCACGGAGGAATCCGTCCTCCAGATCGCCGTGGGGCATCTGGACTGGTCCAGCCTGCCCGTTGGCGGGGAGAGCACCCACTGCGTCCTTTCCGGTCATCGGGGCCTGCCCAGCGCCAAGCTGTTCACCAACCTGGACAAACTCCGAGAGGGGGATATCTTCCTGCTGCGCATTCTGGACGAGGTGCTGACCTATGAAGTGGATCAGATCCTCATCGTGGAGCCTCAGGAAGTCGAAGCGCTGCAAATCGTGGAGGGTCAGGATTACTGCACATTGGTGACCTGCACCCCCTACGGCATCAACACCCACCGGCTGCTGG
>ENA-OPFG01001489-OPFG01001489.1-human-gut-metagenome-genome-assembly--contig:-NODE-1489-length-12031-cov-2.220023_pt1 | contig 12031 bp, 4 predicted proteins | sample MGYA00241304_ERZ501542 | MGnify/ENA primary metagenome ERZ501542 (study PRJEB25962, sample SAMEA2042427) | human gut metagenome | biome: human gut; feature: human-associated habitat; material: faeces...
TGGCGAGGTACTGGGGAGAGGAGTACTGGTAGAAAACACAATACTCGAAAAAGACAAAACAAAATAGCCGAAAAACACAAAATAAAACAGCTGAAAAATACAAAATAAACTTACAATCAACTATCATGAGTACATAAGATATGTAGTGCCAAAGGGAAGTTCGTTTGATGGATTGAACCATGAGCAGGTGTTACGTATGGTAAATTACATCAATAATACAACAAGGCCTAAACTTCATGGTTCGACACCCATGAAGAAGGCCCTGAAGTCATTTGACAAAAATGCAATGGAAAAGCTTGGACTGGAGATCATCCCACCCGATGAAATCTGTCTGAAGCCTGAACTATTGAAATAAATAAAACAGGCAGGCGGATACAGAAAAGAATAAACAGTTGATGGCAACCAGAAGTTACTCGTGCAAAAGACTTTTGGAGGCTTCCTTTAGTGTACCCTAAAATCCATTCATTTTTAATTATTATAGTTCAGAAAGGGATGAAAAACAACCTGAAAATAGCGAGAAACAGGGCAAAGCAGAAGTTAGTCGTGCAATTCTTTTTCTGAAGCGTGGCAGTAGAAGTTACTAATGCAATCAACTGTCCCTTGTCCCGAAAAAGTTTTTTGTAAGATTCTGTCGAAAATCACCATGTATATAATAGAGAATAATTTAAACATTATTGAGATTAATAATGTTCGGTGCTAGATCAGAAAGGAGCATAAATGGATAAGTATATTCGGGTTAAAAATTGCAATTGTATTTCAGATGCTACAATAGAAATTGTTGAAAAATCATTAAATATAAAATATGGTTCTAATGGAACAGGAAAATCAACGATAAGTGAAGCGATATATGCCCAGGCGAATAATGGGACAGATAGATTAAAAGACCTTAAACCATATGGCTCAAATGACAATAGTCAACCAACTGTTGATAATCCTTACTTCCATGTGGTGAAGGCGTTTAATGAGGATTATGTGAATTCCTATTTGTTTCAAGGAGATGAGTTTCTTGATGATTCATTCCAGGTTTTTCTTAAATCGGATAAATGCGATTCGCTAGCAGCACAAATTGAAAGGATGCTTGAAGAGTTGCAAGATTTGATTAACAATATTGATGCGATTCATAACCTAAGAACTTTTTTGCCACAATATACTGCGGCAGTAAAAGCCTCTGATGGAACAGTATCTCGAAGAGGGGGTGTTGCCGAATTTGTTAATGGAAATGGAGGGGGCTTTAATCATTATTCAGAATTAAAAGCGTATAAACCATTTTATAGTAGAGATTTACCAAGCGTTGCTAAATGGGCCAAATGGCGCAATGATGGTATAAAACAGATGTGTGGCAATGATTGCCCATTTTGTACAAATATTTTACCTTCAAGTATTAGGAGTCAAAATGAGATTATATCAAAAGTATTTAAAAATTCGGCATTGTCGGTAGCAAATGCTGTTTTAGAATATGTACAACAGGCAGTTGATCAAGGATATATTTTGCCAGATGCCGTAGATGTTTTAGAATCATATATTGGCGATAATACAAAGGCTGATGAACTATATGCTGAACTTCAAATGCTTGCAAAAGAAACAGATTATCTGTATAAAAAAATTGAAAAGATTTGTATGTTTAAACCAATGAATGTCACGCATGCTCAACTTGTTAATTTAGAGCAAAGTCTATCGGAATTAGTGATTGAGGAAAGACAACTTCAATCATTTTACGCGACTGATTTAATAAAAAAACTTATTTATCATGTTTCAGATAAGATAAATGCATTAAAGGGAAAAACAGGGCAATTAAAAGGCTTGTTTTTGCAACACGAAAAGAAACTTGATGAGTTAATAGCTCAGCGTCAGGATGACATTAATCAGTTTTTTACAATTGCCGGATTTCCCTATAATTTTTGTCTGGAAAAGGATGGAGAAAAGCATGCTAAAGCGTACTTAGTTCCCTGTGAATTTCAGAAGGAAATGGTTGTAGATCCTAAAAATCGACTTAGTTGGGGAGAGAAAAATGCATTTTCGCTTGTTATGTTTATGTTTGAAGCAATTAGTGATAATGCAGATCTCATTGTTTTGGATGATCCAATATCGGCATTTGATGAAAAAAAGAAATTTGGAATTATTCGAAGGCTATTTGATAATAAAAAGGATAGTTTTAAAGAGAAAACAGTATTGATGCTAACACATGATTTCCAACCAATTATTGATTATGTCCATGGAAACTTCTTTACGCGATATGGATTGATTACGCCGGTTCATGCTTCATTTATACAGAATATTGAGGGATCAATTTGCGAATCGCCAATTACGATGAATGATTTGAAAAATACTGTAGAACTAACCAAAGATATTGTAATGTCTTCAAATGCAAGTATGGCTGTTAAAATTGTGAATTTGCGCAAATATGTTGAATTAACTAAGCCTGAATTCGGAACATCAGCAATTTATGAAGTTCTTTCAAATGTAATTCACGGAAGACAAAATCCGATATATAAGGATGGCCAAGAGATATCTGCGGATGTACTTGAGCAGGGAATGAGAGAAGTATCACAATATATTCCGAACAAATCGTATACTGATTTAATAAATGGAACGTCTACAGAAATTTTGATTAGTTCAATGTCGTCGGATGATTTATATCATAGAATTATCTCAATTAGGTTACTTTTTGAGAGGGTAGAAGGAACGCTGTTATTACTAAGAAAAAAATATCCAGCAGCATGTAAGTTTGTTAATGAGACTAATCATGTTGAAAATGATTATATTTATCAATTGGATCCTAGAAAGTATTTTGGTATTCCAAATTATTATTTGCAACAGATAGAGAATTTTATTCAAGAAAATAAAGAAACTATTCTTGCGGGAAATATATTGACTGAGAATACAGAATTAGATCAAATAGGGGATAACTAAGCTGCATTAAGTGAGAAAGAGAATGGCTCAATGAAAAACGGTAAATGTAAGGAGAGAGGATGGCATATTTATTAGAATAAAATTTGTTTAGAAATAGTTATTTATAATTGTCGAAAATAGTTATTTCGCAAGCTAATTTAGCACAGTAAAGTCTGGCTTATATGACATATACTGTGCTAAATTAATAATAAAGGAATCAAAAGAGGATTACTGAAAATTAGTATGTATAATATTTTCAGTCAAATATAAGGAAATCTACCACTTAAGCAGGCAGAATTTAAATAGAAAATTTAGGCCCCTTGATTTTCTACTGAAAGTTAATGCGTAAACAATTTCAAAATGTTATAATGTACAGCAAGTAGTATGATCATAGTGGGGGTACAGATGATGGGACTTCTCAGCAAAATTTTTGGATCAAAAAAAGATGTGTCCAACGTTGATATAGATAATAAAGCGAAAAGTTCTGTGAAGAATGTTCCGCGTAATGAGAATTGCATAAAACTTATGGAATTTGCATCTCACATGGAAAAATTACTTGCAGAAGATAGATACATTGCAAGAAGTGACTATAAGAAATATATAGATGAATATCAGAAAATCATAAGTTTCTTTGAGGTATTATCAGATAGCGGTATGCTTGGGAATTTCTGCGATGTTAATGGTGTGGAAGAAAAGGACATTGTACAAGCGATTGACTATTACAATAATGCAGAAACATATGTTGAAGACCACAATGAGGAATTTCTTGCCAGAGCAATGGTCGAGGAAAAAGAATATCTGGATAATGTTCTTAAGGCAGTAGACCCGGTAGTTGTACTGGATGAGGATCAGAGAAAAGTAGTACTTACGGATGAGGATTATTGTCTTGTTATTGCCGGCGCCGGAGCGGGAAAGACAACAATATTAAATATATTGGGAGGAATGGATAAAGCAACATCAGGAGAAGTAATAGTTGATGGAAAAGAAATTACAAAATTAAATGATAAAAAACTAATTGAATATAGGAGAAATGACATAGGATTTGTATTTCAATTCTATAATTTAGTACAAAACCTAACAGCTAAGGAAAATGTAGAACTAGCAACTCAGATATGTTCAGATGCTTTAGATGTAAATGAAATATTAGAAAAAGTAGGATTATCAGATAGAAAAGATAACTTTCCAGCACAATTATCAGGAGGAGAGCAACAAAGAGTAGCAATAGCAAGAGCAATTGCAAAAAATCCCAAACTATTATTATGTGATGAGCCAACAGGAGCATTAGACTATAAGACAGGAAAAAGTATTTTAAAACTATTACAAGAAATGGCAAGAAAAGAAAAAATGACAGTTGCAATAATTACACACAATGGAGCAATAGCACCAATGGCAGATAAAGTAATACATTTCAAAAATGGAACAGCAGAAAAAATTGAAATAAATGACAATCCAATATCTATTGATGAAATAGAATGGTAATGCAACTGGTGAAAAAAATAATTGAAATTTTGACTAAGTAAAAAATTCAACTATTTTACAACTAGAAATGTACCTTTAGGAAGGAATGAAATAAAAATGAAAAAATCATTGATAAAAAATAGTTTTAAAGAAATAAGTAAAACCAAAAGACGTTTTCTTTCAATTTTAATAATGGCATTTCTTGGAGTGGGATTTTATTCAGGACTTGTAGCATGTAGTCCAGATATGCAAGACAGCTTAGATAAATATGTAGATAAAAGTAATATGTATGACATTGATGTTATATCAACATTAGGATTAACAGATGAAGATATAAATGCAATAAAAGAAATAGATGGTGTAGAAAATGCTTATGGAATACAATCAAAAGACACATTTATAAATTTAAATGATAAAGAAAGTATATGTAAAGTAATAGAATATAATGAAAATATAAATAAACCAGAAGTTATTTATGGGAGATTACCAGAAAATTCAGATGAATGTTTATTAGATGAAAAGTATTCATATTTTGGAAGTTCAGAAGAAAATATAGGAAAAACAATTAAAATAGAAAATGAAGACTTAGATGAAAATGATAATCCAATATTTACACAAAAAGAACTAAAAATTGTAGGAATAGTAGATTCACCATTATACATATCAAGTGAAAGAGGATCATCATCACTTGGAAGTGGAAATATATCATTATACATATATTGTAAAGAAGATGTAATAGATTTAGATTATTATACGGAAATTGCAGTACAAGTAAAAGGTGCAAAAGAACTTGTAACAAATAGTGATGAATATTTAGCAGTTGTAAATCCAGTTATTCAAAAAATAGAAATGATAAAAGAAGAAAGACAAGAAGCTAGATATAATTCATTAGTAAATGATGCAAATAAAAAAATTGATGATGCACAAAAAGAATATGATGATAAAAAAGCAGAAGCAGATCAAGAATTATCAGATGCTGAGCAAAAGATAAATGATGCAAAAAATGAATTAGATAATTCAGAAAATAAGTTAAACAAATCAGAAAAAGAATTAAATCAGAAAGAAAAAGATGTAGCTAAACAGTTTGAAACAGCAGAACAACAAATAGAGCAATATGAAAATCAAATAAATGCAATGATCGCACAAATAGGAATGGAAACACCTGAAATAACTGCTCAAAAGGAACAAATTCAAAAACAAAAAGAAGAAATTAAAACACAAAAAAATACAGCAAATAATCAAATAGCAAATGGAAGAAAAGAAATTGAAGATGGAAGAAAAAAGATTAAAGATGCTAGAAAAGAACTTGAAGAAAATGAACAAGAATATAATGACAAAAAAGCAGAAGCAGAAGAAAAATTAGCAGATGCACAAAGCAAAATAGATGATGCAAGAGCAGATATTACCAAAATAGAAAAGGCCAAATGGTACATACAAGATAGAACAGATAATACAGGATATTCAAATATATTTGATGCAATAAAGACAATGAAAAACATTTCAAAAATATTTCCAGTAATATTCTATTTAGTAGCAATACTAATAAGTTTGACATCTATGACAAGGATGATAGAAGAAGAAAGAATAGAAATAGGAACACTAAAGGCATTAGGATATACAAATTTACAAATAATTTCAAAATATATTTTATACGCATTTTTAGCATGTATAATAGGTGGATTTTTAGGAATGACAGTGTGTTTCTATATATTACCTAAAATTGTATGGACATTATATTCAATGGTATATACAATGCCACATTTTTATATGACATATAGATTGTCAATTGGATTAATGGGAATATTAATTGCATTTATATGTATAGGTGGTGCGACATTAATAGTAGCATATAGAGAATTAAAAGAAATGCCATCTGTATTAATGAGACCTAAAGCACCAAAAAAACGGAAAAAGAATTTTCATGGAAAGAATTACTTTTTTATGGAAAAGATTTAATTTTTCCCAAAAAGTAACAATAAGGAATATATTTAGATATAAAAAGAGAGCATTAATAACAATAATAGGAATTGCAGGTTGCACAGGACTTATGTTAGCTGGATTTGGAATAAGAGATTCTGTTATAGATATACCAAATTTACAATTTGGAGAAGTATTTAAATATGATACATCAATAACATTATCAAATACAGATGGATTAGAGCAAATTAATGAATATTTACAAAATAATGATAATGTTGAAATTTCAAAAGAATTATATGCAAGTTCAGTAACAGTAAGTAATGATAAATTAAATTATAGTGTAACAGTATTTGTTCCAAATACATCAGAAAAATTTAATGAAGTTTGTAATTTAAAAGATGCAAAAACAGGAGAGGACTTAGAGATTTCTAATGAAGGAGTTATTATTACAGATAAATTAGCAGATGAATTTGGAATAAAAAAAGATGATGAAATAACAGTAAAAAGTAGTGATGATATAGAATATAAATTTAAGGTTGTAGGAATAACTAAAAACTATGTTGATCATTATATTATTATTTCAAAAGAATTATATGAATCAGAAGTTGGAAAATATAAAACAAATATGATTTGGGTTAATTTGAAAACAGATGATAAAGATATTCAAAGCAAAATATCTGAGGATATTTTGAATTTTGATGGAGTTGCTTCAGTATCTGTAATGTCAACTTTTGTAAAAGCAATTAGTGATATGTTAAATACAATGAATTATGTTGTAGTTGTATTAATTGTTACTTCTGCAATGCTGGATTTTGTTGTATTATATAATTTAGCAAATATAAATATTGGAGAAAGACAAAGAGAAATTGCTACACTTAAAGTTTTAGGATTTTATGATAAAGAAGTGGATAATTATATAAATAAAGAAAATGTTATATTTACAATCATAGGAATTGCGCTTGGATTAGTTTTGGGAACATTTTTAACATCTGCAATTATTTCAAGTATAGAAATAGATAGGTTGAGATTTACAAGAAATATTTTAACATCAAGTTATATATGGTCAGCTCTAATAACTGCAAGTTTCTCATTTATAGTAAATAAAATTATACATTTTATCTTGAAAAAGATAGACATGATTGAAAGCTTGAAAAGTGTAGAATAATAAAAGAAAGATGGATATGAAAATATTCATCTTTTTTTGAGTAAAAGGTTTACAAAAAAATATATTATTGTTATAATTCATTTATACAAATGAAAGGGGAAAGAAAAATGAAGATAAAAAAGATATGTATAATGGCATTAATAATTGTATTAATTAGTAGTTTTGCAACTAGGTGTTTTGCAGTAACAGAAGCAACAGAGGCTACCAATAATAGTAAAATTACAAAAGAGCAATTAAATGAAAAGTTTCAAGAATTAAAAGATAATGATTCAGAGATAGAAAAGATTGTTACCGGAGATAATGTAATAGAGGTAATTAAAAGTAATGATAAATATGAAATTAAATATGAAATAGAAGAAGATAAAGTAACATTTTCTATTGAAGCAGAAGTAAAACAAGGAATGAGTTGGGAAGAATATACTAAACTTTTTGGAGATAGTACAGGTGATGCTAGTGATGGAAATATTGAAGATGGTCTTGCCATGGGATATTATGCAGTAGCCAATATTTTAGGGGCTGAATATAAATCTGCAGCTTGGTATTATACACTTACAAGAATTGAAGGGTATAAAGGGAAATATGCCAAAAGTGATAAATGGATAATAATGAAAGATGCAGAAGGGGTTACAGAAATAAAGACTGATAGTTCGGAAGAAAAAGTTCTTAACACTAAAGATTTTGCAAATAGAACAATGGAATATTTTAATTCTATTTATAAAGATGATACATATACATATGAGGATTCAAATCATTGTAATACGTATAAAAGTATAACAGAAAAGAAAGAGAAAACAGATACATCTTGTAAATTAATAGAAAAAATAATAATTAATACAAATGCAGATTTTTCGAAATTAAAGGTAGATATGGATTCAGTTTTGGACAATGGTGTAACAGAAGAAAATGCAGATTATGTATATACATTAAAAGTAGGTCAAAAAATAAAATTTGAAACAAGTCAAAAATATTCTGGATATAGTTGTGTTGGAACAGGAATAGAACTTTCAGAAGATAAAAACGAACTTATTGCAACAGAAGTTGGAACAGCAAAAGGAAATATTACATTTGGAAATATAACGAAATCATTTTATATTACAGTTGAAGAAAATACAAATAATGAACAATTAGAAGATATTACAATAAAAATAGATTCAGATGATTCAAAAATAGAAGACACAAAAATTCCAACAACAGAAATAACATCAAAAACTGAAACAGTAAAAAATAATTCGGACAGTACAACAGCTAAAACAGAATTACCAAAAGCAGGAATTAATACAATAATTTATATAACAATGGCAATTGTAGGGATTGCAGTTGCAACATTTATTATATTAAATAAAAAATATAAGGATATAAAATAAAAAGTAAAAGGATAATTTTATAAAGAAAAAACAAACTTTATAAAATATCCTTTTTATTTTAGAAAAAATTAATATATATAAAATAAAAAGCAATAACTCCCTTGTCAAATAAGGAAAAAAGAGATATAATATAACATCATGGAAAAAGAAAAGATACCATTTGAAAGGAAATACTATAATCATGCTAGTAAATGAGAAAATAAAAGAAGAGTTATATGAAAATGCAGGAGATATAAGAGTACAAAAAGCAAGACTATATGCAAAAACAGGAAAAGTAGAAATAGCAAAAATAAATTATACAAATAAAGACAATTTTGAAATAACAGGAAAAGTAACAGGTCAAGAAATATATAGAACAAATGTAACAGTAGAAAGTGGAGAAATAAGTGACATAACATGTGAATGTCAAGATTATAGAGAAAGATATGCCGCATGCAAACATATAATAGCAACAGTAATGGAATTTGATGAAAATCAAAAATATGAAAATATGTTATTAAAAGATAAATCAACATTAGATATAAATAAAAAGATCAGAGCAAATGCAAAATATAGAAGTTTTACACAAATTGTAAATGAATTATATGAAGAAGAAATGCATGAAGCAGAAGAAAAAAAGGCAGAAGAATCAAATGGAAAAATCAAAATAGAACCAAGATTAATATATGACAAATATTATTCATTGTTAAAAATGGATTTTAAAATTGGTGATAAAAGAATGTATAAAATAAAAAATTTAGTTGAATTTTTTGAGAGAATGCAAAAAGCAGAAAAATTCAAATATGGAAATAATTTAGAATTTATACATACAAAAGAAGCATTTGCAGAAGAAGATCAGCCAATTCTGGATTTTATTTTAAAACATGCAGAAACAATAAATTTTGTAAATTCAAACTCAAATTCAAATTATAGATATTATGGAAAAGCATTAGACGAAACATGTATATCTGTAAGTCAAACAACACTTGATGAAATATTTGAATTATTTAAAAATAAAGAAATTGACTTTAAATCAGATGCAGGAGAAAGTACAATAAAAATTATTGAAGAAGATCCAAAATTGTATTTTCAAGTAAAGAAAATAAGTGATGAAGAATATAAAATAATATTAAATAATAATATAAATTTAACAAGAGATTTTAGTGTATTTGAAGGAAAAAACAATAAATATGTATTATTAAAACGAACATTATATAAATGTAGTAAAAATTATGAGAACTCAGTGATGAAGCTGTTATGTATATTTAAAGAGAATTATTTAACAGAAATATCATTTGGAAAAGAACAATTACCAGAACTATTTTCGGTAATTATTCCAAGACTAAAAAATAACATAGAATACCAAGAAATTGAAGAACAAGACATTGAAAAATATAGACCTAAAAAATTAGGTGTAAAAATGTTTCTGGACTTTGATGAAAATGATAGAATTTTGGCTGAAATAAAATTCTGTTATGGAGAAACAGAATTTAATCCATTACAACCCAAAATTGATTCAAAATACCCAAGAGATATGATTGCTGAAAACAAGGCTGTAAACATGTTAAGAAAAACAGGATTTATGTTTTATGAAGCTAAAGGATGCTTCATATTACCAGAAGAAGAGAAAATTTATAACTTTTTATCAAATGAGATAGATACATATATGCAAGTGTTTGAAGTAATGGTAACAGATAATTTCAAGACAAAGCAAATAAAACAACCTAAAATTGGAAGTATAGGAATAAAAGTTGAAAACAATTTATTAAAAATAGATTTAGAAAAATTAAATATAGATCCAAAAGAACTTGAAGAAATAATGCAAAGATATAAATTAAAGAAAAAATATTATAAACTAAAAGATGGAAGTTTTATAAATCTTGAAGAAAATCAAGACTTGGAATTTGTAGACAAAATGATGTCTGGAATGGATATAAATTATAAACAACTTGAAAATGGTGAAATAAAAATTCCTGTAAACAGAACATTATATTTAAACCAATTATTAAAAACAGTAACAGATACACAAATAGTAAGAAATGGTGAATATAAGAAAATAGTAAATGAACTAGATAAAGAAAATGGAGATGCAGATATTCAAATTCCAGCAGTCGTAGAAAATACATTAAGATATTATCAAAAGACAGGATATAAGTGGTTAAAAACGTTAGATAATTATAAATTTGGAGGAATACTTGCAGATGATATGGGATTAGGAAAAACAGTACAAATGCTTTCTATTGTGGCAGGATATGTAGAACAAGAAAGCCAAAGAAGAACATCAATTGTTATATGTCCAAGTTCATTAACACTAAACTGGCAAAATGAAGCTCAAAAATTCACAAATGGATTACAAACCTTAGTAATTAGAGGAAATGCAGAAGAAAGAAGAGAATTGATTCAAAAAATTGATAATTACGATATTATAATAACATCATATGATTTATTAAAAAGAGATATAGATGTATATAAAGAAAGAAAATATCAATTTAGATTTGCAATAACAGATGAAGCACAATATTTAAAAAATAGTAATACTCAAAATGCTAAAGCAGTAAAAGAGATTATGGCAGATACTAAATATGCTCTAACAGGAACTCCAATTGAAAACTCGTTAGCAGAATTATGGTCAATATTTGATTTTATAATGCCAGGCTATTTATTTTCATATAAAAAGTTTAAGACAGAATATGAAACTCCAATAGTAAGAGAAAATGATGCAAGAGCAATGAAAAAATTAAAAATGTTAATAGAGCCATTTGTATTAAGAAGAACCAAAAAACAAGTATTAACAGAGCTTCCAGAGAAAACAATAACAGTGTTAAATAATCAAATGAAAGATGAACAAGAAAAAATATATTTAACATATTTAGCGCAAGCAAAGCAAGAAGTTGCAGAAACAATTCAAATGAATGGAATTGAAAGAAGTCATATCCAAGTATTAGCAGCGCTTACAAGATTAAGACAAATATGTTGTCATCCAAGCTTATTTATAAAAGATTATAAAGATGGAAGTAGTAAATTAGATCAGTGTATGGAAATAATAAATGATGCAGTAGAATCTGGACATAAAATTTTACTATTCTCTGGTTATACATCAATGTTCGATTTAATTGAAAAAGAGTTTGAAAATCCTGTCTCCATATATTATCGGTATGGCAGTTGGAATTGTTGGTTTTGCATATATTATTGGATTTTTGTTGGAACATTATGGATTTCAGACCAAGATGGCATTCATCGGTCTGATCTTAGGCGG
>ENA-OPFG01001490-OPFG01001490.1-human-gut-metagenome-genome-assembly--contig:-NODE-1490-length-12024-cov-2.039352_pt1 | contig 12024 bp, 8 predicted proteins | sample MGYA00241304_ERZ501542 | MGnify/ENA primary metagenome ERZ501542 (study PRJEB25962, sample SAMEA2042427) | human gut metagenome | biome: human gut; feature: human-associated habitat; material: faeces...
AATTCTATCACTATATCTTTCCGCATTTCACTTTTTTGTAGTAACTTTGCACACCTAACCTAAAAAAATAAAGACAATGACAGTAATCATTTTAATAGCAGTGATCGTGATCCTGGCAATCTGGATCGTTTCTTTGTATAATTCGTTAGTGAAATTGCGCAACAACCGCGAGAACGCATTTGCCGACATCGACGTACAGCTCAAACAACGCCATGACCTTATCCCACAGTTGGTCGAAACGGTCAAAGGCTATGCCTCACACGAGAAAGAGACCCTGGAACGCGTCATTAACGCCCGTAACGGAGCGATCAGCGCCAAAACGATCGACGACAAGATCATGGCCGAAAACGCCCTGACTTCCGCTCTTGCCGGACTGAAGATTACGCTCGAAGCCTATCCCGATCTGAAAGCCAACCAGAACTTTTTGCAGTTGCAGGAAGAAATTTCCGACCTGGAAAACAAACTGGCCGCCGTACGCCGTTATTTCAATTCGGCCACGAAAGAGTTGAACAACGCAGTCGAGACATTCCCGTCCAACCTGATCGCCGGTATGTTCGGTTTCAAGAAGGAAGTGATGTTCGACCTGGGCGAACAACGCGCAACACTCGAAGAAGCACCTAAAATCAAGTTCTAAGGATGCAATACGTCGGTATACAAACCCAACAGAGCAGGAACAATTTCCGTTCCTTGCTCCTGCTTTGCTTGTTTCCCTGCCTGGTAATGGGATTGCTTTTTGCGTTCTGCTACCTGCTCCACCTGCTGGCGATGAACGACGACGGCCTGACGAGGGCCGAACTGCTTGAATATTCCACCGGGATGTTCATCCATTTGGCGCCATACGTGTTGGGTGGCGTACTCATATGGTTCATCATCGCCTATTTTGCCAATACAAGCATCATCAACTCGGCAACCGGTTCCGAACCTTTGTCGAGAATGGAAAACAAAAGGGTATACAACTTAGTGGAAAACCTGTGCATGAGCCAGGGAATGAAAATGCCCAAGATCAATATCATCAACGACGATTCGCTGAACGCTTTTGCAAGCGGCATCAACGAAAGGACTTACACCGTCAGCCTCTCGCGGGGGATCATCGACAAGTTGGACGACCAAGAACTGGAAGCGGTCATTGCACACGAGCTGTCGCATATCCGCAACAAAGATGTGCGCCTGATGATCGTATCGATTGTCTTTGTCGGCATCTTTGCCATGCTCGCACAGATGGCCATGCGTTCCGTCTACTACTCGTCGATGAGCCGCAGGAGAGACGAGAAAAACAACACTGCGATCATCATCGTCTTAGTCATGGTTGTTGCAGCCATCGGTTATTTCTTCTCCATGCTGATGCGTTTCGCCATCTCGCGCAAACGGGAATACCTGGCCGACGCCGGAGCTGCCGAGATGACCAAGAATCCGCTCGCCCTCGCCAGCGCACTGCGGAAAATATCGGCCGATCCCGACATCGAAGCCGTCAAACGAGAAGACGTAGCCCAGCTTTTCATCCAGCATCCGGGCCAACAGGCCAAAAGCGCACTGAACGGTTTAAGCGGACTTTTCGCCACTCATCCACCCATTGAAAAGCGGATACAAGTACTCGAACAATTCTAAATTTAATCAAGATTTAATATCCCTAATCATTCCAATCCCGGCATTAATTTAATATCTTTGATGCCGGATAAAAATAAGTGTTGGAAATGATACAAAAAGAATTGACCGGCGATCTTAAGCTGAAATGGGATCGCATACAACAGGCGATGCGGAAGATAAATGCCGACGGATGCCTGCTTACCGTGGATGTAAATCTGTATTACACAACCGGACGTATCTATAGCGGCTATTTCTATCTTCCTGCGGAAGGTGCTCCGTGGTTCTTCGTGAAACGGCCGAACGGACTGGCAGGCGATCATGTCGAATACATTCGCAAACCGGAACAGATGGCCGAGCTCTTCGCGTTCTACGGACTGGAAATGCCGGAAAAGCTTCTGCTCGAAGCCGACGAACTGACATACAACGACTATATACGTCTGCAAAAGATCTTCAATCCGAAAGAGACCGGAAACGCAACCGCAATGATGCGTGAACTGCGCCGGATAAAGACACCGTACGAGATCGAAATGTTCCGCATCTCGGCCGAACGCCACACCAAGACATATGCCGAAATTCCCGAATGTTTCCGCCCCGGAATGACTGATCTCGAATTCCAGTATGAAATAGAAAAACGGATGCGCAAGAACGGTTCCATCGGACTGTTCCGCGCCTTCGGAGCTAATATGGATATCTTTATGGGAAGTATCCTGGCGGGAGAAAACGCCGAAGTCCCCTCGCCTTTCGACTTTGCCTTAGGTGGTAGTGGTATCGACGCTTCCTGCCCGTTAGGTGCAAACGGAACGCCTCTGAAAGAAGGGACAGCCATCATGGTAGACATGGCAGGAAATTATACGGCTTATATGACGGATATGACACGTGTGTTCTCCGTCGGCCACCTGACCGAGCTTGCTTACCGGGCACATCAGACAGCCCTCCTTATCGAAAGCGAGATCGAGAATATCGCCCGGCCGGGCACACCTTGTGCCGAACTCTACGAGATAGCCGCCAAGATCACCGAAAGCCAGAGACTCGGCGCATACTTCATGGGGACCAAGCAACAAGCCAAATTCGTAGGGCACGGCATCGGCATCCAGATAAACGAGCTGCCGGTACTTACGCCCCGCTCGAAAGACATGCTGGAACCGAACATGGTATTTGCACTCGAACCGAAATATGTGATACCGGGTATCGGCGCCGTCGGCATCGAAAATAGTTTCCTGGTTACGGAAACCGGACTGGAGAAGATCACGCACTTCACAGAAGATATCATACAATTAGACAAATAAATCATAAATCATAAATCATAAATCATAAATCATAAATCATAAATCATAAATCATAATGAAAAAAACAATCTCACTTCTCCTGTTACTGTCTGTCATCTTCATGCCGGTAAAGGCACAAGATGTAGAAAACGTAAAGCCGGTGAAGAATGTCATTCTTCTAATCCCGGACGGGACATCACTGGCTACAGTCTCTATGGCGCGTTGGCTGCAATGGTATACCAACCCCGACAAACCGAAATTGAACATCGACCCGTATCTCTGCGGAACAGTCCGTACGCATTCTTCAAATGCCCCGATCGGCGACTCTGCTCCTACAACTTCCTGCTACATGACAGGACAACCCAGCCGTACAGGCTACGTTTCCACTTATCCTGAGAACGACGGTGACAACGATATCTACCCGACCGATCCGGCACGCGCTTTCCAACCACTGACAACCGTCCTGGAAGCTGCCAAAATAAAACAGGGCAAATCAACGGGACTGGTTTTCACCTGCGAATTCCCGCATGCAACACCGGCCGACTGCTCCGCCCACAGCTACAACCGTGGCAAATATGAATGGATCGCTCCGCAGATGGCTCACAACGACCTGAACGTCGTGATCGGTGGCGGCGCCAGCCTGCTTCCCGAAGAGAGCGAAGCCTACCTGAAAGGTAACGGATACGGTATTTTCAAGAATGACATCGACGGTATGCGTAATTACAAAGGCAACAATATGTGGGCTTTGTTCGGAGATCGGGAAATGGCTTACGACATCGACCGAGATCCGAGCCAACAGCCATCCTTGGAAGAGATGACACGCAAGGCAATCGAAAAGTTATCCCAAAACCCGAACGGTTTCTTCCTAATGGTGGAAGGCAGCAAGGTCGACTGGGCTGCCCACGCGAACGATCCGGTCGGCATGGCCACGGATATGTTAGCTTTCGACCGTGCTTGCGGTGCTGCCCTCGAATTTGCCCGTCAGAATGGCGAGACTGCCGTAGTGATCGTTCCCGATCATGGCAACAGCGGTATCAGTATCGGCCGTGCCGACTGTAAAGGTTACGATAAACTGAGCAAGGACCAGTTGTTCCATCAGCTTTCTTTGTATAAATTGACAGCCGAAGGCTTTGCCAAGAAAGTGAACAGTGTACCGAATTCCGAAGTGCAAAACGTCTTCCGGGAATATGCCGGCTTCGAACTGACACCTGAAGAACTGGATGCCTTGAACCATTGCAAGAATTACAAAAACAGCCCGATCCCGGAAAATGAACGCTCGATCGAAGGCAAAAGCTCTTTATACAGCAGTTCGCTGACGACTTTCATGTCCAAGCTGCTTACCTCCAGAACCTGTTTCGGTTTCACAACCGGCGGCCACACAGGCGAAGAGGTGTTCCTTGCAGCTTACCATCCCGACCGTACAAGCTTACCTCTCGGTATGCACACGAATATCGAACTGAATCATTATCTCTGTGCCCTGTTCGGCATGACACACGACACGCTGGAAGAACTGACAGCCGGAAACTTCGCTCCTCACACGGAAGTATTCAAAGATTTCAAATGTGAAATCGTTCCGGCTAAAGACGAGAAAGGTTCTCCTTCACTGGTCGTAAAAAACAAAAGGAAGCAGATCAACATCACGCCGTTCAGCAACATCGTGACGATCGGAAAGAAAGGCCGGGAAGAAATCCGCCTGAATTCGGTAATCGTATACGTTGACAAAAACAATACATTCTACTTGCCGACCAAACTGGCAGAATATCTGCAATAAAAATAGAGAAGAGGGTGGTGTGCACACCACCCCTCTCTCGTGAAATTTATCTTCCCCATAAACCTGTCTTCCTCCTCCAAACGCCCTATTTACATAATACACGGCAATAAGTTATAGTTATTTGTTTTTTTTCAATCATTCTTTTCTTAAAATATCTATACTGTATAAATATGGAAGATTTATATAGACATTCAGACAAATAAAACCGCTCTTTTTAAGGTACATTTGCGTCATTTTTAATGAATAAAACGAATATGACAAGAGCAAATGCAAAATGGATACGGCTGATGGCAGTTATCGGCTGTACGACTATGTGGATGGCATCCTGCAAACATGCACCGGATGCACAGATGAAAGCATCTTACGCGACGATGAAAGTTTCTACGGCAAACAAAGAGCTGACAACCCCTTATTCGGCCACGATCCGCGGTCGCCAGGATATAGACATTTATCCGCAAGTATCGGGAACGATCGAAAGGCTTTGTGTAACCGAAGGAGAGGTCGTACGGAAAGGACAATTACTTTTTGTTATAGACCAAGTTCCTTACAAAGCTGCTTTAAAGACAGCCCAGGCAAATGTGGAAGTGGCAAAAGCAGCTTTAGCTACAGCCGAACTGAACTACAACAGTACTAAAGAATTATTTGCGAAAAAAGTCGTTTCCGCTTTCAACCTGAAAACAAGCGAAAACAGCTATCTGACGGCCAAAGCACAACTGGCGCAGGCGGAAGCACAAGAAGTGAACGCCCGCAACAACCTGTCTTATACGGAAGTCAAAAGTCCGTCCGACGGAGTTGTCGGTATGTTGCCTTACCGTGCCGGAGCATTGGTCAGCGCCAGTATTCCCCAACCGTTGACAACTGTTTCCGACAATTCGAACATGTATGTTTACTTCTCCATGACCGAAAATCAATTACTGGCTATGAGCCGCCAGTACAAAAGCATGGACGAAGCGTTGAAAAACATGCCGGAAGTGTCGTTGAAACTGAATGACCAGTCCATTTACGAACAAAAAGGAAAGATCGAATCGATCAGCGGAGTGATCGATCGGAAGACCGGGACAGTCGGCGTACGTGCCGTATTCCCTAACGAATCCCGCCTGCTTCATAGCGGAGCCTCCGGCAATGTGCTCATACCGCAAACTTATAAAGACTGTATCGTAATTCCTCAAGGTGCAACAGTCCGTTTGCAGGACAAGACGCTTGTCTATAAAGTGGTGGATGGGAAAGCTGTTTCCACATTGATTACTGTAGCTGAAATCAACGACGGTCGCGAATATATCGTACTTGACGGATTGAAGGTTGGCGAAGAAATCGTATCCGAAGGAGCCGGGTTAGTACGCGAAGGAACGCAAGTTAAATAAAGGATCGAAGTATGAAAGGAAATATATTTATCAAACGGCCTGTTATGGCCATCTCCATCTCCATTCTTATTTTGGCGATCGGACTAATTTCGCTCTTTACCTTGCCGGTCGAGCAATATCCTGACATTGCGCCGCCTACGGTCCACGTATCGGCAACCTATACCGGAGCGGATGCCAATGCGGTGATGAACAGTGTTATCATGCCACTGGAAGAAAGCATCAATGGTGTGGAAAACATGATGTACATGACTTCAACAGCAACCAATGCCGGTTCGGCAACGATCGAGGTATATTTCAAACAAGGGACAAACCCCGATATGGCAGCCGTCAACGTACAGAATCGTGTAACGAAGGCACAGGGTTTATTGCCTGCTGAAGTAACCCGTATCGGTGTCAGCACTCAAAAACGACAGACCAGCTTCCTGCAGATCGACGCACTTGTCAGCACTGACGGACGATTTGACAAGACCTTTCTCGGAAACTACCTCGACATCAACGTCATCCCACGTATCAAACGTATCGAAGGCGTAGGTGACGTAATGGAGTTGGGTGATACCTATAGTATGCGTATCTGGCTGAACCCCGAACGAATGGCCCAATACGGCTTGGTTCCATCGGATGTGACTGCTGTATTAGGAGAACAGAATATCGAGGCTCCGACCGGTTCGCTGGGTGAAAACTCGAAAAACGTTTTCCAATATACGATGAAATATCGTGGACGCTTGAAGAGCGTAGAAGAATTCCAGAATATCGTCGTCCGTGCTCAGGAAGACGGTTCTGTCTTACGCCTGAAAGATGTCGCTAAGGTTGAGTTGGGAACATTGAGTTACGGTTTCGACAGCCAAATGGACGGCAAACCAGCCGTGACATTCATGATTTACCAGGTAGCCGGTTCCAATGCTACGGAAGTCAACGAACGTATTGCCGCCGAATTGGAAAAGATGAAAGAAGAATTGCCTACAGGTATGGAATTCATCACGATGATGAGCTCCAACGACTTCTTATTTGCTTCTATTTATAATGTAGTCGAAACACTGATCGTGGCGATCATCCTCGTAATCCTCGTGGTGTATTTCTTCCTGCAAGACTTCAAGAGTACCTTGATCCCGTCTATTTCAATCATCGTTTCGTTGATCGGTACATTCGCCTGTCTGACCGCAGCCGGATTCACGATCAACATTCTGACCCTGTTTGCCCTGGTGCTTGCCATCGGTACGGTAGTGGATGACGCGATCGTAGTGGTAGAAGCCGTACAGGCGAAATTCGATGCGGGTTACACCTCGTCCTATCAAGCAACGAAAGATGCGATGGGTGACGTGACGATGGCCGTTATCTCTTGTACCTGTGTGTTCATGGCCGTGTTCATACCGGTAACTTTCATGGGCGGTACTTCTGGTATTTTCTACACACAATTCGGTGTGACGATGGCAACCTCCGTAGGTCTTTCCATGATCTGTGCATTGACGCTCTGCCCCGCCTTGTGTGCTATGATGATGCGCCCGAGCGATGGAAACAAGAGTGCCAAAAGTTTCAACGGACGTGTACGTGCAGCCTACAATGCCTCTTTCAATGCCGTGTTGGGCAAATACAAAAAAGGCGTCATGTTCTTTATTCACCACCGCTGGATGGTATGGGCCGGAACGATCGCATCCATTATTCTGCTGGGATGGCTTATCAGCAATACCAAAACAGGTCTTGTCCCGCAAGAAGACCAAGGGACCATCATGGCAAACGTGGCCATTGCTCCGGGTAGCACATTAGAAGAAACGGGCAAGGTGCTGGACAAAGTAGAGAATATCCTGAAGAACACGCCCGAAGTAGAACACTACGCCCGCGTAGCTGGCTACGGCTTCCTGGCTGGTCAAGGTACTTCCTACGGTATGGCAATCATCCGTTTGAAAAACTGGGATGAAAGAAAAGGGGCCGAACATGTTTCCGACGCAGTAGTAGCCCGCCTAAACGCACAATTCGCCCAAATCAAAGAAGCGCAGATATTCTGCTTCCAGCCGGGTATGATTCCGGGCTACGGTCTGGGTAACTCTATCGAGTTGAACTTGCAGGACCGTACAGGTGGAGATATGAGCACTTTCTACGGCAACGCCATGCAGTATATCGGAGCTTTAAACCAGCGCCCAGAAGTTGCAATGGCTTATACTTCTTATGCAATGAACTTCCCGCAGATATCGGTCGATGTGGATGCAGCCAAATGTAAACGGGCAGGCATTTCACCTTCGACGGTTCTCGACGTATTGGGTAGCTATTGTGGTGGTGCATACGTTTCCAACTACAACCAATTCGGGAAAGTATACCGTGTGATGTCACAAGCCTCACCTGAATATCGTCTTGACGAACAAGCCCTGAACAACATGTTCGTCCGCAACGGGACGGAAATGGCTCCGCTCAGCCAGTTCGTAACCCTGAAACGGGTACTCGGACCTGAAGTATCCAATCGTTTCAACCTCTTTAGCTGTATCACGGTCAATGTGAACCCGGCACCGGGATATTCCACGGGTGAAGTACAACAGGCCATCGAGGAAGTGGCTGCCCAAATGCTGCCGACAGGATACGGGTACGAATATGGCGGTATGGCACGTGAAGAGGCCAATACGGGAGGCTCGCAGACACTCTTTATCTATGCGGTCTGTATCTTGCTTATCTACTTGATTCTGGCTTGTCTGTACGAAAGTTTTCTTGTGCCCTGGGCCGTTATCCTGTCTGTTCCGTTCGGTTTGATGGGTTCATTCCTGTTTGCCAAACTGTTTGGATTGGAAAATAACATCTACTTGCAGACCGGTGTAATCATGTTGATCGGACTTTTGGCCAAGACGGCAATTTTGATTACTGAGTTCGCCATCGAACGCCGTCGTAAAGGGATGGGGATCGTCGAATCGGCTTATTCGGCCGCACAAGCCCGTTTACGTCCGATTTTGATGACCGTACTTACGATGATCTTCGGTATGCTTCCGCTTATGTTCGCATCCGGAGCCGGAGCCAACGGTAACAGTTCATTAGGAACAGGTGTTGTCGGCGGTATGGCAGTCGGGACATTGGCATTACTGTTCGTCGTGCCGGTATTCTACATCATTTTCGAATACATGCAAGAAAAAATCCGTCCGCCGATGGAAGTTGAAACCGATATGCAAGTTGCGTTGGAAAAGCAAAAGAGCCAAACCGAACGTGACGGTTTAAACAATGAAAATAAATAAGGTATGAAGAAAATAATCGTATTAACAACCGCAACCGCCCTGTTGAGCAGTTGCGGCATATACACCAAATATCAACCGGCCGAGACGACTCCGGACAACCTGTACGGAGAAGAGGTGGCTGTCGATGATACGACCAACTTCGGTAATGTGAACTGGCGGGAACTTTTTACGGACCCGCAGTTACAGGCTCTTATCGAACAAGGGTTACAAAACAACACCGATCTCCGGTCCGCCCAATTGCAGATCGAGGAAGCGGAAGCGGCGTTAATGTCGGCAAAACTTGCTTTCCTTCCTTCGTTCGCACTTTCCCCGCAAGGAACGATCAGCAGTTTCGACGGTGGGAAAGCGACAAAGACATACACGCTGCCAGTCACAGCCAGTTGGGAACTGGACATCTTCGGACGTCTGCGCAATGCCAAGCAACAGGCCAAAGCACTGTATGCCCAAAGCAAGGACTACCAGCAGGCTGTGCGTACCCAGTTGATCGCCGGGATCGCCAACGTATACTATACATTGTTGATGTTAGATGAACAGTTAGCCATTTCGCAACAGACAGAAGAAGCCTGGAAAGAGACGGTGGCTTCTACCCGTGCATTGATGGATGCCGGATTAGCCAACGAGGCGGCCACTTCCCAAATGGAAGCGGCTTACTACAGCGTACAGACTTCCATTCTTGACTTGAAAGAGCAGATCAACCAAGTCGAAAATAGTCTCGCCCTATTGCTCGCTGAGACACCGCGCCGCTACGAACGTGGAAAGCTGGCCGACCAGCGGCTCCCGGAAGACGTAGCAGTCGGCGTACCTATGCAAATGTTATCGAACCGTCCCGATGTACGTGCTGCCGAACGTTCGCTGGAACAAGCATTTTACGCAACCAACCAGGCTCGTGCCGCTTTCTATCCGCAAATCACACTTAGCGGTTCAGCAGGATGGACAAATAATTCAGGAGCTGGAATCGTTAATCCCGGCAAATTGTTGGCCTCTGTTGTCGGTTCACTGACACAGCCATTGTTCTACCGCGGACAGAACATCGCTCGCCTGAAAGCTGCTAAAGCGCAGGAAGAACAAGCGAAATTATCTTTCCAGCAGGCCTTGTTGAATGCCGGTAGTGAAGTCAGCAATGCGCTAAGTTTATACCAAAAGACCAGTGAAAAGGTAGAATCTCGCCAAATGCAGGTAGAATCTGCTAAAAAAGCTTCGGAAGATACAAAAGAATTGTTTAACTTAGGGACTTCAACCTACCTGGAAGTATTGTCTGCACAGCAGGCTTACTTGAGCGCACAAATTTCACAGGTTTCTGATTGCTTTGATCGGATGCAGGCTGTAGTAAGCCTTTACCAGGCACTGGGTGGTGGAAGAGAAGAATAACTTTAAACATATACTATTATGATTAGTCCGTTAGCTTACGTAGATCCCGAAGCAAAGCTGGGCAAGAATGTAACTGTTCTGCCTTTTGCCTACATTGAAAAGAATGTAGAGATCGGGGATGATTGCGTCATCATGTCTTACGCTAGTATCCTGCAAGGTACTAAAATGGGAAAAGGAAACAAGGTACATCAGAATGCTGTCCTCGGAGCGGAACCACAAGATTTCCACTATACTGGAGAAGAAAGCAGCCTGATTATCGGAGATAATAACGATATTCGTGAGAATGTAGTAATCAGCCGCGCTACATTTGCCGGCAATGCTACCAAAATCGGAAACGGAAACTACCTGATGGATAAAGTACATCTTTGCCATGACGTACAAATCAACAATAACTGTGTGGTAGGTATCGGCACCACTATTGCAGGAGAATGTACGTTGGATGATTGCGTTATCCTAAGTGGAAATGTCACCTTGCACCAGTATTGCCATATAGGTAGCTGGACACTGGTACAAAGTGGATGCCGTATATCTAAGGATGTACCTCCATACGTTATCATGTCAGGAAATCCGGTGGCATATCACGGTGTAAACGCCGTAGTTCTTTCTCAACATCACAATACATCGGAAAGAATCCTTCGTCACATCGCTAATGCATACCGTTTGATTTATCAGGGTAATTTTAGCGTTCAGGATGCTGTACAGAAGATCATCGATCAGGTTCCTATGAGTGAGGAGATCGAGAATATTGTAAATTTCGTGAAGAACTCGGAAAGAGGCATTGTGAAATAAACAAAGTGACTTCATATAAAGAAGGTTGATACTTTTTCAAGTATCAACCTTCTTTTTTTATCTTCAAATTCAAAGATTCAATTCACTATTCAAACTCCAACGTTCCGAAGAAATCAGGGCGGTGGAAATCCGGCTGTTCAATCTGTATCGGATTCCATGAAAGGAAATGAGGGGTTTGCAATTCATCGCCACACTTATAGAAATTAGCTTTTATCTCCTTTCCATCGAGCGAATCAATCTGGTGCTTAAAGAACACAGAATACGGAATAATAAGGGCCACTTCCCAGTCCGTTTCACCGATGCGTTCAGCAAAAGGCTGATTACCCAGACTAGACCAGCGTTGTACAAGAGCAGTCACCTCTTTCGGTGCATGTTCGCGGTTGTTACGCACAGGTCCGGCACCCACCAGAATAGTTCCGATGCAATTGCATTCTATATTATAATAGATCCCGTCGCCTGCAGGTATGGAAAAGAATTCCACGCAGGAGTCAGTCCATACAGAACCGTTATCTTTTCCATACTTGGCACGTACACTCTCCTCTTTCACTTTAAAATGTAGCAAAATCGAGTTCTGTGTGTGAGCAATTCGAAAATTCACTTTAGGTTTGTAAGGATATTCAGCCCAATTGACACACTGAATCGACTGAAAATCTATTTTTTCTTCATCGAATAGTTTAGGA
>ENA-OPFG01001502-OPFG01001502.1-human-gut-metagenome-genome-assembly--contig:-NODE-1502-length-11947-cov-2.297343_pt1 | contig 11947 bp, 9 predicted proteins | sample MGYA00241304_ERZ501542 | MGnify/ENA primary metagenome ERZ501542 (study PRJEB25962, sample SAMEA2042427) | human gut metagenome | biome: human gut; feature: human-associated habitat; material: faeces...
TTGAATATGATGGATATAATATATCGGCAGGTGGCCAACATAATGCTGGAGAAAGCAATGCAAATAGCAAATTAAGTTCTTCTGATGTTTATCTTATTAGAGAAGCCTATAATAATCATGAAGATCCAAATTCAGTTTATTATAAATATTTCAGCACAGTAATGTCTTTAAATTCATTCTTTGTAGTTTGGGAAGGTAAAACTTGGCAGGATGTACACATGGATGTGTATACAGAAGCTAATAGAGAATATTATAAAACTCTTACTAATTCTCAACCAAAGGATAAATTAAATTTCAGTGATGCTGAAGTTACTAAATACAGAAATATGTATGTAAATATGACCGCAGAAGAAATCTATAAATCTGAAGGATTAACTTGCAAGTTCAATACCTTTAGAGGAATGGTAATGGGTGATACTTACAGACATTTACCTGTATATAAGAAACGAACTAAAACTTGGGTTTACAATTGCTGAAGCCTGTAACGACTATTTCCGTGAAGGAAAGTACGGATACTATTGACACGTATTTGGAAAGAGCATTCTACATGTGAAGAAGTATAGTATTCATGTGTAGTAACATATAGTCTAAGCCCATATGAAAATATGGGTATTGCTAGCTGATAATGATGGAGCACATATTGCAGACCTTCTTCTGCTTGTGTGTCTGAAGATGTTCCCTGGCTTAGTTGAATCTGGTAGGGTCTATAAAGCAGTTCCTCCGCTTTATGGTATTCCTATGGGAAAGAATCGTATGAAGTATTTTGCAGAGCGTGTTGACTTTGTAAGATATATGCAGAAGGAATATTATAAGAAGAATTCTGTTACAGATCTTAAGGGTAAACCGATTGATTCTGCTACCTTTACTAGAATTCTAATTGAGAATTCCGATTATATTTATGACTTCTCTACGATTGCTGAAAGATATAAGGTTAATCCTATTCTATTGGAAATTGTTATCTCTTCTTATATCAAGAAGGAGAAGTTTGAAACTCTACGTAAGAGAATCACTTCTGAATTCAGATTTATGGAGAATGACAATGTCACTAAGATGGGCGATACTATTAGAATCAAAGGTTTGATTAATGGAAGAATTGAAACTATTTTCTATAATCAGAGATTTATTGAAGATTGTGATCCTTTGATTAGACCTATTAAAAAGGCAATGAGTGAAGATCATATGAGATTTATTGTCAATGGTCAGAAAGTTGGACTTTATGATTTGGTATCTACTGCAATGAATACTATTGGTAGTGTGAACCGATTTAAAGGTTTGGGCGAGATGAATGCTGACCAGTTGGCTGAATCTACTATGAGTCCTAATACTCGTACTTTGATTCAGTATACTGTCGATGATATCAATGAAACTACTAAGATCATTCGTCAGTATGATTCTAATAAGAAACTCATTCTTCAAGAAACTGGTGTTATTGATCGTAGTGCGCTGATCGGTTTGTAAAAGCAAAGGAGAGACTAGTAGTACCAAATAACTAGTCTCTCCTTATTTTTATTTAAGGAGAAGATGGTATGTATATTGAATATCAACGTATGCATCTTGGAAAAGAACCTATCACTTTTATCACTGAAGAGTTTTGTGATTCTTATCGTAACAGCGGATATTTATCAACAAGGCTTCAATATGGAGCTATTCTAGCTTTTATTAAAGATTTCTTTAAAGATACAGATATCTTTAAGTATTATGAATATAATATTGAAATTAAGCATATTAATACTAATAAACTTTCATCTAAATCTATTATAGATAGCTATAAAGAGAAGTCTGAATGCTCATCTTCACGGGTTGAAAAGTTTAAAGTACGTATAAGATCTGCTGAATATGGCAGTGAGGATTACGAATGTGCAAATTTTAAATTTTGGCTTAGTGGAACTTATATTGTAAAATACGAATTCTGTAATCCAGACTATATGAAGCAGCTCTTTAGAGATAAATGGCCTATTGAAGAAAAGGTAAAAAATAATTCTTCAGATGACAATATTGGTACAGTTACCATAAGTGATAAAGATCAAACTGTAAATGGTACAAGTTTGGTTATTGAAAATCAAGCTAATGAATTTATGCAAACAATGAATTCTAAATTTGTTAGAAAGAAAGGAGAAAATTAATTATGGAAGCAAAATGGGTTGAGAATGAAAATGGTAGAGTAAGCATTGCTACTTATACTAGAGAAGATATGTATATGAGACCTTGTGTACAAGATATCTATGATAATCTTCCTGAATTTAATGATTCTATTCAGTGGATTATGTATATTCATCCTAATGCGGATTGTACAGTTCAGGATGTCCTTGACTGTCTAATCAATGATTATTCTAATATTGACGCTTTGCTATTTGCTCAAGCTGGTACTATTTGCCCTATTCCTGCTAGTGGGTCTATTGCAGAAGGCAAAGAATTTATCTCTAACCAAAAGAATCTTTTGACAAATTCTATGTTTGATCGAATTTCGTTTAATCGTTGCATGGAGCATTCTTATGGAAATGATTGCATTTATCTCTTCCATAATGATACTGCAGAGAATTGGATTAAAAATAATACTGGAGAGAACAAGATTATTGATTATTCCTCTGGAGAATTTGCAGAATATAATAAATGAAAGTCAGGTGCAAATAAATAATGGCCGAAGTAATTCGTCAAAATACAGCTCATAAGCAGTATATCGAAGATCTGGCTTTATATACTATTGCAACTAACTTGGTTCGTGCATTACCTGATGTGCGAGATGGATTGAAACCTGTTGCAAGACGTATTCTTTATACTCTTATGAATGATGAGAAAGCTATCGATCCTGCTCATCAGGTCAAGTCTGCTGCCGTAGAAGGTACTGTTATGAAGAAATATCATCCTCATAGTGGAACTTATCCTACGTTCAAGACTATGGTAAACTGGTTTGAAATTAAACAACCTATGATGATCGGACAAGGATCATTTGGTACAGTTTCTGGTGAAGTAGCATCTGCACAAAGATATACTGAGTGTTGCCTTAGCCCTTTTGGTCTTGAATGTGTTTGTGGAGCATTGTTCAATAGCAATGAAGTTGTTGACTGGAATCCAACTTATGATAATAAGAACTATGAGCCTCAGTATCTTCCAGTGAAAGTTCCTCTGCTTCTTATTAACGGTATTCTTGGTGGTATTGGTACTGGTATCAAAGCAGATCTTCCTTCTCATAACATGGGAGAGGTTATCGATGCTACACTAAGATTGATTGATAACCCTAAGGCAGATGTAATTCTGATTCCTGATCATTGTTTGCCTTGTGAAATCATTGATACTGATTGGAAAAATATCTGTAATAAAGGATATGGATCTTATCGTGCTAGAGCAACTATGAGTGTTTCTCATGATAAGAATGATTATCCTTATATTACGATTACCTCTCTTCCTATATATGGCACTAATAATGTCGTAAATAAGATTGATGAAGGAATTGCAGCAGGTAAATTTCCTCAGATTCTCGATGTCAATGATGAATCTAAGAATGATTATGGCGTAAGAATTGTCATCAAGTTGAAAAAGGGTACTGACGTAAACTTCGTTAAAGAAGCTCTGTATAAGTATACTCCTTGTGAGCAATCTTTTAGAGTTAACTTTGAAGCAGTCTATGGCACTGAATTGGTTCGTCTATCTTATAAAGAATATTTGAATCTGTTTATTAGATTTACTACTGATAATAAGATTAAAGAGTATTCTGCAAGACACTATGTAATCTCTACCAGATTGCATAAGCTGGATGCATTCATCAAGATTGTAGGATCTCCTGACATCGATAAGATCATTAATCTTATTAAGAAAGGAAAAGCTAGTTCTGATAATGAATTAATTGAGCTTTTGATTAGTAAATATAAGCTGACTGATATTCAGGCATCTTATATTATCAATGCTCAGCTTAAGCAGCTATCTAAATCTTATCTTGATAGATATAAGGCAGACTTTAAGAAGTTAAGTGAAGAAGAAACATGGCTAGAAGGCAGAATTGCTAATAATAATCTTATTCTTCAAGATGTTAAGGATGAATTGATTGCTATTAGAAATAAATATGCTACTCCTAGATTATGTAAAGTTATTAAGGTTAGTAATCTTGGAAATATCCCTGAAGGAACATTCAAGTTTGTTATCACTGAAAATAACTATGTTCGTAAGATTGGTGAGAATGAAAATGTGAATGTAATTAAGGGAGATAGACCTAAGTTTATTATGACTGTAAGTAACTTGGAGAATATCCTTCTCTTTGATAATAAGGGAAGAGTATTTAAACTTCCGATTCACAAGATTCCCATCATGGCAAAGAATGATCCTGGTATTGATGTCAAGGGCATTATTAAGGGATTGACTGCTGATATTATTTCTGTAATTTATGAGCCTATGGTTATTAAACTTGCAGCTCTAAAGCAGAAAGTATATATTGCAATCCTATCTAAGAATAATACCATTAAGAAACTTGATATTCAGGATTTCCTTAATGTACCTCCTTCTGGTATCATCTATTCTAAGATTACTCAGGATGATGATATCGTAGATACTCAGCTTGTATCTGATAATATGGATCTGGTTCTATATAGTGACACGAAAGCTCTAAGAATTGCTTCTACGGATATTACTCTTCTTAAGCGTAACACTATCGGAACTCTTGGAATGGGAGGACAGCATGGACCCATGGAAGGAATGAGTATTATCTATACAGATAAGAAAAATCCTTCTAAGTATATTCTTGTCATTACTGAATCTGGTAAGGTTAATAAATTCTCTGCTAGTGGATTTGAAAGAAGTCAAAGAAATAAAGCTGGTAGTAAAGTTATTGATCTTGCTAGAGGTGACCGTATTAAGACTATCTTTGGAGTTTCTGATAATAATGTTTTGAATATCGTTACTACAGGAACTAATTATAGTCTGCCGATTTCTGAGATGCAGATGATGAGTTCTGTAAGCAAGGGAATTAAGGTTACTGGTAAGAATGAGATTGTTGTAAGAGCTACGATTTCCTAAATGCAATATAAATGGGTAAGGGAGTGAATCCCTTACCCATTATTTTTTATCTAGATAATCCTTAGATTAAGAAGTTTTAGCGAGGAATCTTTTTAATCTTCTCACCCTGAGCAGCGGTAATCCAATTAAGCTTGACAGCCTTATCGACACCCTTTTCATCAATCATATGCTTCTTCCACATACGCACGACAGAATTATACATAATATAAATCCTCCTGATTTGTATTATTATTTTGAATTACTGAACAGCCTGAGCATCGGAATCATCGCCACCAGCCATCTGCATATTCAGCAGAGTGCTGCCGATAGTATCAACGCTAGATTCCAGAGCAGTCAGACGCTCGTTAACATCAGGAGCACCAACGTTAACAACGAAGATGGTAGCAGTGACTTCCTTCATAGTAGGACCATCAAAGGTTGCATTGCAAGCAGTACAAGTAGTTGCAGTGTTCTCGACATCTGCACCACATTCAGGGCAGACATACTTGGTCTCGATAACAAAGTTAGGAACCAGCTGAACATTGCGAACAACGGTCTTACCAGTAATAATCTGGATAGCAGTGTCATCGACCTTAGCAGTAATTGTATTATTACCAGTAAAGTCTGCCAGGACCTCTTCAGCAGTCTTGGTGACACCTTCCATAGGACGAACCTTGAAAGTTGCAACGTCATTGTACTGATTTACACCATCGGTGCACAGAAGATACTCAGCGCCATTGGACAGAACTAGCTTTTCCATAGAAAAGTCCTCCTTAATGTACATTAATTTTTGATTGGAGTGAATAGAAATGACAAATGTAGAGATGATCTTAAAATTGATGGAACCAGAGCTCGATACTATTCAACTAGCTAAATTGAAGAACGTGCTTGACACAATCTTAAGAACATCAAGAAACGTCCTACCAAATGAAGAATTGATAGAACGATTCAAACAACAGAAGAGCTTAGTAGGATTGAAACCATCTTCATTAAATGGATATGTAACAGAGGTTAGAGCAATGGCAAAATATTATAATGATAAAAGCTATTGTGATATTACTACTGCTGATATGAAGGATTATCTTGCTTATATGGTTAAAGCAAGAAATCTTCAAGCTGCTACATTACAGACTAAGATTAGAGCTATTAGCTCTTTTTATGAATTCTTAGTAAATGAAGAATTTATTGATAAGAATCCTACTAATAAGATTGAAAGAGTCTTGTGTGAAAAGAAGATCAAGAAAGCTTTCTCTAATGCTGAGATGGATGCTATGAGAGCAGAATGCTTAACAAAGAGAGATAGAGCATTCTTTGAGTTCCTTTATTCTACTGGAACTAGACTTGCAGAAGTCATTGCCCTTAATGTAAAGGATATCAATTTCTCAGAAGGAGAAGTTATTGTCTTCGGTAAAGGTCATAAGGAAAGAGTTGTTTATCTAAGTAATATTTGCATGAAATATTTACAAGAATACTTAGAAGAACGATATGCTCAACCAGATGAACCTTTGTTTACACACTTAACAAATGGTCATAGATTGACTCCTAGAGCAGCAGAATTAATTCTTAAAGATATTGGCGATAGAGCAGGAGTAGAAAATGTGCATCCTCACCGATTCCGTAGAACTTGTGCTACTCACTTGATGGACAGAGGAATGCCTGTTGAACAAATTCGAGAAGTACTCGGTCACGCCAAGTTAGAGACTACTATGATTTATTGTAATGTGAATAGCAGTAAAGTTAAAGCTAGTTTTAAAGAAGCATTTAATAGAGATACATATTTTAATGATGTAAATATTTGATTAGATATTATAACTCTGATAGGAATACAAGATGTCCTATCAGAGATTTTTTAATCAAAAAGGAGTAAAAAGAATTATGAAAGCTATTGATATTATTGGCCGAGACATTAACAATTTTATCGTAGAAAGTATCAGTATTAATGACAAGGGAGAAGTAAATGTACGTGGTAGGAAGCATAAAGGAAATCCTAAATATTCAGCAGCTATGGTAAAATCATACCAATCTTTTATCAAAGAAGCTGAAGATAATGGATATAAAATTCCTAAAGGTCCTCACGCATTTGATCCTAATGAATACATTGGAAAGACTATAAGAGGACTTACCGTTACCAATAATTACGATGCTGAAGATCGTCTTTATGATTTTAAAGGCCCTGAACCTACCATCAATATTGATCCTGCAGCATATCGAAATATTATTTCCTTAGGGCCAGTAGAGCCTTGGGTCGAGATTCCTAAAGGTAAAAGAATGTGGTGTAAATGCAAACATTGTGGAAGCCTCATGAGTTTACTTGTAGAAGAGATTTTTGATCCATATCGAAGCGAAGGATGTGAACTGTGCTACAAAGCAAACAAGATCTATGATATTACCAAAAGATACAATGAAGGATCTGAATATCATAAGCCGATGCCTACACTCATAAAGTATTCTACCGGAGAAATTGTGGTTGAATTCTGCTATAGTGGAAGCTATAAGATTTTTCGTGTTCCTGAAGAAGAATATTATCAGATCCTTAAGGAGGGTAGGATTCGCGAAATCGAGCAGCAATATAAAGATGAAGTTGAGTATGTCAGCAATGCATTGAAAAATAAAACAGGATATAAATTTATTAAAGGTATTTTTGAGTCTATATATGTGAAAGATCATGATCCTAATGTATATGATGAATCCAACATCATTCTACAGTTGAGATGCTCTAAGTGTAAAAAGACTTTTGAAATGTCTCTCGCATACGCCAATTATATGGAAAGATATTGGTATGCAAAACTTGATATGTGCCCCGAATGTAATGCTAAAGATGTTGAAGAATTTGATCAGCGATATGCTGGTAAGAAGAAATCTAGATGCTCTAAGCTTACTATTATAAAGAAAGGATATGATCGAGTTATTCAACTTCGTGGCAAAGAATCTATCAAATATCATGATCCATATATTATTTGCCATTGTGATTGTGGTAATGATGTTGAGATTAATTATGAATATCTTATGTCCAATATGGTTCGATCTTGTAAGCGATGCAATGGTAAACGTGTAAATCGTAAAAGCATTGTTCCGAGAATCATTAAGAATGGCAAAGAATAATCGTTAATATAAAAGGAGTGGGTTCCATTAGCCAACTCCTTTTATTTTTTTTCAAGAAGTAGATTAAAATTCAACTTCATAGTAATCCATATTGTGATAATAGTAGAATGGGGGTTAAAAATAATGGCTACAATTAGGCAAATTAAAGTTAAAGATATAACGTATGATATTTCACCATCTCCTAGTGGTACGCTTGATACCACTACTAAGGATAATGCATTTGCTTCTAGTGATGTTGCTCAAGCAAGTGCAATTTCTTGGACTGATGTAGCTGCTCTTGCTGCAACTGAAACCAACAAGAGTATGTTCACAAAAGCTACTCAGATGATGAAAAATACCAGATACCTATATAATATTATTGGTACTGGTTTTAGTACTTCTAGTACTATTAAGAAAGCTATTGATGGAAAAGCAGCATCCAATCATAGTCATGATTTGAGCGCTATGATCAATGGACTTTCTGTTGGATCTGCTACTCCTCAAGATGCAGATTATTATGTGTGTCAATATGCAGGGGGGGGGAACACCACTTCCACATATCATAGAAGACCAATGACTGCTCTTTGGGATTATATTAAGTCTAAAGGAAATAACACTTGGCAACCTAAAGGAAGCTATGCTGCTGCTTCCCATACACATACTAAATCTCAGATTACAGATTTCCCGTCTTCTCTAAAGAACCCCACATCTCTTACTATTCAAGGAAATGGTACTGCTCTGGCAACTTATGATGGTTCTGCTGCAAAGACTGTTAATATTACTAAATCTAGTGTTGGACTTGGCAATGTTGATAACACAGCAGACTCTGCAAAAACTGTTTCTAAAGCAAATCAACTGACCACTGCTCGTACTGTATCCGGTGGCATTGATATTCCTTTGAGTTTTACTTATAATGGATCTGCAAATAGTTCTGCATCTATTGGATATTATTCCTGTACTGCAACTGGTGGTAATACTTCTAATTATCCTTGGCACAGAATTGCTAAACTAGATGTACAATCCGGCTCATATATAGATCAATCTATTACTTTGTATATTACTCAAGGATATCAAGGTGGTGGATTTGGTATAATTAGAATTACTCTTAGAACGAATAATTCCAATTCTGCATCTGGTGTTGAAGCAAGATGGCTTGTACGCAGTGGATTTTCTGCAGACCAAATCCAAGTTGGTTTGTATAATGTATATAGTAAAACATATGCAGATGTATTCCTTAAAATTGGTGGATATGGTGGCACCACAATCAGGGCAATTGGCTCTGATGCTAGAGGTGGCATTAAGAGAACTTGGATTCTAGTAAATTCTACTGAAGCTAATGATACAACTGCATCTGATAAAAAGACTTCTACTGAGTGCTGGGCATCTGTAGCATCAGCTGCTACTGCTTTGCATAATCAAGCATATACGAATACTGTAGCCGGATCTGATAATGGTACAGTATCTTATGCAAATTCTGCCGGTAGTTGTACTACAGCTAGTAAAATTGGTACTGGAACTGCTGGTTCTACTACTCAACCTGTATACTTCAGTGGTGGTAAACCTGTAGCAATTGGATATACTATTGCTAAGAGTGTCCCTGCTGATGCTAATTTTAGTAATACTTGGCGTGGAATTCAGAATAACCTTACTTCTACAGCAACAGATCAGTCCCTATCTGCTGCTCAGGGTAAGATTTTGAAAGATGCTCTTGATAAAAAGACTGGAGTTAGCGTATCTGGTACCACTGTAGTATTTGGATAAATATTATAAGCAAAATTCCCATAGGATTTTTATATCCTATGGGATTCTTTTATAGTCTGACGCTTCTAATAAGATCAAAACAAAGCATGGAAAATTATCATATAATGATTATGGAATAAGTTATGTATTTTATGATTATGAAGGAATATTTATTTCTGTATCAATTGACGGTATTGCAAATAACTATTATTTGTATAATTCGTATTATCCATCATTATATACTATACGTATTGATAACAGTTATATTATTAAATCTTTCAGTATTATATCTTCTGATTCAGGAGGAAATAATATTTCTAATATTGGAGAAAATTTAAGCATTATTATTTGCTATATTTAAAATTATTCAATAGAGAAATCTCTATTGGTTTTATTTTTTTTTTGTAGAATATATAAAAATACAATAATTTGACGCTATTACGAAGTAGTCTGAGAAATCTGCCAAACCGTTATAAAAGGGCCTAAAATGGGCATTTTAAGAGGGTAAAATCGAGCGATTTTACACTTATTTTTAATGCTAAAAATTCAGTTCAAGATAATAAATGTTTGTATAATAATCAATCTTAATTTAAAATATATAACAATATGGTAATGAAAGATGGTAGAAAAATCTTTTACCTTTAACAACAGTCACACAAACTATCTTTCATATGTGAAGCTTTCGATTTAAGATTTATTGTGAAGACCGCTTTTAAGAGAGTCCTTTGGACTATAAACTGTGAAGACTTCGTTTAAGAAAATCAGATGAATCCATATCCAAGCCATTAAATATAGTAGCGTCAGATTGAAATTGTGAAGCCTGCTTATATAGATTTTTTGTGAAGACGACGGTTAAGATTATTACTCGGTGTGGTCTTTATGATCACCCCGGAATTTCTTTTTAACAAAATATCACTATAAATAGCCCAAAATGGGTAATTTTAAGGAAGGAAATTTAATTTTATGGCTATAATTGATAAAATTAAGGTTGGTAGCACTACCTATGATGTGTCGCCTTCTGCTTCTGGTACTCTGAACACTACTGGCTCCACTAAGTTTGCTTCTAGTGACGTTGCTCAGGGAAGTGCAACTGGCTGGACTAATGTGAATCAGATGACCACTGCTGATAACCATGCTACTCTGTTTACTAAGATCACTCAGATGGCAAAGAACGTCCGCTATCTGTACAATGTTCTTGGTACTGGCTTCTCCACTGGTTCTACTGTTAAGGGTCAGATTGATGGAAAAGCAGCAGCTAATCACTCTCACAAGGTTGCTCAACTACCTACTTCTAGCACTCAAGTTAACTCCAATGACTATATTCCTACCTCTGCTCTGATCTATTCTATGAATCAGACTCTAACTTCGCTAAATGACGCTAGTAATAAGCTTGGAGTCAAGATTTATAATACTAAATATGCAGTTGGCGGAATTCCTACCAAATCTCAATTCGCTGCAACTGATACTGTTCAATCTATTATCATTAAAATGCTAGGAGATATGGGTCAGAGACCCATTGACTCTTCTACTCCTAATACTAGATATAAATCTCAGAATCTTGGTACTTGGTCTAGTATAGAAGATGTAGATACATTCCTTGATGCATGTAATCATAATACTGGCTATTATGGTGCTACTATAGGATCTTATGTCACCATTAAAGATGGCACTTATAATAAGGAATGGGTAATAGCAGGATTTGATTGTGAAAAGAATCATAAAGCATCTGATGATACTATTAAAGATAATGGATATGGTATATGTTTGATTCCTAAGAAGAGTTTAGGTAATTATGTATGGGATTCTAATTCTGCTATAAATGGATACAACGGATCTGAAATGCATAAGTCTACATTACCTGTAGTTGCAAATAATCTTAGAAAAGTATTAGGAAATCATCTTGTACAGCGTAATGTCCTTCTGAGTAATGCTATAGATTCTAACTATTATGCTAAAGGCTATTTTTGGACTACTGCATATTGTACTTTAATGAGTATGGGACAGGTAACAGGCACTTTTGCATCAAATCGAAACAAATATGATGATGGTGAAGCTAATTATAAACTACCATTATTCAACTATGAAACATGGAGTTTTGATACCTGGGCCTGGTTGCGAGGGCTATACGGCAACGGCAGCCTCT
>ENA-OPFG01001505-OPFG01001505.1-human-gut-metagenome-genome-assembly--contig:-NODE-1505-length-11940-cov-2.392007_pt1 | contig 11940 bp, 10 predicted proteins | sample MGYA00241304_ERZ501542 | MGnify/ENA primary metagenome ERZ501542 (study PRJEB25962, sample SAMEA2042427) | human gut metagenome | biome: human gut; feature: human-associated habitat; material: faeces...
TGCTTCTATGGTTCCAGACACTCATTTGCTAAAATTGCTATTCCTTACACGATATGTTAATTGCTCGTGTTGGTGTTCTGCTATCCTTCTTGCCTGCCCCTTAGGGAAGGTGCCGAGCGTAGCGAGGCGGAAGGAAATTAAATATACAAAAAATTTTACATTTCTATGATAGACACATACTAAAAAATTTATTATGATGAAGGAGATTTGATTATGGCTAAACCGATAGTTGCTATAGTTGGACGTCCTAACGTGGGCAAATCTACTCTTTTTAATATTTTTGCCAACAGCAGGATTTCCATTGTTGAGGATACACCGGGCGTTACCCGCGACCGTCTGTATGCTACCGCCGAATGGCTGGACCACGAGTTTATGATGGTTGATACCGGCGGTATCGAAATCATGAATGCCGATGCTATTGCTGTTTCTATCCGTCAGCAGGCACAGATTGCGATTAAGGAGGCGGACGTTATTCTGTTCGTCTGCGATGCGCGCGCAGGCATTACTACTGAGGATGCTGACGTTGCCCGTCTGCTGCGTCAGTCCAAGAAGCCGATTGTTCTGGCTGTCAATAAGGCGGATTCTCCGAAGCAGGAGATGAATACCTTTGAATTCTATAATCTGGGCATCGGTGACCCGATTGCTGTTTCTGCGTCCAACCATTTGGGCCTGGGCGATTTGCTGGATGCCGTTGTTGCCAAGTTCCCGTCCGATAAGATGGCAGGTGACCTGGAGGAGGAGGACGAGATCAAGGTTGCCTTGATTGGCCGCCCTAACGTAGGCAAATCCTCTATTTTTAACGCATTGGTAGGCGAGGAGCGTTCCATCGTCAGTGATGTTGCAGGCACTACCCGTGATGCGATTGATACTCCGGTAGTACGCAACGGTCAGAAGTACCTGTTCATTGATACCGCAGGCATGCGCCGCAAGGCTAAGGTTGACGAACCGATTGAAAAATACAGCGTTATGCGTTCTCTGCGCGCGGTTGACCGCAGTGACGTTGTGCTGATGGTTTTTGATGCTGTCGAGGGTGTTACCGAGCAGGATAAACGTATCGTCGGCTATGCACATGAGGCAGGCAAGGCTGTTATTCTGGTTGTCAACAAGTGGGATTTGTACGAAAAGGACAATTCCTCCACTCTGCGTTACACCGAAACCCTGCGCAAGGAGCTTGTTTTCCTGCAGTATGCGCCGGTAGTTTTCGTTTCTGCTGTTACCAAGCAGCGTATTCACCGTCTGCCGGAGGTTATCTCTTATGTTGCCGAGCAGAACGCTATGCGTATCGCTACCAGTATTCTCAACCAGGTTATCGAGGACGCTGTGGCTATCAATCCGCCGCCGACCGAAAAAGGCAAGCGTCTTAAGATTCTTTATGTTACACAGGTCAAAATCAAACCGCCAACCTTTGTTATCTTTGTCAACGAACCGGAAATCATGCATTTCTCCTATCAGCGTTATCTGGAGAACAAGCTGCGTGAGGCCTTTGGCTTTGAAGGTACACCGATTCAGATGATTATCCGTGGTAAGAACGAGGATGAATAAATAAAAGTCAGGTGATTTGTTATGTTCAATGAGGTGGGTATATTACATTTTCTGCTGGGCTTTGTGCTCGGTCATGTCTGCGGTTCTGTTCCCAGCGGCTTATGGCTGGTGCAGGCCTTTCACGGTATTGATATCCGTAATTACGGCAGCAAAAATATCGGCACGACGAACGTTTTCCGTACCGTTGGTCCCAAGACTGCGGTGCTGGTGCTGATTGCCGATGCCTTCAAGGGTATTCTTGCCGTTGGTATTATGAGCTATTTTTTCCACAATCCGCTGCTGGATGTGGTTACTGCTTTGGGCGCACTTTTGGGCCACAATTATTCGCTCTTTTTGGGCTTTAAGGGTGGCAAGGGCGTTGCGACCGCACTGGGCCTGTTGATTTTTATGATGCCTAAGGTTGCGGTGGCAAGCTTCGGTATCTGGCTGGTGTGCGTGCTGCTGACGCGCTATGTATCGCTCGGCTCCATTATGGCTGCCATCTTTACGCCGCCGCTGGCATGGTATCTGGGTTATCCCTCTGCCTATGTGATTTTTTCCGTAGTTGCCGCTTTCTTCGTAGTTTTGCGCCACAAGGAAAATATCCATCGCCTGCTCACAGGCACCGAAAGCAAAATCAAACCGGGCAATGCCAAGGATCTGCAGAAATAAATATCGCTTCTACGCTGATGTAGGCCAACGCTTACATCAGCTTTTTTCATATATTAAAGCAGGATTTTTGTCTTGCCTAAAGAATATAATAATATTACAAGTATTTTAGGTGATTTGCAGTAGACTTAATACTGCAGGAGGGAGGAACGAAATTGCGATTAGCAAAGCTTTTATATACAGCTGCCGTTGTTTGCGGACTGCTGCTGCCTTTAGGTGCTTCGGCTGCAGGCATTACCAATTATCCGCCGCTGGTGAACCCGTCGCACTGGACGGAGCAGAACAAGAGCGGTGATACGGTTATTCTGGATGCGAAGGGTGTGGCAGCCTTCAACGCCAAGGTGCGCGCTGCTTCCCGCAGTATGCCTGATCTGGCAAATTATCCTGCGACGATGAGCGGTGATGCGCTCAAAACGAGGATTATGGATTATTCCATCCTTGACGATGACCTGTATCTGCATGGCAACAAGGTGAGCGAAAACTATAAGAATATCCTGCGCAAGCAGAGCAATATTGCCGCTATACCCAAAAGCGTGGGCGTGCAATACGCCGTGACGGTGCGCCGTACCGCTGTGCGCGCGCTGCCTACAGGCGAAGGCCTGTATTATTACGCGGGCGACAGGGATTTTGACGCCCTGCAGGAAACTATGCTGGACCCCGGCGAGCCTGTGGCTGTGCTGCACACCAGTGCCAACGGTTATTTTTACTACGTGCAGGCAGTAAATTACAGCGGTTGGGTGAGCAAGTATAATGTAGCCATGACTGATAAGAACACCTGGAGCAGCTTTGTGAAGCCGCAGAAGTTTCTGGTTGTTACCGATGCGGAATATAACCTGAAAACAGACGGCGAGCAGGTGCTGTACCAGCAGGGGGCGCGCCTGCCTGTTGACAGTATGCAGAGCGATACCTATACGGTAATTGCTCCGGTGCGTACAAAAACAGGTCAGCTGCAGAAGCAGAAGCTGCTGGTGCCGAAGGCTGCCTCTGCCGTGCATTACGGTTATTTGCCTTATACCAGCAATAATCTGCTCAGCTCCGCCTTCAAGTTTTACGGCAAGCCCTATGGCTGGGGCGGCTTGAAGAACAGCGTGGACTGCTCGAGCCTGGTGTTCAATGCTTACCGCACTGTCGGCATTGTGCTACCGCGTAATGCCGACCAGCAGGAGTTGACTGCAGGCACGAAGAAAAAGCTCAGCGGCAGCGCACAGGAACGCGCCGCCGTTATCAGCAGGCTGATGCCCGGTGCAGCGCTTTATATGGACGGCCACTGCCTGATGTATATCGGCAATATCAATCAGACACCGTATACGATTCATGCGCTGGGCTCTTATTTTTCCAAGGGCCGCCTGATGCGTGAGATGAAGGTGCTGGTGAGCGATTTGTCGTTGCAGCGTTCCAGCGGCAATACCATGCTTAACGAATTGCAGACTGCAATAGAATATAAATAATGATAGGAGAGTTTAAGATATGTTAAACCAATTTCAATGTACCGCAGCGGAGTTCAACGCTGCAGCCTATAATGATGCGGACAGTATTGTCCTCTTTCTGTGCAAGGAATGTGCGGCAGCTATCGACAAGCTGGAGCTGCCGGAGGCAGCAGCCAAGGCGGCAATGGCGTATACCACGCAGCATGACGATATTTATGACGCAGGCAGCGTAACCACACTGGTGCTGCCACAGGATGAAAAGCTGCTGACGCTGCTTATTGCAGGCTGTGGCGAGGGCAAGGACTGCAAGCCGAACAATTTCCGTAAGGCTGCCGGCGCTGCTGCCCGCGCTTTGCACAAGGCTAAGGCGCAAAAGGCTGTACTGGCTGCGCCTATCCTGCTGAACGCCGAACGCAGCAAAAACCTGCAGGCGCTCGTCGAAGGCCTGTACCTCGGCGCGTACACCTTCAACCGCTTCAAGAGTGAAGCAAAGCAGGCACCGCTGTGCGAGGCTACAGTGCTGAGCGCTGTACCGGAGGCGGCGGCAATCATTAACGCTGCGGAAATCTCTGCCGAAGCAGTGTGCTATGCGCGTGATCTGGTGAATAACCCTGGCAATGTGGTAACACCTCAAACCATGGCCGATGATGCCTTGAAGCTGGGGCAGGAGCTGCCGCTGGAAATAACCATTATGGACGAAACCCTGATGGAGGCAAGAGGCATGCATGCACTGCTGGCAGTAGGTCAGGGCAGTCATAACCCTCCGTGCCTCGTTGCCTTGCGCTACAATGGCAACGGTGACGCTCCCTATACAGCCTTCGTAGGCAAGGGCATCACCTTCGACAGCGGCGGTATTTCCATTAAGCCTGACGATAACATGGGCGAGATGAAGGACGACATGACAGGTGCGGGCGCTGTACTTGGCGCTATGCGTGCCATCGCACGTTTAGGCCTGAAATGCAACGTTATCGGTGTACTGGCCTGTGCGGAGAATATGCCTGACGGCAAGGCGCAACGCCCCGGCGACATCGTGCGTGCAGCCAACGGCAAGACCATCGAGGTTGTTTCTACCGATGCGGAAGGACGCATGGTGCTGGCGGACGCAGTCTGGTATGCCTGCCAAATGGGTGCCAAGAAGGTTATTGATATAGCAACGCTCACCGGTGCGGTAATCATCGCCCTGGGCAACGAAACCAGCGGTATTGTGGCGAATAATGACGAGCTGGTGGAGCAGATTAAGCTGGCAGGTCGCAAGGCCGGTGAAAACTACTGGCAGCTGCCTTCCCTGCCTGAATGCAAGGAGGCCATCAAGAGCGACGTTGCGGACCTGCTCAACAGTGCAGGACGTGCCGGCGGCTGCATCACCGGCGGCCTGTTCATCGGCGAATTCGTCGACAAGGATATCCCGTGGGCGCATCTTGATATCGGCGGCACCTCCACCGCAACCAAGACGGAGGGCTTCAAGGTTAAAGGCGGTACTGCCTTTGGCACTATGACGCTTATCAAGCTGGCAGGTATGCTGTAATGGCTGCGCAGCTTGTAGATTTACATTTGCACAGCACCTTCAGCGACGGACGCTACACGCCGACCATGCTGGTGGACGAGGCTGTGTCTAAAGGCATCAGCGTAATCGCCATTACCGACCATGATTCGTGGAATGGTCTGGCGGAGGCGCGCGAGGCGGCGAAGCGCTACGGCGGACGCATCCGCGTCCTCACCGGCGTAGAGCTGGGAACGCAGTACGAGGATGATGCCGTGCATATTTTAGGCTATCACGTTTCCATGGACTGTGAAGCGCTGCATAAGAAAATGGATGAAATGCGCCATGCGCGCGAGCACCGTTTATATGCCATGCTGGAAAAGCTGGAAAAATTAGGCTACCATGTGGAGGTAGAGGCCTGCGACCCCAAGAACAGGGCAGTAGGCCGTCCGCATGTGGCCAAGGCATTGGTGGCCAAGGGATATTTTGCTACCGTGCAGGAGGTTTTCGACGCACTGCTGCACCGCGGCGGACCGGCGTATGTGCCGCAGCCCAAGCTTTCTCCGCAGGAGGCAGTGACGCTGATTCACGAGGCTGGTGGCATTGCTGTGCTGGCACATCCCTCGGAGCTGGTGGACAACACGCTGCCAGAGCGTTTGCTTGCTGCCGAACCGTTTGACGGCATCGAGGTGTGGCACCCAAGCGCGGATGCGCAGGCGCAAGCCCATTGGATGGCGCAGGCCAAGCAGCGTGGCCTGCTGGTGAGCGGCGGCAGTGACTTTCACGCAATCCCTGACCGCTTTCCCACGAAGCTGGGAATCTGGCAGGTGCAATATGATGATGTTAAGGGTGTAATAGAATGGAAGTAGTTGCTTTTGTAGGACCCAGCGGCACAGGCAAGAGCCACCATGCCATCGGCGTGGCCTTTGACAACCGTTGTGACGCTATTATTGACGACGGCCTGCTGATTAAGGGCACCAAAATTCTGGCAGGCACCTCCGCCAAGAACGAAGACAACAGAATACAGGCCGTTAAGCGTGCCATCTTCACCGACGAAGGACACGCGCAGGCGGTGCGTGAGGCGCTGGCAACCAACAACATTCATCGTCTGCTGATTATCGCTACCTCGGACAATATGATCAACAAGATTATCGGCAGGCTGAAGCTGGATAAGCCGGTTAAAACGGTGTATATCAACCAGATTGCCAGCAAGGCCGAAATCAAGAAGGCCCGCCATGCGCGTCTGCAGGAAGGCAAGCATATCGTGCCGGTGCCGACGATTGAGCTGAAGCCTCATTTCACAGGCTATTTTGCCGATTTGCCCTATAATATTTTTTCCAGCCAGCGCAAGCAGGAGAAGGATGCGGACCGTTCTATCGTACGTCCTTCGTTCAGCTTTTACGGCAAGCTGCTAATTTCCGACAGCGCGCTGGAGGATATCATCAAAATTATCGGGCGCAAGCTGGAGGGCGTGGAGCGCATCACCTCGATTAAGGTGCGCCGCCGCAGCGACAACAGCAAGGGTATTGTTATCAGTGTAGAGGTTGTACTGTATTACGGTGTTAAGCTCTTTGCCGTTACCAAGCAGTTCCAGGCGAAGATTAAGGAAAAGATTGAGTATATGACAGCCATGAAGGTGAAGAACGTGAATGTTTCCATCCGCAGCTTGGCTGTGAAGAAGTGAATAGAGAATAACTAAAGGCGTTCTACCGCAGTTGGGTAGAACGCCTTTAGTTGAAGATGATAGCGAAGATAAAAAATCTTAAAATCTATCGAAAAAATGATATAAATTCTGCGTGTTTTTCTAAATGCTTCAATTAGAGAATTTTCTAATTATTTGATAATATAAACCCACATTGTATTTGGAATGAAATCCAAATTTCACGCTAAAACCGCAAGAGTTTGGAATACATTCCAAATAAATTCAACCGTTCTTCACAGCAGCTCGTGCCTTGCACTTCGCTGCTGTTTTTTTATGCGCCCTGATATGCTATAATATATAGTGTATAATTAGCTTTACTGCAATGAGCGTTATAGCCTCAGCGGAATAAATTCCGCTACGGCCTGCAGCGCTTATTCGCAAGCGATAAGGAGTGATAAGCATGGAGATAAAATCTGTCGCTCTTTTGGGAGCAGGAGCCGTAGGCTCTTATATAATCTGGGGACTGAGCAAGCTCCCCGATATCAAATTCGGCATTATCGCCGCAGGCAGCCGTGCTGCGCGTTTGCGTGACGAGGGCTGCATCATCAACAACGTTACCTACCATCCGCCGGTGTGGAGCCCGCAGGAGGCCAAGGGCGTAGACCTTTTGATTGTCGCCTTAAAATACGGCGCTCTGCCCGGCGCACTGGCGAGCATCCGCGAGGCAGTAGGCCCCAATACTACTGTCATGAGCCTGATGAACGGTGTGGACAGCGAGGAGATTATTGCCGGCGTTGTCGACAGCAAGCAGATTATGCCTGCTCTGATTAAGATTGCGTCGCGTCACGAGGGCAACGGCGTGCGTTTCAACCCGGAAAAGACTATCGGTATTGTTTTCGGTGAAGCGCAGCCTCCCTTTGACAGCGAACGCGTGCTAGCGATTGAAGCACTTATGCACAGTGCCGATATCCATATCCGTCATACGGATTGCATTAATGAAGAAATCTGGTGCAAGTTCCGTCTGAACGTCTGCAACAATCTGCCGCAGGCTGTTATTGGCGCAGGTCTTGGCTGCTATCAGGACAGCGAGCATATGCGTGCTATTAAGGAAGGTCTGCGCCGTGAGCTGGAGGCCATCGCCGCCGCCAAAGGCATTGATATGAGCAAATGTCCCGCAAGCTCCGGCCGTGGCAGTGCCGTTCCGCCATCTGTGCGCTATTCTACGCTGCAGGATCTGGACGCAGGCAGACACACCGAGATTGATATGTTCTCCGGTGCTCTGATGGCGATGGGCAAGGAGCTGGGGATTCCCACTCCCTACAACGAATATACCTATCATATTATCAAAGCGTTGGAGGAAAAGAACGATGGCCTGTTCGATTACTCCGGACAGAACAAAGAAAATACCTGCGCGCGTTGAGTGCGCATTAAAGGAGGCAGAAAGCAGATGAAGAATTTGCTTACTATTGCCGGCAGTGATTCCAGCGGCGGCGCCGGAATCCAGGCCGATTTAAAGACCTTTGCCGCTCATGGTACCTTCGGTATGAGCGTCATTACCGCCGTTACGGCACAAAATACCTGTGGTGTTACCGCAGTACAGAATATTGACTGTGATATTGTCGAAGCGCAGATTGCTGCCGTTTTTGATGATATTCATGTTGACGCGGTGAAAATAGGCATGGTATCACAGCCGGAGATTATCCGTACGATTGCCGCCTGCCTGCGCCGTTATCAGCCACGCATTATCGTGGTGGACCCAGTGATGATTTCCAAAAGTGGTTATCCGCTGCTGGCACCGGAGGCCTGCAAAACGCTGATTAAGGAGCTGCTGCCGTTGGCTACACTGGTTACGCCCAACCTGCCGGAAGCAGAGGCGATTACCGGCATGCAGGTTACGGAAAAGGCGCAGATGCGTGCCGTTGCGGAAAAAATTATTGCTCTGGGTGCGAAGGCTGTGCTCGTAAAGGGCGGTCATTTAAGCGATACGGCGGATGATTTACTCTTTGACGGCAGCACTGAAGTCTGGTTCCCCGGCAAGCGCATTGCTACGAAGAATACGCATGGCACAGGCTGCACGCTGTCGAGCAGTCTGGCGGCAAATCTGGCCAAGGGGCTGGAGCTGACGGAGGCAGTACGCGCCTCCAAGGCCTACGTTACCGAAGCCATCGAGCATGGCATCGAACTGGGCAGCGGTTGCGGTCCGACGCATCATTTTGTTGATTTATACAGAAAGGCTGGTATCTTAGACTAATGGATTTAAAAAATACTTTTGGCGAGCTGGTTGACAAGCTGCGTAAGGCAAGACCTGTCATCCACGAAATTACTAATTACGTTACAGCGGAAAGCTGTGCAGATGCTGCGCTGGCAGCGGGCGCTTCTCCGGTGATGGCTGACGAGCCGGAGGAGGTTGTACAAATTACCGCCGGTGCCGACGCACTGGTGCTGAATCTTGGTACGCTGAGCTTTAATAAGCAAATAGCTATGGAGCGTGCGGCACAAGCGGCCAAAACCAAGGGCATTCCCGTAGTGCTGGATCCCGTTGGCGTAATGGCTTCTTCCGTACGTTTGAACTTCGCGCTGAAGCTGCTGAACGCAGGCTATATTGACATCGTGCGCGGCAACCACAGCGAATGCCAGGCGCTGCTGCTGGGTGCAACCGGAGGCCGTGGCGTGGACAACATGGAGCAGGGCACCGAAGAAGGCGAAGCACTGCGCACCGCTAAGGACGCTGCTGCCAAATTCGGCTGCGTGTTTGCTGTCACCGGCCCGATTGACAACATAAGCAACGGCAAGCAGGCTGTTGTGCTGAACAATGGTCACCCGCTGCTGCAGGATATCACCGGCAGCGGCTGCATGACTACTACCTTAGTTGCCTGCTGCGCTGCTATCACCAAGGATATGCTTGTTGCGGCAGCACTGGGCGTAGTAATCATGGGCCAGAGCGCCGAGCTAGCAGCCAACTTCCTCGAGAAGAAGGACGGCCCCGGCATGTTCAAGGTACGCCTGATTGACGCAATTTACCATGTAACTACGAAGTGGAATCTGGTGAACCTGAAGCCGGAGGAAAAGGTGTCCTGATGAAAGCACAGCCTGATTACAGTATTTATCTGGTTACGGATGATGGCTGCCTGCAGGGAAGGGCGCTTATTGACTGCGTGCGTGAGGCGCTCGAGGGCGGCGTGACGCTGGTGCAGTACCGCGCCAAGACGGCATCCAGCGCGGAGATGTACGCCGAAGCGCTGCAGCTGAAAGCACTGTGCGACAGCTTTAACGTGCCGCTGATTATCAATGATCGTCTGGATATCGCTATGGCAGTGGGGGCAGCAGGCGTACATTTAGGGCAGGATGACCTTCCCTGCGCTGCGGCACGCAAGCTTCTAGGCGAGGATTACATCATCGGCGTTTCGGCGCACAATCCGGCGGAGGCTAAAGCGGCGCTGCAAAGCGGTGCGGATTACCTTGGCTGCGGAGCTGTCTTCGGCACTGCTACGAAGGCAGACGTCAAAAAGCTGGGTACGGACGGACTGGCGGCGATTTGTAAGGCTAAAGGACTGCCTGTTGTCGGCATCGGCGGCGTTACTGCGGACAATTACCGCGAGGTGCGTGCGGCAGGTGCTGACGGCGCAGCTATAGTCAGCGGCATACTGGCGCAGCCCGATATCCGCACTACGGTAGAAGCTATTGCCAGAATAAGCAGCGAGTTTGCCAAATAACAAACGTTATAATAAGCGTTATCACAAACATCCTATTCAATAAAATTATGGTCATCTTTCAGGGTGGCCATTTTTGCATTATGGCTGATTTTCCGAATTATTTTTAGTTAAAACTGAAAAATGTTCACTAATATGCCTATATTTATCTCTATCCATATTGGATAAAACGCCGAAGTGTGTTAAAATAGAAACATAAATAGCAAGTATTCACCTCGAAAAAATTACATTGGAGGCCGTGTATATGAGTAACATTAGAAGACTTTTTGTAGAAAAGAAGGATGCCTTTGCTGTCGAAGCACATGGCTTGCTGGCAGACCTGCGCAACAACCTCGGTATGAGCAATCTTACCGGTATGCGTATTATTAACCGCTATGACGTGATGGGCCTGAGCGATGAGGAATTCGCTATGGCTAAGCAGCTGGTGCTGTCCGAGCCGCCTGTCGATAATGTCGTAGAAGAGGAGCTGCCGCTGGCTGCAGGCGAGGCTGCCTTCGCCGTAGAGCTGCTGCCCGGTCAATACGACCAGCGCGAGGATTTTGCCGAACAATGTATCCAGCTGATTACCCAGAAGGAGCGCCCGATGGTTGCTGCTGCTAAGGTATATGTGCTGGAAGGCGAGCTGACTGCGGAAGAAGTTGAAAAGATTAAGGCTTACTGCATCAACCCGATTGAAGCACGTGAGGCTGAACAGGCTAAGCCTGAAACCCTCATCAGCACCTGCGAGGAGCCGGAAAAGGTAAAATCCGTTACCGGTTTCCTGACCATGTCTGAGGAAGAAGCAGAAGCACTGCGTCAATCCATGGGCCTGGCTATGAGCCTGGATGACCTGCTGTGGTGCCAAAAATACTTCAACGAAGAGCACCGCGAGCCGACTATTACCGAAATCCGTGTGCTGGATACCTACTGGTCCGACCACTGCCGTCATACCACCTTCATGACGCAGATTGAAGATGTAGATATCGTTCCCGGTACCTTTACCCAGCCTGTACAAGAGGCTTATGACAAATACATGGCTGCCCGTGACGAGGTTTACGGTGAAGACACCGAGCGTCCGGTAACATTGATGGATATTGCCGTAATCGGCATGAAAAAGCTGCGCAAGGAAGGTAAGCTGGCTGACCTTGACCAGTCTGAAGAAATCAACGCATGCTCTATCGTTGTGCCTATCGAAATCGACGGCAAGACCGAAGAGTGGCTGGTAATGTTCAAAAACGAAACCCATAACCATCCGACCGAAATCGAACCGTTCGGTGGCGCTGCTACCTGCCTCGGCGGTGCAATCCGTGATCCGCTGTCCGGCCGTTCCTATGTATATCAGGCTATGCGTGTAACCGGCAGTGCCGACCCGCGCACCCCAATCAGCGAAACTCTGCCCGGCAAGCTGCCTCAGCGCAAGATTACCATCGGCGCAGCTGCAGGCTACAGCTCCTACGGCAACCAGATCGGTCTGGCAACCGGCCACGTGGCAGAGGTATACCACCCCGGCTA
>ENA-OPFG01001509-OPFG01001509.1-human-gut-metagenome-genome-assembly--contig:-NODE-1509-length-11910-cov-3.037959_pt1 | contig 11910 bp, 10 predicted proteins | sample MGYA00241304_ERZ501542 | MGnify/ENA primary metagenome ERZ501542 (study PRJEB25962, sample SAMEA2042427) | human gut metagenome | biome: human gut; feature: human-associated habitat; material: faeces...
TACTTGATAAAAGCAATGAAGCGCAATATCAAGTACCTTTTTGATTTGTTTTTTACATGGTTATTAAGAGAATTACTCTTATTCCGAAGTCCTCAATCGTTCCACCACAGTTCCTTTGTTAAAGAAGTGGAGAACGATCAGCGGAATAACCGCAGCCAGCAGCAGATAGAGCACACCAATGACCAGAACAGGAACCAATGTAATGTTCAGAGTAAAGAACCACATGGAAGGGCCATTCAATGCGCTCTTTAGCACTGTGACTGCCAGGATCGCTGCGACTGCTCCGCCGATAATGTCCGCACCTACGGCATAGTAGATGCCCTCATAGACCGTCAAGCGGCGAAGCTGCTTGCCGGTCATACCGATGCTCTGCATGGTAGCAAACTCATGGCGGCGGGTGATGATGTTGGTAATAATCATGTTGGCAAAGTTAATCAGTCCTGCAAAGGCCATGATGCAACCAATCAGACCGCCGATAACCAGGATCATGCTGCGGACCGAATCAAGCTGCTCTTTCAACAGCTTGGTGGAAGTATAGGCAACCGAAGTATTTTCACTCACATAGCTGCTCAAAAATTCTTCCATCTGCGGCTGCAAGGCTTCATCCACATTGAATCCATAAGTCAGCAGCGTGGGAGCGTCATAGATTTCCTTAAATACAGTGTCCGGCAGATACACAAAAGGAGCATCAGCGGCGATGTGCGCCTGGGCGGTGGTGCCTGTCGGCGTTTCGGTTTCCGTTCCCACGAGGATCGCTTTTGCAAGGATAGTGCTGGTTTTGACCAGTTCCCCATCCTTGTAGAAGGAAATGCTCTCTCCAACCTGTAACTGATCGGTCAGCGGAGTGTTCCTTGGTTCCTCTGTCAGTTTGTCCATGGGGCAGCCAATAATGACATATTCTCCGGTAGCCATTTTCTGCGTTAAGGTTTCGGCATCTTTTTCGCCTTCAAAAATACGCATATCAGCCCAGAAATTTTCGGAGGCCCCCATCACATTGCCAAAATAGCGCCTTTCGGTATCAGAACTTGTGTACAGGCTATATCCCTGATAGCTTTGATTTACGACGCCTTCTTCCTCATGAAACAGCTCTATGCCGCTTAAATCTTCAAACCCATAGTCAACCAATACATTTCTATCGTCTTTTGTATTTCGGTAGAGATAGCGTTCATCCTCAACTCCGGGCTGTCCGGCAATCAGATCCACCGCCTGTTGTGAGAGCGTATCTTTATGGTGCTGAACGCTTTCCATTACATTAAATGCGGCTGAGTTATAGACATTAAAATCTGTTCTGGTGACACGGTTTACCCACTTTTCTTCATCAAGGCTTTGCGTCACAATGATGATAGAGTTAAACAGGACGATGCACAGAAGCAGGGAAATAATGATGAACGCTGAACGCCGACGATTGCGGCCCAGGTTGGAAAAGGCCATACGGGACAGCTTTACCCCATTGGTTCGCTTGGCACTTCTCTTTTTATAGGCGTTCTGCTCGGTGTAGCGAATCGCCTCCAGAGGAGAAATCTTTGCCGCCTTTTTTGCAGGCTTCCTGGTGCTGATAAACACGGTCAGGATTGTAAAGAGAGCGGCGATAACAAAGATCAGAGGCGAGGTCGATACGGATGTACCCACCATAGAGTATTCAAGGTTAATGATCTCTGTCACGATAGGAAGCAGCACCCAACCGGCAAAGAAACCGGCGATCAGACCAATAGGCAGTCCGATCAGCGTGAGCCAGACCGCCTGACGGTTCACAATGCCCTTGATCTGCCGTGTGGAAGTGCCAATCGTCCGCAGCAGGCCGTATTGACGAACATCCTGCATCACAGAAATATCAAAGATATTGTAGATCAGTAGGTATCCGCACACGACAAACATCAGGATAAATACAACAGCAAACACGATGGACTCTGATGAAGTCAATCCCTGGGACATTTGATTTTCAGAGGCGAGAATGAAATTGTCTGCGCCCATATCCTCTGGATTGCCGCCAATGGAGTAAACGAACTCATTCAACTGCTGCTGAACATTTTCTTTATTCTTCAGCACGACATCGGAAAAAGTAACGCCGGACATTTCATGGTCTACCGCATAAGTGTTCTGGACCACATCGGGGTTTTCCTTTATAAACTGCTCTGAAACAGTCGCAACGCTCACAGAGTCATTGCTTGCTTCCCACCAGCCGGAAAGCACCATATCATAATGATAAGTTTTCCCCCGCAGTTCAAATTCCAGCGGAACCGCTGCGCCAATCTTTGGTTCTACACCCAGCGCCTTCAGCGCCAAATCCGTGGTGGCGATCTCATTCGCTTTCTCCGGTGCAGCTCCGTGAGTAGGCACACAGAAGGTCAGCTCCTGCTGCACACTGTCCGCATAATTAATCTCAATGGAATGGCTGGAAGTATTGCTTGCATAGCCAATGATGCGCCGGTGACCTGCCTGCTCCACAAAATCGCTGTTTACAAGCTGCTCGTACTGTTCCTCCGTCATATATCCTAAAGTGCCATCCGCCTTGCTGCCTTTCTGCATTTGCAGAGAGAGCTGGATGGAGGACGCCATATTGAACGCCAGGGAAGTGATAGAGGTAAATAGGAAAGCAGTCAGGATAATTGCCAGCAGTGCAGCCAGATTGCGTACCTTATTCTTTTTGAAATAGCGTTTGGATAGCTTGGTAATTACTTCGGAATTATTGTTGCCAAATAAAATGTCATTCATAGTCCCGCCCCCCCCTTTACTGCACGATCTTACCATCCTCGATCCGAATGATGCGGTCGGCAAGCTGGGCGATCTCACTGTTATGGGTAATCATCACGAGGGTCTGATGGAATTTCTGGCTTGTGGTTTTCAGAAGCCCCAGCACATCGGCGCTGGTCTTGCTGTCCAGATTGCCAGTCGGTTCATCAGCCAGGACGATTGCAGGCTTTGACACCAAAGCGCGGGCAATGGCTACGCGCTGCTGCTGGCCGCCGGAAAGGTTATTGGGCATATTGTTCAGCTTATCCTCCAGCCCCAGCATCTGAACGACTTCTTTCATAAACTTCTTGTCTACCTTGTTTCCGTCCAGCTCCACAGGCAGCACGATATTTTCGTAGACATTCAGCACCGGAACCAGATTGTAATTCTGGAAGATGAAGCCAATCTTTCTCCTACGGAAGATGGTAAGCTGCTCATCTTTCAATGTTGAGAGTTCACGTCCATCCACAATAACCTTGCCAGAGGTCGGCACATCCAACCCACCAATCATATTCAGCAGTGTAGATTTACCGCTGCCGGAGGTTCCTACGATGGCAACAAATTCGCCCTTTTCAATGGAGAGGGTCACACCATCCAAGGCTCTGGTAATGTTCGGTTTTGCGCCATAATATTTTTTTAGTTCAGTCGTTTGCAAAATGCTCATAAAGAACACCATCCTTTCTTTTTGATAAACCCATTGTAACGACCAAACCTCACAGAAATGTCATGAGCCACAAAAAATTTCTGCTAAATTCGGCCCCAAATGTCACGAACCTGTGACATTTCATTTTTTCGGGGCGTGCTTGCTCTACTTTCGGAGCAGGAAAACAGAAAAGGTTGAGCCTTTCCCAACTTCCGATACCACCCAGATATAACCGCCCTGCAAGGTCACAATCTCACGAGCCAGATACAGGCCAATCCCAATACCGTCCACATCATGCACCGCATCTTCCCGGTAAAACCGCTTGAAAATCGTTCCCTGGTGCTGCTCTGAAATGCCAATGCCGGTGTCGGCAATGTCGATCTTCACATACATTTCCCAGCCTTCCACCGACACACGGATCTGCCCGCCTGCCGGGGTGTACTTCACTGCGTTATCCAGAATGTTAAACAGGGCTTCGCTTGTCCATTTTCTATCATGGCGTGCATCCAAATGCTCCGGGCATTCCACCTGCACATCTATTTGTTTCTTTTCGGCATTGAGCAAAATCCCGCCCAGGGCAGCAGCAAGGGTATCATAAACCGGCTGCTGTTTTTGCTCCAGTGAAATGACTCCTGTTTCCAGGCGGGAGGTTTTAATCATGGCTTGCATGAGGAAGTCCAGCTTATCAAGCTGGCTGGCCTGGGCTGTCAGAAATTCCTTTTGCTTCTGCGGGGGAACCTCGTTTTCAAGCAGCGTGTTGTTGATCATCTTCAAGTTGGCAATCGGGGTCTTGACCTGATGGGAGATGTCAGAAATCAGCTCTTGCAGGTCAGCCCGTTCCTTTGCGATGCTGTTTTTATTTTCCTGCATGACCTCGTACAGTCGCCCCAGCCGGTAGTTGATTTTATAGAACAGGTTTTCTTCTTCAACCGTCTGCTTGGGCTGCATATTTTCGGAGAGCATATCATCCATCTGACCACAAAAGGCATCGGAGAACCGGACCAGCTTCCGACGAATCAGCGCCACAAAGCAGATGACGCAGAGCAGCACAAAAAGACTGAACAGGAACACACACCGGACAGCGGTTATATTCTGGGTCAGCAGATAAACAGCGGTGCAGACTGCACCAACCGCCAGCAGCAAAAGCGTTCCCAAAAGGACGCAGGCTTTGTTGATGGAGAGTTTTCGCATATTCATTTCGATGCCCCTCCGATCCACATATAGCCCATACCGTACACCGTCTTGATGTACTGGCGTCCATCCGTTTCAATTTTATTCCGCACCCGGCTGATGGCCGCAGTCAGGGCGTGTTCATCCACAAAGTTCCCATCGGCATCCCACAGCTTTTCAAGCAGCACCTGCCTGGTCAAAACATTCTGCGGATTTTTGGTCAGGATTTTCAACAGCCGGTATTCCAACGGAGTGAACACCAGCGCCTTACCGGACAGAGAAGCAGTCATCTCCGAGAAATTGATGGATAGTGCGCTATCCTCATAACAATCCCCGCCGCCAGATTGTTTTGCCAGCCGCCCCAGCACCACGGACAGCTTTTTTTGAAAGACGCTCATAGGAAATGGCTTGGTCACATAGTCCTCTGCGCCCAACTCATATCCTTTGAGCATATCGCTCTCCATATCATTTGCGGTCAGGAAGATCACCGCCGTATCCGGCCGGCGCTCTTTTACCTCCCGGCAGAAATCAAAGCCATTCCCATCTGGCAGGTTTACATCCAGCACGATCAGGTCATAATCCTGCTTAGTCAGAAAGTTGCTAGCTGCTGATTTTGTCAATACAGAGTCCACGACATAGCCCGCAGTATACAGGTTATAGCACAAAGTATTATTCAAAAGCCGGTCATCCTCGACTACTAAAATTCGCAATTGTATCACACTCCTTCATTCTTAGTGTAGCATCCAAATGTCACAGAAATCTCACGAGAGGATTATTTTTTTGTATTTTTGAAACGACGGTCTGCCGGTTTCTCCGCATCCTTGGGAATCAGCCAAATGGTAGCCATCTTCACAGCACCGGGGATACGCCCACCGGCACACAGATAATTGATCTGCCTTGGGGTAACACCCCATTTTTCACTTGCTTCTTTCAGCGTCATATAATCCATATAGTTTCCCTCCAATATGGTTTATTATATTTCCTTTGCTCGAAGAATACAAGCTTGCAAATAGGGCGCAAGCCCCTGTGCCAGAAGCACTATGAGACCTTGCGCCCTTTGTTGCTTTATCCTAAAAATACTTTGCCAGTTGCTTCAAACCGCGCCGGATACTGTCACGGACACGGCTTGGGTCTACACCTTCTACTTCGGCAATTTCATTTACCGTCATTCCCAGATAGTATCGGGCATAAATTCGCTTTGCCTGTTTCTCCGGCAGCTTCATCACAGCGGCATAGACCTGCTCCTGAAACTGTTTTTCCTCCAGAAGCATCTCCGGTGTCTGCGGCTTCAACAGCACCGCATTTTCAATGCCATTCTCGCAATCCAGAGAATACTGTGCTTTATAACGATACATCTTTCGCTCATACGCAGCCTCCGCACGTTCAGCTGCTCGAATAGTCTCCATTACTTCCTCTGTCACATCTACAAAAAAGTCTGTTGTATAAACATCAGGATAAAGCTCCCGAAGGTTAATTTTCTTCATTATGTACCTCCATTTCGATTCACAGGTGATTGACGAGTGAATCGAAATGGAGGTGGAGATCGGCTTCTTGGAAAAATGAATAAAACAAAACGGACAGGAACACGGGAATATTCCATGTTCTTGTCCGTTCTGTTTTGTGGAAATTTATAGACTACTAATAGTTCCGTATCGTTCCGCAAAAATGGTATGAATGGAAAGTTGATTTTTTGATTGCTAGCGAGATTTTGCAGCCAGATTTTTTCGTTAAGAACGCCCGCTGATAACAGACAGGCTATTTTCTTTGTATATCATCAACTCCCCCCTTAAGCCAGAACGGAACGGATAGTAGTTATGAAAAAGCTACTCTGCAATCATTTCGCATAGCATTGGTAAATCGTAGAATATTGTTATGTGAGGTGACGGAGAGTGTCTAAAAAAAAGCAACAAATTATGTTCTCATTTGGTTGTTCCCTTCGCTGCGCTAGAGAAAAACGGGATTATACCCGTGAGCAAATTGCGGATCGTGCCGAAATCAGTTCTCGTTTTCTAGCAGCTATCGAGAATGACAAACGAAAGCCGAGCTTGGACGTCCTGATCCGTCTCGTTAATGCTATTGGTGCTTCATTTGATGAAGTTCTCGCACCGCAGATAGAACAGGAGAGCGAAATCGTAGAGCGCATACAGCGTTTAGTCCTACAATGCAGTCATCGGGAACAGGAGCTTTTACTTGCCCTGATTGACAAAATGCTCGACACAAGGGGAAACCCAGAGAAAGAATAAACGCGGCTGGGTATCTGCTTACCCGACCGCGTTTATTCTTTGTCCGCTGCTATTACGGGCAAACAGTCTTTTATTGTAGAAGGGGCATTCCAGTACACATGTCGTTTGGAATGCCCCTGTTTTAATTCTTAATTTGCTGGTAAAAAACTTACTTTCTGGCTCCATCCGCACCGATGGTCTTGCCGTCTACGGTGGTATTCACCGCCATAGAGCCATCTGCGTAGAAGTAATACTGCTTACCGTCAATCTGCTTCCAACCACCAGAGAACATTTTGCCGGTATTTTTGTCCAACCAGTACCACTTCTGATCATTAGAGAGCCAACCTTTGACCAAATCCCCGTTTTTGTAGTAACTCCATTCACCGCTGTCGTTCTGCACCCAGCCGTTGGCAGTCTGCGGATCGATGACGATCTCCACGAACCGCCGCAGGACGGTAGCGACTTCGGCTCTGGTTGCGGTTCCGGCAGGGTCGAAACAGTTGTTTGTCTTGCCCGCAAGGATGCCCGCCTGCTGCATGGACTTGACCGCTTCTTTTGCCCAGGAAGAAATACCTGCGCTATCCGCAAAATTCACAACTTCCAGAGTTTTCGGGATGGTGTAGCCCAGTTTGGTAGCGTAGTTCTTCATAATGACCGCCATCTGCTCGCGGTTGATGTTGGTATCCGGGGCGAAAGTAGTATCTGTCGTTCCACTGACAACGCCAGTCTTTGCCGCCCAGTTGACATAGGGGGCGTAGTAAGCATCTTCTTTCACATCGGTAAACATGCTGGCCTGGTAATCCGTCGGGTCAACACCTGCTAATCGCCCCAGTGCGGTGACAAACATTCCTCTGGTCATGCCGGTATTGGGACTGAAGGTGGTGGCACTGGTACCACTCAGCAGCCCACGGCTAACAACAAAGAGCATATTGTCCTTTGCCCAGTGGTTGTTCACGTCGGTAAAGGCAGGAATCTGATTCTTGTAGCCTATGCCGTAGATGCTGAAATGCTCTGCTGCAAAAATCACTGCTTTCTGATCCATATTATAGCTGGATTTGCTGATCCACTGTACATTACCGTTTTCGTCCACATAAACCGCATACAGGTTGCCAGGCTTCTCGTTTTTCGCCGGAGTGTACGGAATTGCAATGCTGACGGTCTTCCCGCTCAAGTTGACAGCAGTTTCCTTGCCGTTCTTTACTTCCCATAAGGTAATATCATAGACCGGGCGATTTCCAATGGCTGTTTCTGCTTCCTGAGAGGTAACTGCGGTCTTCTTCATTTTTAGAATAAGATCTCCGGTAGTCTGACGGTTCAGTTCCTTTAGGGTATCCAGCATAAATCCAAAGTCTGCCATACGATCGGTGTCGATGGTGAACCGTTTGACACCAGAGGACACTAGTTTATCCAGTGCATCTGCTTTCAGCGTAATCTGCACACCAGCTAACGCTTTGCTGATTTCCACAGGAACAACCACCGCGATACCGTTTTTCGTATTCCCATGCTTTATTGAGTCAGACTGGGCAACGGAGATAACATCAGCAACTATGCTTCTTGTAATCACTGCATTTCCCTTACTATCCACTTTTACAGGATTTGATTTTGCTGTGGTTGGTGTGGTCGGGTTATCCTTGTTCGGACGATCAGTGATAAAGGCGTTGCCGGAGGGATCGTCCCTGTCTTTGGAAGATGAACTGCCGCCAGTATAGATCCAGTAGGCATATAGGGTGGTATTTGCCGTATAAACCTGATTTAAGGTAACCTTTATGCCGCCGGTCTGTGCGGTGTACCATCCATCAAAACGATAGTTGCCACCATGGGTTGGTGTAGGTAAAGAGGACAGCTTGCCGGAACTATCTGTGGTAGCAGCAACCGGATCGACACTGCCACCATTAGGGTCAAATGTCACGGTATAGGTATTTGCTTCCCACTTCGCCCAATACTCCTTATTGCCCGTTTCGGTGCTGCTGATCGCCGTCACAGGATTGCCGGTCAGATTTTCGTTGTCATACCAGCCCTTGAAGGTGTACCCGGTGCGCGTCACATCTGTCGGGAGTGTTGCGCCCACGCCGTAGGTGTATTCGGTGACATTGCCGCTGTTGATGGTGCCGCCGTTGGGGTGCAGTGTTACGGCATAGGTCGGGACTGTCCACTGTACCGTCAGGGTCGTCACATCAGCCGGAACACTGTCGCCGGGTTCGTAGGAATTGCCATTGCCGTCAAGCCACATAAAGTAACTGCCCGTATCTCCATCGGGGCGGGTCAAACCGCCGGACATGGGAGCGGTAAATGTGCTGCCGTTTTTCACGATGATGTGAATAGCATCGGAGCTGCCGCCCAGCTTGCCGCCGCCAAGGTCAAGGGTAACGACCTTCAGTCCGTCAGAGCCCAGTGTGTCAGGGTTCAGGACTTCAAGGACGGGGCGGAAGCCGTAGCGCGCGTTCCGACGGGACGAGGCATCCCAACCGTAGCCGCGGGCCGAGTTGTACCCGCGAAGCGCGCGGGACGACGCGTCGACAGAAACAGTATCCTGTCCCCACGAATACATTTCATTCCAGTTTTGGATATATCCGCTGTCCTTATTCAGCATCGTGTCCCATTCGTTGCTTTGGGGCACGCCGCGTTCGGAATTGCCCGAACCTGTATAGTTACTTCCCACAGACGGTGCGCGCAGGGTATAGTCCACGCCGCCGGCGACATAGTCCTTGCCGAAAATCAGACCTGCGGTATTCAGGTCATCCCAGCTTACCGTATGCGTTACGGCATAGTCCGCCACAAACAGGCTGTGGGCGTAAGGCTTTACTGTATCATCAGTGCTTACACCTTCAGAGTTGCGGGAATAGGCGTTAATCGCCCCCACATAGGTAAAGGGAACCCAGTGGAGGGAGCCGTCCAGCAGAGCATCGTTCACATTTCCGGGAATGCCCATCGCCGAAAGGTCAAAATAATATCTGCCGCCGGGAGCGAGGGAAAACCGCTCATCAGGCGAATCATTAGCCAATAGCATTGGCGCAGCCAGCGCCCCCAATGCAGCGGCAGCTTCCGCATACCGGGTCATATCCAGCTCATCGATTTCCTCGTCGGAGAGCTGCGCCTTTGCTTCGTCGATGGCCTCAAGCTGCGCCTTGACTTCCTCGGCGTTCTCCTCTGTAATTGCCTCAGCACTCGGTAAAGCGTTGATCATGGCCTGTACGCTTGCCACCGTGACAGCCTCCGCATTGGACGGGGTATTATCTCCCGCGCCGCATAGCTCGCAGACATATCCGCAGGGCGTCCCCTCGGCTGCGGGGGAGTAGCCGCACTCATCGTCATGCTCATGCTGGCAGTTCAGTTCCTTTGTGATACACCCGCTTTCCTCGCTGCACGCATGGGTACATTCGGTCGGCTCCCGCTTCTGTGCGCCGGACGGGGTCGCCTCATTGCCGGAAACACTTTCCTCCGGGTAACAGTCCTCGTCATGTTCATGAACGCACTCGGTCACAAGGGTATAGCAGTCCTCGGTGTGTTCGTGATTGCAGGGTGTTCCCGCCGTTCCCTCCGTGTAGCCGCAGTCCGCGTTATGCTCCGGGTGGTGTTCGCACAGGCCACTTGTGCCTATTGTAACGCCGCCCGCCTGCCCATTCTCCTCGGCCAACACGGATTGAGAGCAGAGGGAAAAGAGCATTGCGCCGCAGAGCAGCAGGCTCAATATCCGTTTTTTCAATTTCATTTAGTCCTCCCTTTCTTCCGTACTGACTGTACGGTCTTTTGATTTGTTTTTCAGCCGGATGCAGATCATGGTCACTGTCACCCCCACCGCAAAGGCGGCGATGCCGACCACAACGTATGCGCTTGTGCCTCCTCGCAGCAGCACAGAGCCATAGTTGTCTGTCACGGTGGGGACGCCACCTGACTGTACCTTCCGCAAAAGAATACCGATCCCGGCAAAGAGAAGCAGACTGCACACGCTTAAGGTGGAAAGCACGCGCCTTTCGTACCGCTTCCTGTATTGCCTCGTCCGTCGCCGGATCTCCCGAATCCGGCGCTCCGTTCTGCCGGTCATTGTCAATGCCTCCTTTCGCTTTTTGTTTCCAGGGTCAATCAACGACCCTCTACTTCCTAAAAGACATGAAATCCAAAATCCTTCCACCTAAAATCGAAAAAAATTCAAAAAAATTGAGCCGCCCCGAATTTGGGACGGCTCTGCGCGCGAAATCTGTATTTATTCAAAGGAAATGTTCTGCCTTGGCAGCAGCTGCTTTGCTGCGTATAGGCAGAGGAGGAGCAGCGACGGAAAGAGGTATCCTGCCGTTTTCCATACACCGTCCGCCGTGATGAGCAGATTATAGATGGCATGGAAACCGATGCAGGCTCCAAGAATACCCACGGTGCCGGTTGCTGCCAGCCAGCGACGGCGAAACACATAGGAAACACCGAAGCCGGAAAGAACGCCGCAGAGAATATGCAGCGCTCCGGCGGAGATCCCGCGGATCAGCAGAAAGTTAAAATTGGCCGCGCCGTTTTCCGTCAGATAGCAGACATTTTCAAAGGTAGCAAAACCAACGGCGATGGCGATGGCTGCCGCAGGCATCTCTTTCGGCTCCGGCTCAAAAATCAGATAGAAAAACAGCAGCGGCAGAAGCTTCATGACTTCTTCACATACGGGCGTGATCTCGATAGCGGCAACGGTGCCGTCCACGCCGTATTGCCCCATGAAGAAGCTGCTGACATAGGCGCTGAGCAGGCAAACGGCCATACCGACGGTCAAAAACAGCGCATAGCGCCGAACGCGCCCCTTGATGAAAAACATGGATAAAATCAGTCCGCGATCTTTTTCTCCATCATCTGCTTCGATTCATTTACCCGTTCATTATTTAACTGTCGACATTCTGCCAACCCTCTCACCCATAAGAGATAATCTATTTGCTCCGTAAGTGGATGATTATCTAATTCCTTTCCCAATCCCTCATACGGAATATTATCTACATCTTTCGCCGCCATCTTCTGCAGTGCAAGCATTCGCTTCTTCAATGCACGCATAAGTTCCTGATCCTGATAATTCCTCTCCAGCACCAGCTTCTTAATCTGCGACAGACACACAAAATATCCATAAGAACTCTGGAACTCTTTTGATGCTGTCATAATGCAGGAATTTCCCTTCTTTTC
>ENA-OPFG01001510-OPFG01001510.1-human-gut-metagenome-genome-assembly--contig:-NODE-1510-length-11906-cov-2.356004_pt1 | contig 11906 bp, 9 predicted proteins | sample MGYA00241304_ERZ501542 | MGnify/ENA primary metagenome ERZ501542 (study PRJEB25962, sample SAMEA2042427) | human gut metagenome | biome: human gut; feature: human-associated habitat; material: faeces...
ACCCGCCTTGTGAATTACGTTTACCTGAATCTCCTCGGTAGACAAACGGATCAAGGAGTCGGACAAAGCCTCTACGGAACCATCCACATCACCCTTCACGATCACGTTCAACTCTTGGAAGTTACCCACGGCGATACGACGTCCGATATCATCCAAAGTAAGCATCTTCTGCGTACGAAGACCTAACTCACGCTGCAATTGCTCACGACGGTTAGCGATCTCACGCGCCTCTTGCTCAGTCTCCAATACATTAAATGTATCACCGGCCTGAGGAGCACCATTCAAACCGAGGATCAATACCGGCTCGGAAGGACCGGCCTTCTCCACCCGTTGATTACGCTCGTTGAACATCGCCTTGATACGTCCTTGATGAGTTCCCGCCAAAACGATATCTCCCATCTTCAACGTACCGTTCTCCACCAATATGGTAGATACATAGCCACGTCCCTTGTCCAAAGAAGACTCGATGATAGAACCAACCGCACGTTTTTTCGGATTCGCTTTCAAATCCAACAGGTCGGCCTCCAACAAGACCTTCTCCAACAACTCCTCGACACCGATACCTTTCTTAGCGGAGATCTCCTGACTCTGGTACTTACCCCCCCAGTCTTCCACCAAGTAATTCATATTCGCCAACTCCTCCTTGATCTTCTCAGGATTAGCATGTGGCTTATCGATTTTATTAATAGCGAAAACAATAGGAACACCGGCAGCCGAAGCGTGATTAATCGCCTCGATCGTCTGAGGCATCACGTTATCATCAGCGGCCACGATAATAATCGCGATATCCGTCACCTTGGCACCACGGGCACGCATGGCGGTAAAAGCCTCATGGCCCGGCGTATCCAGGAACGTGATACGACGCCCGCTCTGCAACTTCACGTTGTAAGCACCGATGTGCTGCGTGATACCTCCTGCCTCACCGGCAATTACGTTTGCATTACGGATATTATCCAACAAAGAGGTCTTACCGTGGTCAACGTGTCCCATCACAGTCACGATAGGAGGACGCGCCACCCAGTCTTCTTCGTTGTCGTCTTCTTCGTCGGCCTTGATGGCTTCCACCACTTCGGCACTTACATATTCGGTCTGGAAACCGAATTCTTCAGCTACGATATTAATTGTTTCCGCATCCAGACGCTGGTTAATGGAAACCATGATACCGATACTCATACAAGTACCGATAACCTGCGTCACAGGAACGTCCATCATGTTGGCAAGGTCATTGGCAGTCACAAACTCCGTCAGCTTCAACACCTTGCTTTCCATTTCTTCCTGTTCCATCAGTTCGTGTTCACGCTTCTGGATGGCATCGCGTTTGTCGCGACGGTACTTGGCACCTTTATTATTCTTATTTCCCTTGTTGGTCAGACGGGCCAAGGTTTCCTTTACCTGCTTCTGTACATCTTCCTCGCTGATTTCCGCCTTCACCGGCTTGCGTAGGCGCGGCTTGCGATCATCGTTCGGACGTGACGGGCGTGCATTAGTTCCCGGCGTATTGTTCACATCTACGCGGTCTTTCTTGATACGGTTACGTTTTTTCTTTGCATCCGTACCGCCTTCTCCCGGTTTGACAGGAGCACCTGGTCTTGCCGTTCCGTCTTTCGGTCCTTTATTGAAAAGCCCGTTACCCGACTGTTGCCCCGCTTTGTTACCGGCGAACTTCTCGCGCTTGTCTTCCCGCTCTTTCTTGCGTTCCTCCTTCGTCTTTTTCTTCGGACGGGTAGACTGATTCAACGCGTTCAGATCTATCTTCCCTGTCACCTTGATTTTCGACTCGAACTTCGGAGTATTCAACCGGAATAATCCCTCGTCAGAATCGTTGCCGGCAGATGCCGCCGGTTCTGCAGTCGTCGCAGTCGTTGACTCTACATTTGCAGTTTTCGGCTCCTGTACAGGCTCCGGTTTCATCACTTCTGCTGGTTCCTTTTCCACTACTATAACTTTTTCTTCTTTTATCTCCTCTGGCTGCTGTTTCATTTCCGGGATTTTCACTTCAGGCATTTCCACCTCAGGTGCCTTTACTTCGGGGGTTTTCACCTCCTCAACCGGAGCATCAGCAGTTTTTGCAGCAGTGGCCGCCTCCACAGGCTTCTCCACTTTCTTTTCCACAGGAACGGAAACAGGCTGATGCTGCACCTCCTGCACTTTTTTATGCGGTCTGTCCAGATCGATCCGACCCTTCGTCACAATTTTAGGTCTGAATTCTTCCGGTATTACAGTCTTTATTTCCGAACTCTTTTCTTCTTTCACAGAAGAAGCTTCCCTGTGAGAGCGTTCGGGCACGACCCGTTCACGCTCACGTCCGCCGTTCGGTAAATCTTTTCCAAACTCTTTTACGAGCAAAGCATACTGTTCATCACCGATTCGCGTGTTGGGATTGTTATCCTCAACCTCGAACCCTTTCTTGCGTAGAAACTCAACAACCGTGTTGATTCCTACATTTAATTTTCTCTGTACTTGTATTAATTTTATGGGCATATCAAACTTTGTCGTAATACTTATTCTTGAGGTTCTCCCTCTTCTTCTTCAAATTCGGCAGATAAGATAGCAAGTACCTCGTCAACAGTCTGTTCTTCGAGGTCGGCACGTTCTACAATCTCTTCGCGGTTCATAGCCAATACGCTCTTCGCCGTGTAGCACCCGATATTCTTCAGTGCTTCGATTACCCAGCTGTCAATTTCGTCCGAGAATTCATCCAAATAGATATCCTCTTCATCTGCACCTTCCACATCGCGGAAGACATCGATGGCGTATTCGGTCAGCATACAGGCAAGCTTGATATTCAAACCACCTTTACCGATAGCCAATGAAACTTCTTCAGGACGAAGATAAACCTCTGCCTTATGTTCTTCTTCGTTCACTCGTATAGAGGAAATTTTTGCCGGGCTTAATGCACGCTGGATAAACAGCGATATATTGGATGTATAATTAATAACATCGATGTTCTCGTTTCTCAGCTCGCGAACGATACCATGGATACGGGAACCTTTCATTCCGACGCAAGCGCCGACCGGGTCGATACGATCGTCATACGATTCAACGGCAATTTTAGCACGCTCTCCCGGAATACGGGCAATCGCCTTGATGGTGATCAGACCATCGTTGATTTCCGGAACTTCAAGTTCGAACAAACGCTGCAGGAACAATTTGTCTGTACGGGAAAGGATGATCTTCGGATTGTTGTTATAGTTATCCACCCGCTGTACGATAGCACGCACGGTTTCACCTTTACGGTAAAAATCAGTCGGGATCTGTTCTGTTTTCGGGAGCAGCAACTCATTACCCTCGTCATCCAACAACAGGATCTCCTTCTTCCATACCTGGTAAACATCGGCTGCGATGATATTGCCGATTTTATCCTTATACTTAGCAAACAAACTGTCTTTCTGCAATTCAAGTATTTTTGAAGCCAACGTCTGGCGCAGGTTCAGGATGGCACGACGTCCGAAATCGGCAAAATGCACTTCATCAGTCACCTCTTCGCCCACTTCACAGTCGGCATCGATCTTACGGGCCTCGGTCAGTGTCAGCTGAAGATTCTCGTCCTCCAGTTCGTCATCGGCGACAACCGTACGGTTTCTCCAGATTTCGAAGTCACCTTTTTCCGGGTTGATAATTACATCGTAATTTTCATCCGTACCGAACATTTTAGCGATCACGTTGCGGAATGAGTCTTCCAACACGCTGATCATCGTATCTTTATCTATATTTTTCAACTCCTTGAACTCAGCAAGTGTGTCAATCATACTGATTGTTTCCTCTTTCTTGGCCATAATCTTTTTACTTGAATCTTATTAGGTATTTTGTATATTTTATTTCATCGAATGTATATGACTGGTCTTCCCGGACAGTCACTTTACGCTTGGCTCCTTCGGGCTTCACTTGTTTTTCAACAGTGACCACCACCCCGTTTTCGTCGGCCGATTTCAATACGCCGGTCAACTTCGTACCGCTTTTAAGCAGCATTTCCACTTCGTTACCTATATTTTTCACATACTGGCGAAGCACTTTAAACGGAGATGTTATCCCTGCGGAACCGACTTCCAGTTCGAAGTCTTCCACATCACGGTCCAGGTGACCTTCCACATAGCGGCTCAACTCAGCGCAATCGTCGATACAAACACCCTCATCATTATCTATTTCTATGATAATCAGGTTACCTGGTTTTATTACTACATCCACTAAATAATTGCCGGAAGAAGCTAATTTCTCTTCTACCAACTGACTTATCACGTCCTTTTCAATCATATACATACAGTTAAGAACAAAAGAAGGGGACTGCCCGCCCCCTCCTCATCTTCGCTTAATCGTCTGCAAATATACAAATAATCAGTGAGTTTTCAAATAAATATATATTTTTTCTGCATGTTAAGAGATTTATCGCGTACATTTATACTTAATATGTCAAAAGTAAGCATATATCAGAACATTTGGTCATTACCCGTTTTTTTCGTTCCTTTGCCCTCGAATATAAGGGGTGCTTGCCGGAATGACGCCCAAAAACAGGAAGGCAGGCTGAGATTATACCCATTGAACCTGTACGGGTAATGCCGACGAAGGGAAAAAAGTGTATCTTCAGTAAAAACAGTCCACCTCTGCTATTCCTTTTAAAATTCAGGTTATCAAAAAGAAAAAGGATGAAAAGTGTTCTTATTATTGCCTCAACATTAATGGCATTGTCGGCGGAAGGCAAAACGACCGGACCGGCCGATTCTCTGAAAATCTCAAAAGACATCTCGCTGGACGAAGTGGTCGTCACCGCAACCAAAGTAGCCAAAGGGACACCGGTTGCCTACAGCGAACTGACAAAGGACGAGCTGAATCGTCGGAACGACGGACAAGGCATCCCCTTCCTGATCCTCCAATCGCCGTCCGTAATCATGACGTCAGATGCAGGGACAGGTATCGGCTATTCCGGTTTCCGCATCCGGGGGACGGATGCCAACCGTATCAACATCACAGTCAATGGAGTACCGGTAAACGACTCCGAGTCACACACGGTCTTCTGGGTGAACATGCCAGACTTTGCCTCTTCGGTCGATAATATCCAGATACAACGCGGAGCCGGGACCTCGACCAACGGGGCAGCCGCCTTCGGAGCAACCGTCGCCATGCAGACGCAGAAATCGGAGTTGAAACCTTATGCCGAATATTCGGTCTCGGCCGGATCGTTCGGGACAGTCAAGAACACTGTCAAGCTCGGAACCGGGCTTCTACAGGACCATTTCGTTTTCGATGCCCGCTATTCCAATATCCAGAGCGACGGATACATCGACCGAGCCAAGGCCAACATGCACTCTTACTTTGCTTCGGCGGCTTACTACGGAGACAACACGCTGATTCGCTTCCAGACTTTCGGCAGCATCGAGAAGACCTACCAGGCATGGACCGGCGTCCCTTCCTATCTGCTGGATTCAGACCGTACCTACAACCCTTGCGGGGAATATAAAGAAGACGGGGTCACCAAATATTACAAGAACCAAACAGACAATTACCGACAGCAGAACTACCACCTGACAGCCAGCCAACGCCTGAGCGATCTGTGGAACATGAACCTGACACTTCATTACACACATGGGGCAGGCTATTATGAAGATTATAAAGGAGGAGCCAAAGTCAAAGACTACAAACTGCCCCCATATATCGACAGCCAGGGAGACACCATCGCCAAGACGGACCTCGTCCGCCGCAAGTGGCTGGAAAACGACTTCTACGGAGCGATCTACAGCGCCAACTATCGGGGAGAGCGTTTGCAATTCTCAGCCGGAGCCGCCATCAACCGTTACGACGGCGACCACTTCGGGCGTGTCATGTGGGCGAAACAATCGAACAACCTTCCCGAACCGGACTACGAATATTACCGTAACACGGGTGACAAGCTGGATTACAATATGTACGCCAAAGCCAATTACCAGTTCCATCCCAACCTGAACGGTTATCTGGACATGCAGTACCGGGGCATCCACTACACGATCAAAGGCAGCGACGACAAAGCCGGCGACCACGTGAATGTCGACAAGCACTGGAACTTCTTCAACCCCAAGGCGGGCATTAACTTCCAGAAGGACGGCCACAACGCGTTCGTCTCGTTCTCGGTAGCCAACCGCGAACCGAACCGGGACAACTTCACCGAGGCCGGCCGGGACGAACGCCCGCAGCACGAGACGCTCTACGACTATGAAGCGGGTTACGGTTTCGGAAACTCCCGTTTCCATGTCGGCGCCAATCTTTACTTCATGGATTACAGCAACCAGCTGATCCTGACCGGCAAGATCAGCGAAATCGGCGAAGCCCTCACTTCCAATATCAAAGACAGCTACCGGATGGGAATAGAACTCACGGGAGGCGTGAAAATCGCCCGCTGGCTGGACTGGAGCGGAAACCTGACACTCAGCCGGAACAAGATCAAGAACTTCATCGAAAGCATCGAGGTTTACGATGCCGACTGGAACTTCCTACGCGAGGACCACAACGACTTAGGGACGACCGACATCGCCTTTTCGCCAGACATCATCGCCAACAGCATGTTCAATTTCAGCTGGAAACAATTCAGCGCAAGTTTCAACTCCCAGTTTGTCGGCCGCCAGTATATCGACAACACCTCTTGCAAAGACCGTTCCATCGATCCCTATTTCGTCAGCAACCTGCGTGTCGGCTACGTTTTCAAACCGAAGTTTATGAAGGAGATCGCCCTCGATGTCACGATCAACAATTTGTTCAACGAGCAATACGAAACCAATGCATGGGTATACTCGGCAATGGTCGACGGCGAACGTTACAAAGAAGACGGCTATTTCACCCAGGCGGGAACAAACGCAATGGCACGGGTAACATTCAAATTCTAAATGATGGAACAATTACTGGAATATTTCGGAGTACTGACCGGTCTGCTTTATCTCTTTCTGGAGATAAGGCAGCATCGTGCCATGTGGGTTGTCGGCTTCCTGACTTCCCTTGTCTATGTTTTTGTCTTTTTCTTTTCAAAGATATATGCGGATATGGGATTGAACATCTATTATGTAGCCATCAGCATATACGGTTTCTGGCAATGGACACGCAGCAAGGGCAGGCAAGAACAAACAGCAGAAGACATAGAGACAGCTCCTCAGGAGGTAATCCTCTACCGCAATATGACACTCCGTCTTTTTGCCGGGATCAGCTTTTCCATCGTTGCCCTGTTTGCGTTACTCTATTATGTCCTGCATTATTTCACCGATTCGCCGATACCGGCAGGCGATGCTTTTACCACCGTCGGAATCGTCGCCACCTGGATGCTGGCACGCCGGATCGTCGAGCACTGGATCTTCTGGATCGTCGTCAACTGCGTGTCCGTCTATCTTTATTACCTGCGTGGGCTCTATCCCACAATGTTTCTCTATATTTGCTACGCCATACTGGCGGCAGCCGGATTATACACTTGGAAAAAGAAAGGAATAAGAACAAATGATAGCACCTTATAATTGCGTAGTCGTAGCAAACGGCCGTTTTCCGCAAACAGCTTTACCGCTTCATCTTCTGCATCAAGCCTCCGTCGTCATCGCTTGTGACGGAGCCGTCGAGGCGTTGGATAAAGCAGGCATCACTCCGACAGCGATTGTCGGAGACCTCGACAGTATCCCATCCCGTTTTCGTGAACAGTATGCCGACCGCATCCATATCGTAGAGGACCAGGAAATAAACGACCTGACGAAATCCGTCCGCTTCGCCCATCGGTCCGGGCAGCAGGAAATTCTGATATTAGGAGCTACCGGGCTGCGCGAAGACCATACGTTAGGCAATATCTCGTTGCTGATGGACTACGCCCCGCTGTTCCAACGGATAGAGATGCTTTCAGACTATGGGATCTTCACTCCTATCCTTCAAACGACAACACTGGAAAGTAAACCCGGAACCCAAGTGTCCCTTTTCTCGCTCGCCCCTTCCGGCACGATTTCCACCACCGGGCTGCGCTGGCCCATCCGCAACCGCCGGCTGACAGCCTGGTGGCAAGGCACGTTAAACGAGGCAACCGGTAACAACTTCACCGTCACCCTCTCAGCGGATGCCCGGATCATAGTTTACCGCACCCTCCAAATAATGTAGTTCAATTTTGGCAGATGTAAATCATCATTTGTATGTTTCAAATATTCTTATAATAAAAAGTCCCGAAGGGGATCTTTCGATCAGCCTTCGGGACAAAATACACCCTCAATTTTACAACTTAGTATTTATTCAAGCCTCACAGCTGTTTAATAAAAATGCTATTCAACAACCTGTCACGCAGGCAGCTTATTCAATTGAGAAGCTTTCCATTCGGGAAAACCATCAATATCGTCATACATGTGGAACTGCAACTTGTCATCCGCCACCCTCTTCAACTCCATTTTAGGAGCCAGTGGCAAACACATGTCATCCACTGCAAACAGTGCTTTCAACAAAACCACATCGTACCCCTCGCGGATTACTTCTTTCTGTAGTATCACCGGCACATTCAACTTGGCCAGATAATAAGCAGAACGTTCATACGCGCACCATGAATCGCCTTCGAGATATAAGTAGACACCATGCAGGTTGTCTATCTCGTTCATCAGAACCTTTTCGACATCCACTATACGTTCCATAATCTTAATAATTTAAATTCTCAATCTCCTATATGCAAACTCTATATTACAAAGATATGGGTTAATGCCGCAAAGGTTGCACTGTAAAAGTCTCAATCTTACTACTCAAAGCTATCAAAGAGCTGATTATCGGCCTCTTTCTTACGCAACTCGTCCAAATTGGCCGCTGCTTCCTTCACACCGGCAGCTTTTGCCTGTTCCAGCAGTTTTCCTGCCTCATCCAAATTCCCATCCAGCAGGTTCAGGACACCACGCGCATGGATGGCTTCGGGGCTATTGCCGGCCTTAGCCAGATAAGTACGGGCCGCATCCAAATCGTTCTTCGACAATGCGATATTGGCGGCGTTCAGATTGGCGACAGGATCGTCGCTGTACATGCGGACCGCAATCTCGAACACTTCATTATATTCCTTGCTTCCGATCTCGTAGCTGTTGGCCACCGCGAACATTTCGCTCAAACTCAACTGCTGCGGACGCGTCTTGATAATCTCGCGTCCTTCTTCGACCGTAAAGAAACGCACCTGGTAAGCGACACGGTAATCGGAACGGCGCAACGAAGGATAGATATTCTTCAATACATAACGGTAAGGAGCCCCTCCGTCCAAAGCAGCCAGCCTGGCGTCTTTCTTGTCCGGCTCGTCATTGCTGTTGATGATAGCCAGCACAGCCTCACGCGAAGGAACGCTCCGGTCAGCTTCGACTTTCGCTTTCAAACCTTCCCAATCTTCTGAACCGTTATCTAACGTAAACAGTTCCGGTTTGAAGTCGTGTTTCTTCCGTATATATTCGGCAAGCGCTTTCACACGATTGCCGGCCAGGACCGTATTGGACTTGTAGCTGCCTTCGGGCGACGCAAAACCTTTCAGGATAATGCCTTCAAGCGTGATGTTCTTATCGTTTACGACCGTACTGACCGTATTGTCGATCTTCGCCAGTTCCAGCGCATTGTTACGGAAATCCGGCAGGATCGCATATTTTCCCACCTGAAAGTCCAGATAAGCAGTCCCCACCTCGGCACGATGTTTTACCGTTTCCGCTTCCGGAGAGATATAAGCCAAGGTAGGCTGCACCTCATACCGCTTGTCGGGACGGGTCAGGACCTTGTCGGCCATCACGAGCGGAGCACCCTGTTCCTCTTTTCCACAACCGCACATGTTCGGGATCAGCACGAAGCGAGCGTCTTTCATCCACGGCTCAAACGGGATTACCGTCTTATAGTTGATGACGCTTTCGCTCTTTCCGGCCTGCACGACCAGAAAGCGGGGTTCATCCTGCAAGTTGTTCAAAGCGATCTCGCGGTCATACACTTTCTGACTGATCCGTCCGTTCAGCAGGATGGAAGGCAGCCCTTCCTTCTGCGAAGCCGATTCCAAGACCGGTGTCAGGGAGAGGTTCTCGCGAGATTTGATCCGGCTACCGTCGACCGTGATCACGGCGTCGATCACCAATTCGTTTCCTTTTTGTTTCAGTTCGTTACAAACCACTTTTACCGGGGCCTGAGCCAGGATAGCCGGCGAAACGACAGCCAGCAAAGCTGCTGCCATATATATTTTCATTGTTTTCTTCATCGCTCCGATTATTTAATAAAGTAAATAATAGAAAGAGCAGCCTTCGTCACTCCGAAATAGTCTTTCGTTTCGCTCTTCTGAACCGTACCGCACGATGCGCACGGATATTTATCATAGTCCAGATGCGCCCATCCGACACCGATCACAGCCTCCATGCTCCAACGGTTGCTCAGCAGCCATTGGTAACCATAGGACAGACCGGCTCCGTAGAGGTTGCCCTGATAACGATAATTCTCCATATTTTTACTCAGGAATTTGATCCCGCCGACATTATAATCGGCATAATGGGCATGCACTCCGAGAAAATGGCCGTTAAACTTCTCACATAGCCAATAACGCGCTTCCGGCTGAACCATCCAATGTTTCCAACGCATGTCGTCGCCAAACTTCCATCCGTTGTAGTTACCGGACAAGTCCAGTGTCCACTTCTTGCTCAATCCCATTTCAACACCGAGGTTGATCGTTGCAGTCGCGTCGTACAGCAAGTTTGACTTTACCGCAAACTTCTGCCCATAGACATTCGTCATGCCGGCTAGAAGCAAAAAGAGGAAAAGTACTTTTTTCATACACTTCATTTTTAATTATCTTTCGTTTTTCTATCCCATGTTAAACAGCAAAGGGGATAATACAGTTTATCCCGACACAAAAATAGAATAAGTCTTTACCACGCGCGGTAGGTGCTCGTTTCAAGTTTCACGGGCAAAGCTACCAAGAACGGACCGCGTGATATAAATACCGACGAAAAAAGGACAAGACGATAGAAATACCGATTAACACACGGAAATATTATCATATCGATTCATTTCTCCGACTCCCTCTCGAAACGCGCCCATTTGAGTTTTTTATTGACGACCTCCGAAGTGCGGACATGCATGCCCTTTACGAAAATGGATTCGGCTCGGATTTCGTTGATGCGGTCTACACGACGGTATTTGGCGGAGATACCGAAAGTGCAAAAATCGTTCAGGCAGACATCGTAACCATCTTTCAACCGATCTATGATATAGTCTTCCATCAGCATCCACGAACGTGCCAGTTCCGAACGGAGGGAAGACGAACCGTGCGATATTTCTTCAAACATCCGCTCTTTGTTTATTGTGCCACGGCTGACTACTTTGGGATAAAAACCCGTTACTTTCTCGCTGTCCTCATTCAGGTTATCATAAATGGGGACAAATCTGTATTGTATACTCATACTATATTATTTTTATAAATGATTATCATGCTACACATCGACACCTTTCAACCCAACCACCTGATTATTTATCTATTATCAGGTGTCGATGTTGGTGTCGATACAGATGTCGATGTACTCACCCGACCGGTACATCGGCACCCGGTTCTTCTGTTTCCGGTATGACATAATAGTATTTCCGGTCTTTTTTCATCTTCTTCCGTACATTATATTTTTGCATTAATTGTCCGAACAACCTCAGCTTTGTTTCCGTAAGGTCTATTTTGCTCTGTTTGCTGATTGTCATCAATATTTCGGGTGCTGACAACGGCTCACAAACCTCCTCTTCCTCCGGAATACGGAAATAATGGAGGAACAACTCTTCCAGCAAAGGCCGCTTTTCGAACATCCGGTTATTCCGGTTCAAAAGCACCTCCTCTTCCGGGGTAAACCAATAGCGTTCACCTTCCCTCAAGGCACTGACCGCCTGGGCGTAGAGTTGAGGATAATCGATGGGTTCTATCCGGATCATCCCCTTCACCTCCACCCCGATAAAACGGC
>ENA-OPFG01001513-OPFG01001513.1-human-gut-metagenome-genome-assembly--contig:-NODE-1513-length-11892-cov-1.884768_pt1 | contig 11892 bp, 10 predicted proteins | sample MGYA00241304_ERZ501542 | MGnify/ENA primary metagenome ERZ501542 (study PRJEB25962, sample SAMEA2042427) | human gut metagenome | biome: human gut; feature: human-associated habitat; material: faeces...
AGGCTTCTGTCAGATTTGGAGTAAGAATGTCGGCATAACGCACAAGCTGCTTCATCTTATCACACATTTCCAAAGTATACGTCGGATATGCTTTTCCATTTTCTCCCATTACCGGATCAATGATCACTTTGGTTCTCTCATCCTGAAACTGTCTGATAAAATCGCTGACGATCTCAATCTGTCTGGCAGAGCCCAAAAATCCGGTGGCAATTCCTTCGAACCGAAGATCCAGTTTTTTCCATTCCTGCATATACGGCGTCATTTTGTCCGTATAATCATCGTAAAAGAACGACTCAAAACCGGTATGATTGGAAAAGATCGACGTCGGCAGCATACACCCCTGAATCCTCATATGCGAGATAATCGGAAGTGACACTGCGATCGAACACCGTCCAAAGCCTGATATGTCATTGATTATAGCAATTTTTTTCTGATTGTTATGCGACATTTTTTTCACTCCTAATAGGTCTTACTTTGCGTTAATGTAATTCATCAAACCTTCGGCTTTGATGATCTTCTGCATAAACTCTGGGAATGCCTGACCCTGATACTCGGTTCCCTTTGTCTTGTCATAGATCATACCGCTGTCAAAATCGATCTCAACGGTGTCCCCTGCTTCAATTTCTTTGGCTGCAGCCGGGCACTCAATGATCGGAAGCCCGATATTGATCGAGTTACGATAGAAAATTCTTGCAAATGTCTCTGCGATAACACAGCTTACACCGGATGCTTTAATCGCGATCGGTGCATGCTCTCTGGAGGAACCACAGCCAAAGTTCTTCTTTGCCACAATGATATCTCCTGCTTTTACGTTGTTTACAAATTCCTTATCTATGTCTTCCATACAGTGTTTTGCAAGCTCCGCAGGATCTGATGAATTCAGATATCTTGCAGGGATAATAACATCTGTATCTACGTTGTCACCATATTTGTGTACTGTACCATATGCTTTCATTCTGCGTACCCTCCTTAATTATAATCCAAGTTCTTCCGGACTGCTGATCTTGCCTGTGATCGCTGATGCTGCTGCAACAGCCGGGCTTGCCAGATATACTTCTGAATCAACATGACCCATACGTCCTACAAAGTTACGGTTTGTGGTAGATACGGCTTTTTCTCCTGCTGCCATAACACCCATATGTCCACCAAGACATGGTCCACAGGTAGGAGTGGAAACTACAGCGCCTGCCTTTACAAATATCGTCATGAGTCCTTCTTCGATACACTGTAAGTATACCTCCTGTGTTCCGGGGATCACGATGACACGAACCCCCTGTGCTACCTGTCTGCCCTTGATGATATCTGCTGCAATACGCATATCGGAAATACGTCCATTTGTACAGGATCCGATCACAACCTGATCGATCTTGATATCGCCAACTTCATCAATTGTCTTTGTATTCTCCGGCAGATGTGGAAATGCAACTGTTGGACGAAGTGTAGAAAGATCAATCGTATACTCTTCATCATAAACTGCATCTGCATCTGCTTCATACTTCTTGTAGGCCTTTGTGGAATGTTCCTTCATGTATGCTTCTGTTAATTCATCCACCGGGAAGATTCCGTTCTTGGCACCTGCTTCGATTGCCATATTTGCGATAGTAAAACGATCATCCATGGTCAGGTTCTTAATACCGTCACCAACAAATTCCATAGATTTGTATAATGCGCCGTCTACACCGATCATACCAATGATGTGAAGGATAACATCCTTACCGCTGACCCAAGGAGCTTTCTCTCCTACAATATTAAACTTGATCGCAGATGGTACCTTAAACCATGCTTTGCCTGTCACCATACCGGCTGCCATATCAGTACTTCCAACACCGGTTGAAAATGCACCAAGTGCACCATATGTACATGTATGAGAATCTGCACCGATACAGGTCTCGCCTGCAACGATCAGTCCCTGCTCCGGTAACAGAGCATGCTCAATACCCATAGAACCTACATCAAAGAAATTCTTGATCTGGTTCTCTGCCGAGAATTCTCTGACACATTTACAATGCTCTGCACTCTTAATATCCTTATTCGGTGTAAAGTGATCCATTACAAGTGCAATCTTATTCTTATCAAATACTTCTTTCTTATTGAATTTGTCCATCTCATGAATTGCTACAGGTGTTGTAACATCATTTCCAAGTACAAGGTCCAAATCTGCCTCAATCAACTGTCCGGCTTCCACGCTGTCAAGTCCTGCATGTGCAGCTAAAATCTTCTGAGTCATTGTCATACCCATGTGCTTTGTCCTCCTGATCCTAAATCTTATTTTGTAAATAGCTGTCGCTATTTCACGCATTTTGTTATTGAATATTTTTATTGATTTTACCACACCGGATGGTATAATTACAATATATAATAGTAATACATTGTATAACTTGTATTTATATGTTAGAGGGATGCCATGATCAATAATCTGAATTATTATAATGTGTTTTACACAGTTGCTAAGACCGGCAGCATCAGCCGTGCCGCAAACCAGCTTTATATCAGCCAGCCCGCAGTCAGCAAGGCGATCAGCAATCTGGAAGAAAGCATAGGGATTGCACTCTTTGTCCGCAATTCCAGGGGCGTTGCCCTGACCGAAGAGGGGACGATCCTGTATGACTATATCGAACGCGCGCTGGATAACATTGTAAAGGGAGAAGATAGTCTGAAAAAATACAACGAACTTGGGATTGGTCATATCCGTATCGGTGTCAGCACCTCTCTCTGCAAGCATATCCTGTTGGACTACTTGAAGCCCTTCATCAAAGATAACCCGAATATCAAGGTCAGCATCGACTGCCACTCTACCAAAAATACGATCCGGCTCTTAAAAAATGAAGAAATTGACATCGGTCTGATCTGCGAAACGGAACTACCTAAAAATATCACTTATTCCCATGTACGCTCCATCCATGATATTTTCGTGGCAAATAGTGATTATATCGATAATTTTCCATACCGGGAAACAGAAGCCGGTCTGGAAGCAGGCGAAGAAACCGCCGATACACAACCGGAAGCTGCCAGCTATCCGATATTTTCCGGCTCGATCATAGGGAACCTGATCCCGCTTATGAATGTACCGCAGTCCGTTTCGGATTCTGAAGTCCTGCCCGAAGATCATATCCGGGATATCTTCCGCCACTCTACACTTATGATGTTAGAGGAGGCAAACGTAACCAGAACCCATGTCGATAACTATCTGAATGAACATTCATTCCACTGTAACCAGCTTCTTGAGATCAATAACATGGATCTCCTGCTTGACTTCGCAGCGATCGGTATGGGAATCGCCAGTGTTGTCCGGGAATTCTCTGAAAGCTACCTGAAGGATGGACGTATCGTAGAAATCCCCCTTCCAACACCTATTCCAAAAAGAAGTGTCGGCTTCGCCTATCTGCAAAACCGACACCAGTCAAAAGCGTTATGTACTTTTTTAGATTATTGTAATATTTCGTGATTTCATCACTTAATGCATTCCACAAAATCAAATGTATTGTGTGTCTGTATTTTCCCGTCCACTTTTATGCTTTGTAAGGAACTGGATCACACCAAAAGCAACGATAAGCAACAGACTAAGCAGAGATATCCATTTCGATACTGTCTGCATTATGGTTTTTCCGTACCAGACACAAATCGTTCCGCTTTTCCCATTCAGTTCCAGTCTGACCAGTCCGGTATCCGGATCTTTGGAAACCGGAAGTAGTTCCTGACTGCCGGCCGGATCGGCTACAGTTGCTTCATATCCTTTGTAGTAATATTTCGGAACAACACAACTGTCATAAGTACCATTTATATCAAAAGAATAGCTTCCGTCCGGATGATATTCACCTGTCTCCGTCTTCTCATTCTCTCCATACAACCATATCGTTCCACTATTATCACTGAACACCGTCTGTCCTCTGTCCGCTTCTGATGGCAGCCATTCACAAAAGCCGATCTCATTTGTATTTGCTGGTGTCTCGATATAATCATATGAATAATCCATGTGTCGAAGGATCTCCACCTGCCATACGACACTCAGATTAAAGACTCCGATCAATACACAGAGCACAAAACAAAGTTTGCAGTTTTTCTCGGATAAAAGCCTGTGTTTATATAATGCATATAACTGGTTTCCGATTCCAAATGCTACAAAAAATTCTGTGAACATATTCAGTCTCCATGGGAACTGCAGACTGATAAGCGGTGTTTTATCTATTAACTTCCATGGGAACAACCGTGTTTCTATGAGTAACAAACCAACTGCAAGGCAAAGGCACAGAATTGCCTTTTTATTTTTTATCTGCGATCGTAGTCCAAGCATTACCAGTAACAGGAAAATACCAAGCTCTGCAAAGGAAACTGACAGTCTTCCACTTACAATACCAAGTATCGTCATCATCTCATCCTGTGTCTCAAATGCCGGATTCGTACTGACATAATATGTTCCATCCGCAAACTGTTCCAATACCGGAATCCAGTAAAATGCAGTCAGCAGTACACAACCTAAAATCTCAGCCAGCACGCCCAGAATATGCTTTTTATCCCATACCTTTCGGATACGGAGCAGCACCCATACCACAGCGATTCCAACACATAACACGAAGCTGATCGTGTGACAGAGCAGCAAACCGGAAAATACCAGACATAACAACCCTTTTCTCCGTTCTTCCCGTTCTGTATAATCATGCAATGCCAGAAATACCAGCGGAATGAATGCCATGGCGACAACTTCTCCCATTGCCGACCGTCTGTATACATCTTCCAAATGATAATGTCCCATTGTATAAAGTACCATCGTAACAAGCCCCACAAAATGACTTTTTCCAATTACTTTTCCTGCCCGGTATGATGTATAACAGGTCAGTAACAGCAACAGGAAAATATATCCCTTCATGGCTCCTGCCGGTGACAGTCCCATAAAACGAAGCAGGATTGCAGGAAGCAGCAGGATATCCGGATAAAAGATTCCTGCTCCATAACCATACCCCTCCAGCAGTTTATCATAAATATATGCAGGGAAACCCTGTCCGGTCTTTATTGCATGATAAACACTTTCTATTCTCAGAATATGAAAAGTCATATCGTCTCCCTGCGGAAGCAGTTTCCCCATACATGGTATCATGCACAGCAGACTGACGACCAGCATTATAACCAGCCATTCCATTCGTTCTCTTCTGTTGTACCCTTTCTCTTTTAAATCCATAGTCCCCACCTCCTTTATATTTACGTCCGAACCCATGAGAAACCTTTTCCCATTTTCCGAATTACCATAGCACTTGTCAAAATCATCCACTTATATGGGCTTTGATAAATAATAAAGCCCGCACAATCCTCTCTCAGCCACCAAACGGTTATGCCTCAATCCTATCATGCGGGCTTTCATTTATGATCTATTATTCTCTTACTTGAAGTAATCTACACCACTTTCAAAGATCTTCTGGTTCTGGTCGCCATAAATATTGACTGCAACCGCACGACCGGTACGCTCTGAATGTCCCATCTTACCAAGTACACGACCATCCGGACTTGTGATACCTTCAATCGCATAGTAAGAACCATTGACATTGTAGTACTCATCCATTGTCGGGTTACCGTTCATATCAACATACTGTGTTGCAACCTGACCATTTGCAAACAGCTTCTCACACCATTCCTTACTTGCAACAAATCTTCCCTCACCATGTGAGATCGGAATTGTGTATACGCCGCCAAGATCAGCTTCCTTTAACCATGGGGACTTGTTTGTTACCACCTTGGTATAAACCATCTTGGACTGATGACGACCGATGCTGTTGATCGTCAATGTAGGTGAATCATCTGTCTGTGGACGGATCTCACCATAAGGAACCAGTCCGAGCTTGATCAGTGCCTGGAATCCGTTACAGATACCAAGTGCAAGACCATCTCTCTGCTGTAACAGCTTCATAACCTCGTCTGCGATCTTCGAATTACGGAATGCTGTTGCGATAAACTTACCGGAACCATCCGGTTCATCACCTGCGGAGAATCCACCCGGGAACATGATGATCTGGGACTGGCTGATTGCCTTTGTAAATGCATCTACAGAATCACGAATGCCCTGTGCTGTCATGTTACGGAATACAATCGTCTCAACCTCTGCACCTGCACGTTCAAATGCCTTTGCAGAATCATATTCGCAGTTTGTACCCGGGAATACAGGAATGAATACCTTTGGCTTTGCAACCTTATTCTTTGCTGTATATACGGTCTTTGCATCAAAAAGACCTGTCTCGATCTTCTTCTGTTCTACACCAGACTCTGTAGGGAATACCTTCTCCAGTGTCTTTGTCCATGCAGCAAGTGCTTCATCCATTGTAACTGTTACATCCCCATAGGTGAATGCTGCGCTGTCATTTACAGTACCGATCTTCTTAACCGGAATACCAAGTGTATTTACATTCTCCGGCTTCACTTCAAGGATGATTGAACCATAATCTTTGGAAACCAGTTCTCTCTTTGTAATACAGGTATCAATATCTACACCCAGCTTATTACCAAATGCCATCTTGCTGACAGCTTCGATCATACCGCCAAATCCTACAGCATAAGCAGATTCCACCTTGTCTGCGAGGATTGCCTGATGCAACAGATCGTACATGGCAAGTACATTCTGATATACCGGGATATCATTTTCATCTTTTTCTATATCAAGCTTAACAAGCACATTGCCTGCTTTCTTAAGCTCTGGTGTTACTACGTTCATGTAGCTTGCAACATCAACTGCAAAGGAAACCAGTGTCGGAGGAACATCGATATCATTGAAGGTTCCTGACATACTGTCTTTACCCCCGATAGATGGAAGTCCAAGTCCGACCTGAACATCATATGCACCAAGCAGAGCTGCAAACGGCTGACCCCATCTGTATGGATCTGTTCCGAGTCTCTTGAAATACTCCTGGAAAGTCAGACGGATCTTTGATACATCACCACCGGCTGCTGCGATCTTTGCTGCAGATGTAACAACTGCATATACGGAACCATGATATGGGCTCCAGCTTGACAGATATGGATCAAATCCATAACTCATCATTGTGATCGTATCGGTCTTACCCTTCATAACAGGAAGCTTTGCGATCATTGTCTGTGTCGGTGTAAGCTGATACTTTCCACCATATGGCATCGTTACTGTGCCTGCTCCGATCGAGCTGTCGAACATCTCAACAAGACCCTTCTGTGAACATACATTCAGATCTGATAATGTGTCGATCCATGCTTTCTTTACATCTTCCGGTTCTTTTACAGAATCGAAATAATTATCTGCCTTTGCAGGAATCTCTACCTTAACATCTGTTTCCTGATGTGCGCCGTTTGTATCAAGGAATGCACGGGAGATATTTACGATCTCTTTTCCTCTCCATGTCAGAACCAGTCTTGGTTCTTCTGTTACTTCTGCTACAACAACGGCTTCCAGATTCTCTTCATCCGCATACTTAAGCATCGTATCTACATCTTTTGGATCTACTACGATAGCCATACGCTCCTGAGATTCTGAAATAGCAAGCTCTGTTCCATCCAGACCTGCATATTTCTTTGGAACCTTGTCCAGATCTACAACCAGACCAGGTGCAAGTTCTCCGATCGCTACGGATACACCGCCGGCACCAAAGTCATTACATTTCTTTATGATAGAAGCAACTTCTTCTCTTCTGAACAGTCGCTGGATTTTTCTCTCTGTTGGAGGATTACCCTTCTGTACTTCTGCACCACAGGTATCAATAGACTTTGTCGTATGTTTCTTTGAACTTCCGGTTGTGGTAGGAACCAGAACGGGAAGTGTCCTGAACATTGTCCTGAAGGTTCTGAAGGTGAACCATTTCGTGAAGTAAGGTTCCACAGGTTTCTTCAAAGGGGCGGTTCAGGTATTCAGCACACAGGTTGATTTCGTAATAGCCGCCTTCCTTGGTGCCGTCTTGCCACGCCTTCCAACCGGTACACCACCCATAGGCCCCACGGGTATGATCCGGGGAAACGGTGATCACAGGCTTTTCCAACTTCCCTTCAAAGAAGGCTTTGTTGAACTTTGAAAACAAGGTTTCAAGTTCATCAATGACCGGTTTCAAACTGACTTCATTCATGGCGTTTACTCCTATTGAACACTATATGTGCTCGATTTAGTTAAAAAAAAGTTCCTGAACCGAAACACCAAAGAAATTGGAAATGCGAACCTTCACTTCATCACGGGGAACCCGTTCATCACGCTCATACATGGCATAAGAAGATTTGGTGATCCCAAGTTCCTTGGAAATTTCGTCTTGGGTTCTGCTTCCACGCAGTTCCCGAAGTTTCTTGCCAACACTCATATTTGCACATCCTTTCTTCAGAATTAGAACAGCCAAAGCCCCAACAAGCGATTTCCGGGCGGTCATATCTTTTACATGGGGATTGATACCCAATACCCGAACCCATAAACCGGGGGCGCTCATGTTGTCGCTGTTGCCCTGCCATCATCAGCACCGGTGGGGCAGTTCCGGTGGACGGGCCATCAGGCCCGTTTCGGCTTATTCAGCATCCATGTATTTTGCGGAAACCTTAATCATTGATTCCGCAACCGCTTTATCGGTTACACCCCGATAAGTTTTATTGAACAGTATATACACAAGACTAAAGGTTATATCATCAGAAGAATCATAGGCAACTTCAAGAGTAGCTTCCGGGCACTCTTCCATAGTCTTTTCGTGGGGAAGGCTAAAAGCGTGGGGCACACCATAAGTGGTAAGCATTTCATCCAGTTTTTCAAGCAAGGTATCATCCATATCAGGGTGTCCTTCACGATCCTTAATGGTGACATAGGTATCAAAAACATGAACCTTCATTTTCAAATCCTCCCAATCAGTTCGTGCACCTTTTGTGCTCGTCTGATTATCATTATACACGATATGTGCTCAAAGTCAAGCGCAACTGAACACAAATTGTGCACAAAGAAATGTGTTACTAATTGTGCACATCGACGGATTGACTTTGTGCACATAATGTGTATAATAAATTATAGAAAGACTTCTGAAAGGGGTGTACTTATGCCGAAGTTTTCTGATCGGTTCAAACAATTACGAACCGAACGCCGCCTATCTCAACAGAACTTGGCGGATCAGCTTGGTTTTTCTAAAAGCAGTGTAAATATGTATGAACGGGGCGAACGGGAACCGGGCCTTGAATCTATGGAAACCATTGCTGACTATTTCAATGTTGATTTGGATTACCTCATGGGAAGATCAGACATTCCGAACCGGAATGATTGGTTGAAAAGTATCAATAAATCTGTGGTAGTTGAACCTTCACAGCCACAAATGAAGTTTGATAACATCATCCCAATTTCTACAAAGCGTTTTCCCCTACTCGGTGACATTGCTTGCGGTAAACCCATCATGGCAAACGAAGAAAAGGAACTGTATGTGGAAGCTGGTGCCAACATTCATGCTGATTTCTGCTTGAAGGCCAAGGGTGATTCCATGATCGGGGCCAGAATCTATGACGGGGATATTGTGTTCATCAGAAAACAGGAAATGGTGGACAATGGTGAAATTGCCGCTGTTATCATCGAAGATGAAGCAACCCTGAAGCGGGTGAATTATTTCCCTGAAAAGAACCTTCTGATCCTGAAGGCTGAAAACTCCAAGTATGAAGATTTGGTTTATACGGGTGAACAGTTGGATCATATCATCATTCTTGGTAAGGCCGTGGCCTTCCAAAGTGATGTAAGATAGAAGGTGGCTGGATGAAGAAGTTTTTGAAAGGCTTTGGGATCTTCTTTTTCAGTTTCGGGTTTATCGTCTACACAATCATGTTTTTTACGGAAGCGCCAGAACTCCGCCCCGTGTTCATCATGATGGATGTCATTATGGGGTTCTTCCTGTTCCTGCTTTTGCGAAAAAGAAAGCCAAAACAGAAAGCCCCACCCAAAACAGAAAACACCGTTCAGGTTCATTCCAATCTGAACCCCGAACGGGCTATTAAATCCATGCCGGGGGCCTACACCGTAGCAGAAGCCAAAAACCTTGTGCGGATTGTTCAAGATTGCTTGAACATCTTTGAAAAGACAAAGAACCTTGAAACATTCTTTTCCCGCTATGAATATGGTATGCAAATAGCCCTGACGGTGGATCAAGCGGCCAAGGCCGGGATTATCCCTTACACATCTGATCTTCCGGCTTCTTTCTTCAAGGCGGCTGATAGTCAGAAAGAACGGGTTTTGTTGGATTCCTATTCCGATCAGAAAGCTAAGATTGATGAATTGAAAACCGCAAAGGCCAAAGCCACCCATTGGAACCGGTATCTGAACACCCTGAAAGAATACGAAGATCAATATTCCATGAACCCTGATTCTGAATATCCTGAAGTTCTGGAACAGGTCAAAGGTGAACTTGCCAAACTTGATCTGTCCACATCCGTTCCGCCGTCCAATCCCTGAAAACACAGGAAAATCAAGGCTTTGGAACAGGTGGAACAGATAAAGCGCCGGTTCTCTATATACTCTTTTTCTTTTATATTTTTTTATCTACTCTCTGAAGTAATATAATATCTGTTCCAAGTGTTCCATTCTCTCAAAGCCACATCCCGCAAGGATTTTAAGCGGAACGGATATGGAACAAATGCAAAAAAAATGACCGCCCCCGGTCTTGCACACCGGAAGCGGTCAGGCGAAACAAACCCTTTTGAAGTTAATGTTTCAAACGCCTTTGAACATTATATCACATGGGGTTTAGCTTTGCCATACCCAATTTTGAAAGTTCAGGTGATATAATGCGAAATCCAAACGGGTATGGAACGGTTGCAAAGCTATCAGGCCAACGCCGCCGCCCATACATTGTGAAGAAAACCATAGGTTGGAATGACAAAGGCCATCCCATCTATAACATTATCGGCTATGCTGAAACCCGTGAAGCCGGGAACATCATGCTTGCTGAATACAATCGTGATCCTTGGGATGTTGACCGGGCCAAAATTACCCTTCAACAGCTTTTTGACCTATGGAAAGAAAAGAAGGCTCCGAAGCTGGGTGAATCCAACCGTTCTTCCCTCTGTTCAGCGTTCAAGCATTGTTCAGCGTATGTGAACAAGCCTTACAAGCAACTGCGATCTTACCAAATGCAAGAAACTATTGATGGTTGTGGAAAAGGATATAGCACCCAAGCGGCCATCAAGAACCTGTGGGGCCACCTTGACCGGTTCGCCCTTGAAATGGATATAATAAACCGGTGCTTCTCCGAACTTCTGACTTCTGATCCAATACCGCCCACCAGCCGCCTTCCGTTCACCAATGATGAAATCAAAACGGTGTGGGAACATCAGTCTGATCCTTGGGTTGATACTGTTTTGATCTTGCTATATTCTGGGTGGCGTATCTCTGAATTTTTGAACCTGAAACCTGAAGATATAGACTTGAAGGAAGGCACAATGAAGGGCGGCACCAAAACGAAAGCCGGTAAGAACCGCATTGTTCCCATCCATCCAAAGATCAGGCCCTTGATTGAACGGCGGCTTGCCGAAGGTGGCCCCCGGCTGATCAGCTACAACGGGAAGATTTGCAATCAAACCCAATACCGGATATTTTGGGCGGATATTATGAAGGCCCTGAAGATGAACCATACCCCGCACGAATGCCGCCACACCTTTGAAACCAAATTGGATAGCGCCGGAGCCAACCGGAAATGTATTGATTTGCTCATGGGTCATGTGTCCAAGGACACGGGAAACCGGGTCTATAATCACAAGACTTTGGACGAACTGAAGGCCACCGTGGAACTGATTCCATAGGGTTCAAACCGGTGAACATTTTAGGCCGCTGAACGCTGAACTATGCACACATTAGTAACAAGAAAACCCCGAACCCCTGAAAAATCAAGGGTTCGGGGTTCGTCTGTTTTTATTTTACCACAGAAAGGATCTGCGCGCCACTTTGTCAAC
>ENA-OPFG01001514-OPFG01001514.1-human-gut-metagenome-genome-assembly--contig:-NODE-1514-length-11878-cov-6.284107_pt1 | contig 11878 bp, 8 predicted proteins | sample MGYA00241304_ERZ501542 | MGnify/ENA primary metagenome ERZ501542 (study PRJEB25962, sample SAMEA2042427) | human gut metagenome | biome: human gut; feature: human-associated habitat; material: faeces...
TCCCCCTGTCTTTCAGCACTTTTCTAGAAAATATCAACATCCTCCGACAAACATCTTCGACATGGCACCGCATACGCCGGGAGTTCTGCGTTTTGGAAAGCTTTCAAAAAAACCAGTAGCCCCGGCTGGGTATAAGAATAAGCAGTGCCGTAAGCAGACGTCGGTACCATAGCGTCCCAAGGGACGCATTGCGGTCGTATTGTGACCGCTTATGTACCGCTACGCTCTGCGACAGGAGCGCATCGTACTAAAGTACGAGCGTGCCGCGTTTCTTATACCCTGCCAAGGGCTACGGGGACGTTTCACTAACTTTCCATTTATTTCAGCTTCCAGATATCTCTGTTGTACTCTGCAATAGTTCTGTCGGAGGAGAAGAATCCGGCCTTGGCGATGTTCACTAACATCATCTTCTTCCACTTCTGCTGATCCTCGTAATCAGCAAATGCCTGATCCTTTACCTTGATGTAGTCCTCTAAGTCAAGCAGGGTCATGAACCAGTCTTTGTTCAGCAGCTCGTTGTACAGACGCTCCAGGTTCTCCTTTTTGCCCACTTTGAGCACTTCTTTGCTGACAATAAAGTCTACAGCCTCTTTGATCACAGGGCTCTTCTTGTAGTAGTCCTTAGAGACATAATCTGCCTTCTCGTAATGCTTGATCACAGTGTCGCTGTCCTTACCGAAGATGTAGATATTGTCATCGCCTACCAGCTCATGGATCTCTACGTTTGCACCGTCACTGGTACCCAGTGTTACGGCACCGTTTAACATGAACTTCATGTTACCGGTTCCGGATGCCTCCTTGGATGCCAGGGAGATCTGCTCGGAGATATCGCAGGCAGGGATCAGCTTCTCGGCATAGCTTACGTTGTAGTTCTCTACCATAACAAGCTTCATGTAAGGGCTGACTTCAGGATCGTTATTGATAATGTCGGACATTACCAGCAGGAGATGGATGATATCCTGAGCAATCACATACGCAGGCGCAGCCTTTGCACCGAAGATAAAGGTCAGTGGAGTAGAAGGCTTCCTGCCGCCCTTGATCTCCAGATATTTGTGAATGATATACAGTGCATTCATCTGCTGACGCTTATACTCATGCAGACGCTTTACCTGAATATCGAAGATGGAATCGGGATTCAGCTCCACGCCCTCCTTCTCCTTGATATAGGATACCAGTTCTGCCTTCTTGGTCTTCTTGATGTCGTAGATGGCATCCAGTACGGCCTGATCGTCCTTATGCTCTAACAGCTTCTGTAATTCATCCGCATCCTTCTTGTAGCCGTCGCCAATGGTCTGGGTCAGGAAGGCAGCCAGCTCATGGTTGCAGGACAGCAGCCATCTGCGGAAGGTAATACCGTTGGTCTTGTTGTTGAACTTCTCGGGATAGATCTTGTAAAAATGATTGAGTTCGCTCTGCTTCAGGATCTCGGTATGGATCGCTGCCACGCCGTTGACACTATAGCCATAGTGGATGTCGATATGTGCCATGTGCACTCTCTTGTCCTTGTCAATGATCTGAACTTTTTCGTCCTTATATTTCTTTGCCACACGGTCACTCAGCTCCTTGATGATGGGAACCAGCTGAGGCACTACTTCCTCGATATAAGCCAGAGGCCATTTCTCCAGAGCTTCTGCCAGAATGGTGTGGTTGGTATACGCGCAGGTGCGACTTACGACGTCAATGGCTTCATCCATGGTGAAACCTTCCTCAGTGGTGAGGATACGGATCAGCTCAGGGATAACCATAGTAGGATGGGTATCGTTGATCTGGATTGCCACATGTTCAGGCAGAGTATGCAGATCATAACCCTTTTCCTTTACTTCCTTCAGGATCAGCTGGGCACCGTTGCATACCATGAAGTATTCCTGATAGATACGCAGCAGATTACCTGCCTCATCGGAATCATCGGGATACAGGAACAGAGTCAGGTTCTTCTCAATGGCTTCCTTATCAAAAGTGATGCCCTTCTTTACCAGACTCTCGTCTACGGTCTCGACATCAAATAAATGCAGCTTGTTTAGGCCGTTCTCATAGCCTACCACGTCAATATCATACAATACGGAAGTCACCTTACGGTCACCGAAAGCTACTTCAAACTTGGTGCCGGTGTTGTTCAGCCAGGAATCCTTCTGGATCCAGTCGTTCTTCTCAGCATTCTGGAGATGATCCTTGAATACCTGCTTGAACAGACCGAAGTGGTAGTTCAGACCGATACCGTCTCCGGGAAGTCCCAGAGTAGCGATGGAATCCAGGAAACATGCTGCCAGTCTTCCAAGTCCACCGTTACCAAGAGAGGGTTCCGGCTCTGCCTCTTCGATGTCTGCCAGATTCTTGCCGTTTTTCTTCAGGATATCGCTCAGCTCCTCATAGATGCCTAAGTTGATCAGGTTGTTGGATAACAGCTTACCGATCAGGAACTCCATGGAAATGTAATATACTTTCTTGTCTCCGGTGATTACAGGAGTCTCTGCCATCTTCTCTTTGGTCAGCTGCAATACTCCGGTGTACAGCTGTGCATCGGTGCAGGCACCGATATTCTTGCCATATAATTTGCCTGTGATTTCATTTAAAGTCTGCTCTAAATTCATTTCAAACTCCATTCTGCACGATAGTTTTATTTTTGCCAAAATGAATGTACCGTGCCACACTCATTTTTTCATATTCTTTTTCTTTGTCTGGGTACTATACTTATTTTTGGTATCCCATCCCCTTGTCTCAGCTGTGCCCGGGTATTTCCTATCCTTTTTGGCCTCCATACCCTTCCTGCCGCTGCGCCCGGGTATTTCCTGCACTTTTCGGCCTCTATACCCTTTTTCCCGCTGCGCCTTGGGTATTTCCTATCCTTTTTGGCCTCCATACCTTTTCTGCCGCTGCGCCCCGGGTATTTCCTGCACTTTTCAGCCTCCATACCCTTTTTCCCGCTGCGCCTTGGGTATTTCTTGCACTTTCCGGCTTTTCATACCCTCGCAATACTGAGATTTTGTGTATGTCGTTCTCTTACAATACACAGGATAGCATAGGAAAACGTTTTCCGCAACCTTTTCTTTAATTTTCCTGATTTTTTGTGCAAAATAGCTTAACAGATAATGTCCTTATAGTACATTTTCACGATACTGTGGGGCATGATTACCTGATGCCCTTCCCCGCCGTTCATCAGCTGGTGTACCTCTTCCACGGCTCTGCTGGAGATGCTGTAGAAGTCCTGCCTTATGGTATTCATCTGCTTGCCGACATATCCCATCAGGGTGATACCATCGAAGCCGCACACCGGACGGAAAATATCCATATCGATCAATGCATTCATGGCACCTATGGCCATCAGATCGGAAGCGCAGACCACCACATCCTTATTCTTCGCATATTTCAATGCCACGTTTCTTGCCGTCAGCTCACTGAAGTCTCCCTGTCTGACCATCATGGTCAGATCCAGATCCTTCACCAGACGCTTCATCCCCTTCAATCTCTGATCCGTGACATAACCGTCTCTTCTGCCCGCAATGTAGAGCACTCGTTTACAGTTGTCATCCAGCACGGTCTTCTTCGCCACATCATACTGGGCCTGTTCCTGATCAATGCTGATGGATGTAGTCCTGGAATTGACAATCGGCGCATCCACTACCACACAGGCAAACTGTTTCTCCCGGATCAGCTTCTGCAGCACCTTGTCCTCCTTAGACATGCCATAGATCACCACGCCGGAAATACTCTGGGACAGAAAAGATCTTGTGATCTCTTCCGCCGTCATCCCCGCGATCATGGACGGAAAGATCGTCACGACTTCCACGTTCAGTTCCTTGGCCTTATCCAGTGCCCCTACCAGATACTGCATGAAGACCTGGTCAATGGCCTGGGTCTGTCTATTGGGATCCAGCACCAGCGCGATTCTTCCAAACTGCTTGGAGGAAAGCGCCGCAGCAATGGAATTCGGAATATAATTCAACTCCTTGATGGCGTCCTGTACCTTTTTCTTCGTCTCTTCACTGACATTAGGATAGCCATTTAAGACCTTGGATACTGTGGAAATAGCCACTCCGGCATGTTTTGCAACTTCTTTGATCGATACCATAAATCCCCCGTTCCGGTCGCAGTTCCTGCGCCCGTTGCTCTCCGTTACCGCAGCAAAATGCGGTCTCGTTCCATTTGACGTTTACTCATATATTCTCTATACTATAAGTTAACGATAGTTTCGTCAATGTACAGCATTTACGAAATATAGTGTGATTTTTTGGAAAAGGTTTTCCAAGGCAGAATAAATCGGACAGCGCAAGCGCCAGAAAGGCTACAGATACCATGGCAGTAATCAAAAGTGTGGAAGAAAAATATATGAAGGAAGCTCTGAAGCAGGCGAAAAAAGCCTATGCCCTGGGGGAAGTCCCCATCGGCTGTGTCATTGTACATGAAGGTAAGATCATCGGTCGTGGTTACAACCGGAGAAATACAGACAAGAATACATTGGCGCACGCAGAGATCACAGCGATCAACAAAGCCAGCAAAGTGATCGGCGACTGGCGTCTGGAAGAATGCACGCTCTATGTGACCCTGGAACCCTGCCAGATGTGCGCCGGTGCCATTGTGCAGGCCCGTATCCCTGAAGTAGTGATGGGCTGCATGAATCCCAAGGCGGGATGTGCAGGTTCGATCCTAAATATACTGGAAATGCCCCAGTTTAACCATCAGGTGAAGGTTACCCGGGGCATTCTGGAAACGGAATGCAGCCAGATGCTGAAGACTTTTTTTGAAGAGCTCCGCATCCGGAACAAACAGGAGAAAGCTGCCAGAAAGGCATCAGGCGATCTCTCGTAAGCTTTCTTCCTGTGTCTGGTTCTGTTCGGTTGTTTTTCTTCTATGCTTCGGCAATCGGGAAATCGCTCTTCCCGTTTCATAAAGTCCCATCGGCACAAAGAGGATCAAAAATACATAGTACGGAAATACATATCTGCTCTGCGCTTCCCAGATGATACTGAACAGGAAGCCACCTACTATGCCAATCAACGGCAGCCACAATGCTGTCGGAATTTCTTTTTTTTGCCACCATCTTCCGCACAAAGCAATTCCAAGTACAAGTCCTGCCAAGTATACGATACTCTGGTAATAATTGGCCAGCTTCCATACGGTTTCATGTATGTTCCCATAGTACAGACTGGTAATCCCGGAGGACAGCGGTTCTCCATCCGTATCAAACGACTCTGTTGCCTTGAGGCTGGAAAACAGCGGTTCGATCCATTGATCTTCCAGTTTTCTCTTAAAGAAATCTCTGGCCATAGCCGGATTCTCCCGGAACTCCCGCAATCGTTCGCGAATATATTCCTTTCCTTCCTGTGCGGCAGGCTCCTGTTGAAAATCATGTTCTGCAAACGTGGTTTGCTGATAGCGATTGTACACCCCGGCCATGCCATCCGTCTCCTGTAATCCCATCGCAATCCAGAGAATGCTCGGAATGCCAATGTCACTGGGATATCCGGAACGGTATTCATACATTACATCTACCGCTTTCACCGTCAGTGCTGCCGTCAGAAGAATTGCAAACCCTGCAAGCAGATATTGTCCCTTCTTTTTCTTCAGGCAGACCAGAACTGCATAAATTCCCACTCCAATGAGTATGATCCATGTATTTTTCCGGGCCAGCACAGCAATCCCTGCCACACATGCCGCCACCGCAATATACCTCTTCTTCTCATAATGTTCATAAGCAGACACCGCCCAGAACATTACCATTCCAAAACTGATACTGAGCACGTCCCCGTAAATATACGGTAAATACAGCAAAAAAGGAATACAGCCCAACATCATAATACAATGTACGATTCTAAATATGGCTCTGTCTGTATTCAGTTTCAGGAAACCGTATCCTGCCAGAATCGCCAGTACCCACCATATTACATGCAGGATTTTTGCCGGAGTATAATTGAAATTTCCAAACAGGGCAAACAGCATCTCGTATAATATCCCCAGTCCTTTTTGTTGTTGGTACATCCCCACATAACCTCCGGAGCACAACATAATGAAGTTGCCATCCCGGCAATATGCTGCAAATGCCGTGGCGCTGATCTGATCTCCTACCGGATAATAGGGATTGTTGAGAACGTAGATACTTCCCAGCAGAAACGCAGTAACACTGGTTGCCAACAATGTATAGATGCAGATTTTTTCCTGCTTTATCTGATTTTGGGCAGTCAGCCATTTATCTCCTTCGTAGACGATGACGGATGCCAACAGGAAAATGAAAATATGCTTCCAGGTGCTGTCTTTTATCAGGAGATTTCTGATGCTGTAATCCACCGTTCCGTAATAAGAATACCGACAGGACCAGTAACTCAGGACCAAAAGAATGGGAATCAGACAGACAAGAAATATTCCCAACAGAATACGGTATATTTTTTCCATTAATGTTCCCTCATTTTTATCTTATAGTTCCACATAATTTCTGTCACCGACATATACTGCCAGCTTTTCATTCTCATATTCCAGTATCGGTGCTTCCCCTTCCGGAAATTGCTGTTCAAAGGCTTCACGCATTTCTGTCCGTACGACGTAAGCGGTCCGCATTTCCGTGGGCAGCGTCGGGGGATACCATTTCGTACTGGTGAGCCACCAGTATCCGGAAAGACTGGCCATGGTATAGGAATGTCCCATCGTCACCCGGCCGTCCGTGATCAGACAGATCCGTTCGGCATCCCAGAATTCTGCATATCCGTAGTCAATTCCCGCTTCTGTCAGATAATCCGCCACTTCCTGATATTCCTTCAGGTTATCCTGTGTGGTGGCCGCTTCATAGTAGGTGTATTTCAGATTCAGCACCGCGAACAGCGCTACGGCCGTTAAGATCAGACCAGCGAACACCGGCTGTCCTTCCGACATATGATCCACCATCACCGCTACCAGAACAGCTGCTGCGAACCATGCCATGAAAAAGTAATAATGGGCCGCCTCCGCGCTGGTGATCCCGATGATAAATGCTGTGACTCCCACAGAAGCAAGGAGAATTGTCAGTGCATCTTTTTGTCTGTCTGTGCTCTCTGTATTTTTCCGGAACACATACCAGAGTCCATACCCCAACAGGATCAGGAACACCCAGATAAGAAGCTGCATCAGAGAAGCAAAGCTCCCTACCTTTGCATTTCCCACCAGCCCAAAGTTCTCCAACAGGGCTGCCGGAACCCCAAGAAGCAGTTTCTCTACTGCCTCTCCCGGCTGCAGCAGATAGACTGCATAATCTCCTCTGCCGCCGTACAGACAGGATACCAGAAAAGCAAGTACAAGACTTCCCACATAGGCTGTGGCAAGATAACGTCCACCGGGCAGCTTCTGCCGGAGGTGTCCGGATTCCATGAATAAAGCGATCACTTCCACTACAAGCAGTGGCAGGATGATGACCTGCAGACATCTCTGTCCTCCACAGTTCAGCAAAACTGCGGCAACAAACAATACCAGCCACTCCAGAAAGGTCTTCCGGGTCATCTGCCGGTTTTCTTTTAATTTCAGGTAAAACAGGATATTGAAAAACAGAAAAATGCCATGAAACACATAATACTCTGCAAATAGGAATAAAAGCAGCGCTACAAAAGGAACCATCTGCCCCTCATTGCGAAAACCGTTGATTGGCAGCGCACACAATACCAGCAATGCCGTAATTGATGCCGGCCTGCTCAAAGATAATTTTCTCAGAAAAAAATAAAATGTCCCCAGCAAAATCGCACCCAATAGAACACAGGTAATCCCCGCCGCCGTCTGCATGCTGCCGGTGATACCGTAAAATACGGCTGCAACCGTAGGCATTCCAATGATCCGTCTCTCCGTGCTGGAGATCCAGTCGTTGGGTGTAATATCCTTCTCCACCCAGATCTCCCGGGCCAGCAAAGCCTCTGCGGCAATATCCGAATCCACATGTTGTGCATATTTACACAGATTCAGGTAGCAAAATACTCCCAGATATATCAGTAAAAGTGCACCTATTATCCATCCCAGCAGGGATATACTTTTTCGCTTGTTTCTCATGGATCCTTCTCCGTAGGCAACTATCTTTCGACAAAATTACATATTATTTTAATTATAACACTCTTCTCTGTTTCCTTCAAGACAAAGAGGCTTGACAAAAACCGGGGAACAGGATACACTTAAAAGGCCGTACATGTCCGGTATCATGGGAATAGTGATGAAACTCGGTCTTACGCAATGGGAATCTACGAACCGTGTCAGGTTGGGAACAAAGCAGCACTAAGTAGAACCTTCCATGTGCCGTGAGGAAACTGGGTGGAGCTGTTATCCTGGTCCGGCATGTGCGGTTTTGATATTTAAAGTGTTCTGTGAATTCATGGATAAGTCAGTTAAGAGGTTATAGATTGTGTCAGGCGATATGTCATCCCCTTTTTCGGTTTCCAACAGCATAGCATCCGTTTCCGGCGATCTGGCTCCCCAAGATGCCACATGGTTCCGGAAAATCATGTCCGACTGCATCCTGTGTCCCAGGGCCTGTCATGCCGATCGCCTGGATGGTGGCGTGGGATATTGTGGCCAGACGGCAGATATTATGGCTGCCAGAGCCTCTCTGCATTATTGGGAGGAGCCCTGTATCTCCGGTACTTCCGGTTCCGGTACCGTCTTTTTCTCCGGATGCAACCTGCGCTGTGTCTTCTGCCAGAACCATAACATCGCTCTGGGGAAAGCCGGACGAGTCATCACTCCCGAACATCTGGTGAAAATCTTTCTACAATTACAGGAACAGGGTGCTAACAATATCAATCTTGTTACCCCCACACATTTTCTTCCCCAGATCGTCATTGCCTTACAGCAGGCCAAAAATCAGGGACTGTCCATCCCCATTGTATACAATACCGGCAGTTACGAATCTCCGGAGGCTTTACGCCATCTGGATGGTCTGGTGGATATCTATCTGCCGGATCTGAAATATTTTTCTCCGGATCTTTCCGCTGCGTATTCGCATGCCCCGGACTATTTTGAGATTGCCTGCGCTGCCATTGCGGAAATGTACCGGCAGGTCTTAGATCCGGTCATGGATCCCGACACCGGGCTGATGCAGCGGGGGATGATCGTACGCCATCTGCTCCTGCCGGGACAAGCGAAAGACTCCAAGAAGATCCTGCGGTATCTCCATGAGACCTATGGGGATCATATCTATATTAGCATTATGAATCAATATACACCTCTTCCGCAGGTGGCAGATATTGAAGCACTCAATCGCACAGTGACACCTGAGGAATATGACCGGGTCCTGCGCTTTGCGGAGCGAATCGGCATTGAACAGGGCTTCCGGCAAGAGGGAAGTGCCGCCTGTGAAAGCTTTATTCCGGAATTTGACGAGCGGGGACTGTGATTCTCTCACAGTTCCACTGCGATCAGATAATATCCGAAATCCCCTTCCCATGCCGGTTCTCTGGTTCCTTCAAAACTTTCAAAGCCAAACATTCTGGCTACCTGTTTTTCTCTTTCATAAAAATTACCCGGGACTCCTATGTAATATTTCACTTCCCCAGAGACTTCCTGACGCATTAATAATAAATGTCTGTAATTATAATAGCCATGCAACAAAAAACTGTTGTGGGTCATCTGATAGCAACGCTCCCGCAACACAACGAAATCCTCCGGACCCACGGAAAGAAATTCTCTGGCATCCCGGAAGGGATGGATGTGGGGGTAGATACTGCTTAATTGCTCCCATTTGGTGTCTTTCATGTGGAGAGTGTGTTCCGTGGCAGTTTTTTTCGAGCTCCGGGCTTCCGATCCACTGACCATTTTTTCGTTTGTGACTACGGTTTCTGCCACTTTTTCGGTCTGTTCACGGGCTTGCCTGCCTTGCTCCTGCACCCGCTCCCGCTGCATCTCCCTATTTTGGGCTTCCTGCTGTTCTGTCTGTATCGGCCGCTTTGCCTGCTCCGGCTGGTTTCCACCTTGCCCCTGTCCTTCGATTTCCCCCACCGTAACCGGTGCAATCGCAGTCACAGGCGCAGGTACTTTCTTCGCACCAGCCGCTCCTGCAAACCGCCCTATGATCTCAAAATTACGTTCCAGGGGAATGCGTATCCCCAGTGTCGGCTCCCAATCCGCTTTTCTGAAAATTCTTTTTTCACAGGAAATGGTTCCCCGTTCTGCCGTCATTTCACATAATAGTTCTTCTCCGCTTTCCCGCTGCAGATACAGCAGCATCATCTCCTTGCCAGACACGATCCCCTGTCCTCTCAGCTGCACCATCAGAATCTCTTCCTTTTCCCAGCTTTCCAGCTTTGCATACCCGGCTCCCCGGATCCGTTGCCCGTTTTCCTGTAATTCCAAATAGCTGATCTGTTTCCGATATGACATAAAATCCCCCCCGTATAAAGTTTCTATCTAACTTTATGCGAGGGGTTGTCCTTAATATTCCTGGTTGTCCAGATATTTCATATAATTTACGACCATCAATGCGATCTTGAAAGTCAGTGCATCATCAAAGCTTCGCAGATCCAGGCCGGTGCTCTTCTGAATCTTCTCAATACGATATACCAGCGTATTACGATGCACGAACAACTGTCTGGAAGTCTCCGACACATTCAAATTGTTTTCGAAGAACTTGTTCAGGGTGTTCAGGGTCTCTTCATCCAGGTCCATAGGTACATTGTCACCGAAGATCTCCTCAATAAAGATCTTGCACAGATTCACCGGCAGCTGATAGATCAGACGTCCGATTCCCAACGTGCTGTAGGCGATCACCTTTTTCTCTGCGTAGAAGATCTTGCCTACATCCAGTGCCATCTTGGCTTCCTTGTAGGACTTGGATACGTCCTTCAATTCCTGTACCACGGTGCCATATGCCACCTTCACATCCAGAAGAGCCTCCGCATTCATCATGGCTACAATGGTCTCGGCCAGTTCATGCAGTGTCTCAGGTGTGGTGGTGCTCTCAACAGATTTGATCAGGATCAGGCTGGACTCATCCACCGCTGTTACATAATCTCCCGACTGCGGGGAAAACATGCCCTTCAGCACTTCAGATACAATGCCATCTTTCTCATCCTTGGTCTCAATGAGATATACGGCTCTGGGACAGCTGACTTCCACATGAAGTTTCTTCGCCCGATTGTAAATATCTACCAGCAACAGATTATCCAACAACAGGTTCTGAAAGAAATTATTCCGGTCAAACCGTTCCTTGTAGGCAATGACAAGATTCTGGATCTGACTGACAGCAATCTTACCCACCATATATACGTCATCCGTCATTCCCCGTGCCACCAGTACATATAAAAGATCCCCTTCGTCACGGATCTTCAGAAGGTGATGTACTCCGATCACCTGGCTATCCGCCGGAGAAGCCACAAAGCCTGTGATCAGATCTGTGGTTATGTCATCCTTTTCCATGGTAGATGCCACTTCGGATCCGTTCAGATCATAGACTCCGAGGTCTACCTTCGTGATTGCTTTTAATTCATCAATGCTTGTCTGTATAATCTGGCCTGTAATCATATTGTCCACGCCTTTCTGTAGCATAATCTATATCGAATTCTTCGCTCTTCGCGTTCTCGATTTCGCAACGTCTCTTCGCATTCCGGACTATCGTCCTCCTTGCTCATATCCATTCGTTCTGTTCATAGGCGAAAAGTTCCACCTGCAAGCAGTCTCGCTTTTCATCCATGTCAGAACTATATATTCTTAGTATATCTGATTTACTCACCCCGTGCAAGCAAAATGCATAAAAAAAGCCCTGTCTGCATTCACAGACAGGACCTTGAAATCTCTTATGAAACTTAAGACTAGTTGGTAATAACCTGCTCGGTCTCTTTGTCGAATACGTGGATCTTCTCAACATCCAGAGCGAACTTAACGGTATCGCCAGGTCTTGCAGTGGTACGAGAATCTACTCTTGCGGTCATAGGGAACTCGTCAAGAT
>ENA-OPFG01001518-OPFG01001518.1-human-gut-metagenome-genome-assembly--contig:-NODE-1518-length-11850-cov-1.819161_pt1 | contig 11850 bp, 10 predicted proteins | sample MGYA00241304_ERZ501542 | MGnify/ENA primary metagenome ERZ501542 (study PRJEB25962, sample SAMEA2042427) | human gut metagenome | biome: human gut; feature: human-associated habitat; material: faeces...
TATCGTCTATGCCGGCGGGTGTGCAAAGGATGGTAAAACGCCTGCGGACACCCGTACCTCCTGGCAGAAAAAGGCGCTTGAGAAGTACGTGAAGGATTTCCATCGTCGTTTTCCCGATGTGAGAATCGTCGGTCACAATGAACTGGCGGCCAAAGCCTGCCCCAGTTTTGATGTACAGAGATGGCTTAAACAAATAGGTATAACTCAATAAATCAACAACAACATGAAAAGATTTCTTTTATTCTTTGTGCTGATACTCGGATTCGTGTCAGCAACTTTTGCCCAGACCGGTACAGTACCGGAAGTCGATTATAGCGCGATGATCACCACCTTTGCCGGTTTTGTCGGTGGCGTGGTGTTGCTCACGGAAGGGATCAAGGCTCTGTTTCCAAAAATGCAGGGCTTGGCGACACAGATTGTCAGCTGGTGTGTGGGCATTGTGGCCGCCATGCTTTTATGGTGGCTGGATGCGGGCTTTGTCGCTGATGCCACGTGGTATATCGCGTTGTGTTACGGGTTCGGTGCGTCCCTTGTGTCCAATGGTGTTGCCGATACGGGATTTGTCCAGTGGCTCATCGGACTGTTTGCGGGTAAGGATGCCGGTAAATAGGCTTTGACCTGAAAGACCAGTGTGCGTATGGACTTCAGTGCTGTCATGAATCTGGTGCTGGGCGGTGGTCTGGTAGCCACGATAATAGCCATCATCACCCTGAAATCAACGGTCAGGGAAGCGAGGGCGAAAGCGGAGAAGGCTACCGCCGAAGCCGAGACGGTACGGATTGACAATACCGAACATGCCACCCGTATCCTGATCGAGAATATTGTAGAACCCTTAAAAGAGGAACTGAATGAAAACAGGAAAGCTTTGCAGGCGACCCGGCGTGAAATGGCACGCCTCCGGAAAGCCATTGATACTGCCAACAGTTGCAGGCATCATGATGATTGTCCTGTTCTTTACGGGATGCGCGAGTACTCGAAAGAGCAGGACGGAGGTGAACCGGAACAGCAGCCTGTCGTCAAGCGCCGACAACGTGTCAAACGTGAGGCGGGGGGTGTTGATGACGGGGATTCCGAAATCGGCGGTGAGCCTGATGATTCCTCCGGACAGCCTCCGTAAACTTCCCTCCGGTTCGTCCTACCATTCCAGGAACGGGCAGGCGGGCCTGACGGTGAAGAGCGATGCGACCGGCAATATCATAGCGGAGGCATCCTGCGACAGCCTCCAGCGGCTGGTACTGTGTTATGAGGAGGAACTGACCCGTATCCGTAATGAGACACATGAGGACTCATTCACAGTTGAAACGGAATTTGAACGTCGCTTTAGTCCCGTTAAAATAGCGCTGGCCGCTTTTATAACCGGATGTGTTGCCGGCATAGTATTAACTTTCAAAATCAAGAAACAATGAATAAGAATTTCATGTACGGCGTCGGTGCCGTGAAATACAAGGACTTTGTGGTGGGTTACATAGAGAAGAATTCGTTTGACATGGGCGGGCAGAAACCCGAATCCGCCAAAATCGAGGCGGAGCAGGTGCCGGGAACCCCGGTGCTTATCATTCCCCAGTCGAATGGCAGCATCGCCCCCACGTTCAACGTTATCCAGCTGAACTACGAAAACCTGCATAGCTTGCTGGGTGGTACCATGCACTACAAGGAAGAGGACTCGGAAAAGAAAACCCCGATTGGTTGGACGGCCCCAACGGCAGCCGTGTTGCTGACCGGTCCGTGGGAAATAGCCCTTGTTTCGGGGCAGAGCATCCTGATTCCCAATGGCATGCTACTTTCCAATCTCGGCGGCAAGCTGACCCTGACAGAAACGGCGAAAATCGAATGCACGCTGGAAGTGGCCATGCCGGAAGACGGCTCCCAGCCCCATGGCGTATTCAATACGGATTCTATCCCGGAAGAGTGGAAACAGTATAAACTGCCTCCTGCTGAATCTGCCGCTGCTGCTTCCACTAACCCGGCCGAGGAGTAGCGTATGGACGAAGCTGTCATCAAGCAGATCCAGCGTGAGGGTGCGGACGCGCTGCTGGATATCGGTGTGAGCGTCCCGCTGAAAGCGTTTCATATCCCTTTCAGGAAATCCCCGCTGGAGCTGCGCGTGACCATGAGGCGGCCTTATATGTCCGGTCAGATTCTTTTTGCCCGGACATATTTGTCGATGGGGATCACCAGTGAGGAGATGTGGGGGTTCAGCAAGGAGGAGGAAATGCAGTTTCTGGCCTCTCACGGCAAGGCGGTGAGCCGTATGGTGGCCTATACCCTTTGTCGTGGCCCTTTCAGCCGCCGCGTGCTTTTGCGCCCGGTGGCATGGCTCATAAGGAACTTCATGGAACAGCGTTATCTGGTGGGTGCGATCAAGCGTTTTGTCAGCCTGATGGGTACCGACCCTTTTATACCTATTATCAGATCAGCCGAGCGGACGAATCCGATGAGCTTGAGACTGAGCCAAAGAAAGAAGGGGAGTTAAAGAGCCGTTATGAAGGCTCCCATAGCCCTTTCGGTTTTGTGTGGCAGATTGCCAGTGCCACCGGCTGGAGCGTGGACTATATACTGAACAAGGTGAATTACCAGACCCTGATCATGATGCTTAGTGACGCTCCCCGGTATGTCCGTGACAAGTCCGGATCTTCCGGTCCTGCGGATGAGCGGAGCGCCGAGGATGAAGCGGATGGAATAGTAGGATTTTTTCAAAGCAAGCTAAAATAGATGAAACCGGTACAAATAGAATTCCTTATGGTGGACCATTTGAGCGCCCGTCTTGACAAGGCCGTGGGCAAGATCGAGCGGATGTCCCAGCAGGCATCGTCCGCCAACAGACAGATCCGGGAACTTGACAGGAGCGGTTCCCTGTTGAACAACACCGTCGGCAAGCTGGCGGCCGCCTTTACTATCAAGGAGCTGGTGTCGAACATCACCAAGGTACGCGGCGAGTTCCAGCAGCTGGAGGTGTCGTTTCAGACCATGCTCGGCAGTGCGGAGAAGGCCGACACCCTGATGCAGCAGTTGGTACATACGGCCGCGACCACTCCTTTCGGCCTGGAGGATGTCGCGCAGGGTGCCAAGCAGCTTCTTGCCTACGGGTTTGAAGCGGAGAAAGTGAACGAGACGCTGATCCGCTTGGGTGACATCGCTGCCGGACTTTCCATCCCTTTGAACGATCTGGTCTATCTTTACGGCACCACCATGTCCCAGGGACGGCTTTATACACAGGACCTGAACCAGTTCACCGGCCGGGGCATCCCTATGATCGCCGAACTGGCCAAGCAGTTCGGCGTGGCTGAAAGCAAGGTGAAGGAGCTTGTGGAGGAAGGCAAGGTCGGTTTTCCCGAAGTGCAGAAGGTCATAGAGAGCCTGACGGACGAGGGCGGAAAATTCGGTGGTCTGATGGAGGCACAATCCAAAACGATAACCGGACAGATCTCCAATATAGAGGATGCCGTTTCAATGATGTTCAATGAAATCGGGCAGCAGTCGGAAGGTGTCATCAACACCACGCTTTCCGGTGTTTCCTACATGGTGGAGCATTACGAACGTTTCGGCCGTATCCTGCTCGGGCTTGTCGGCACGTATGGTGTGTACCGGACTGCCGTCATGACAGTCACGGCCGTGAAAGGCTGGGCGGTGGCTGCGGAGGCGTTGCATTACAACTGGCTCCTGCTGGTTGAGAAAGCGCAGAAAATGCTCAACCGGACCATGCTTTCCAATCCCTATGTGCTGGTTGCGACCCTGCTTGCCGGTGTTGCCGTGGCACTGATCTCCATGAAGACGGAAACCGAACGTTTGCAGGAATCCGAGGAAAGGTATCAGCAGCAGAAGCAGAAAACCATAGAGGCCGAGGAAGAGCACAGGCGCAAAATAGAGGAACTGTGTTCCATTGCCGGGGATGAAGCCGTGTCCACGGATGCCCGGCGTGAGGCGCTAAACAAGCTGGAACAGAAATATCCGGATATATTCTTCAAATACGACACCGAGTATGAGAAACTGAAGAATATCAAGAAAATCAAGGAAGAGATAGCCCGATTGGAAGCCGGTGAGTCCATATCCAATCCCGCCAATGAATTGAAACGTGTGGATGACAGGATAAAAGAACTTGAAGGCAAGACCCGGTTGGCAACCGAATATTACCAGGACAGCTACGGGCGGCAAAGAGCCCGATATGTCCAGAAATCCGCACGTTCAAGGGATGAGGAGGCAGAGCTTCAGAATCTGTACGGAAAACGCAAGAGCCTGAACGGACAAATCCGCAAGGACGAGGTAAATGCCTATTTCGAAAACCTGACCGGTGTGAGTAACGAGACCCTTGCACAGCAGATAAAGCAGCGTAGAACCCTGCTTGCCCGGATGTCTGTCCAGGAGAAGGAATACGGAAAGATTACGCAGGGTGACGAAAATCTTACCGGAACTTATTCCCGTGACGAACTGAAGTATCAGCTGAACAAACTGGTTTCGGAACAAAACCGGCGTAACCTGCCCACGGATTCAAGCACTGACTGGGTGGCTGCGGCAAAAGAGAAATACCAGGACGCGCTCAAGGCTTATAACGCCTTTCTTCAGGAAACGTCCAACAGCCTTTCCCGTGAGGAGTTTGAGAAGAAGGCGAAAGAACTGAAGGATGCCGTTGATACCGCCAAAAAGGAGTACGACAAGGTCAAGCCCGGTGAGGATAAGGATTCCGAGGCCGAACGGAAGAAGGCGGACAAGGCGGAGAAAGAAGCCCAACGCCGCAAACAGGTTTCTGAAAAGCTGGGCCAGGAACTCGCCGGGCTGCAAAGGAAGAATGACGAGGCGGAGATTGAGATGATGACCGAGGGGCTGGAGAAGAAGCTGCGCCAGATAGACAATGAATACCAGGCACGCAAGGATGAAATAGCCAGGCAGGAAGCCGGTTGGAAACGTGACAACGCGAAAGCGGGGCAGTCCGGTTCGCTGTCGGAAGATCAGCAGTCCGAAATAGACAAGGCCCGTGAGCTGAACGAGTCCGGCCGACAGAAAAAAATAGCGGAAGCTTATCGGGAAGAGTTCGGAGTGATGCAGGAATATTTGCAGGCCTACGGCACCTTCCAGCAGCAGAAACTCGCCATCGCGACCGAATATGCGGAAAAGATACAAAAGACGACATCCGGCAGCGAGAAGCTCTCTCTCGGTGTTGAACGTGACAGCAAACTTGCCGGCATCGAAGTGCAGGAACTGAAAGCCCGTATTGACTGGGGTACTGTCTTCGGTGAATTCGGCGGGATGTTTTCCGATATGATAAAGCCTGTATTGGCGGATGCCAGAAAATACATGCTCACTGACGAGTTCCGAAATGCCGACCATGCCAGCCAGGACGCGCTTGTCTCTGCCGTCCAGCAGATGGAGAGGGCTTTGGGCGGTTCCGGCAAGGTCAGTTTCAAGAAACTGGGTGCCGAGGTTACTGCCTACCAGAAAGCCCTTTCAGACCTGAAGGAGGCACAGGCGGTGTATGCGGACACCTATACGGCACTCATTGCCGCCCAGAAATCATACATTGAGGCGCAACAGTCCGGAACCGAACAGGAGAAGGAGTCCGCCCGGCAAGCCCTGGAAACGGCGCAGGCCAATGCCGATGCCGCGAGTGAGAATATAAACGCCTTGCAGGAAACGGCTGACAGTGCCCGGCAGTCCCTCTCGAATACTGCCTCCGGTCTGAAGGCCAGTATGGAGAATGTGAGGGACGGATTGCAGCAGATTGCCTCCGGCAGTATCAGCGGGGCGTATAATGGCCTGATCACACTCGGCAAAGGTGCCAAGGAAGTGGACGGCAAACTGGGCGAGGCTTTCGGAAAGGTTTCCGAAACACTTGAGGATGTGCCTGTTGTCGGCTGGATTGTAAGTATTATAGACCTTTTCAAGGATGGTTTGAGTGTGGTCATCGGTGGCCTGCTCGACGCGGTGTTCAATGCCGTGAGCGGTATTCTTGACGATGTGCTTTCCGGTGATCTTTTTGTGACTATCGGAAAATCGCTGCTTTCCGGTGTGGGCAAGATATTCGACGCATTGACCTGGGGCGGATTTTCCTCCTGGACGACTTCAAGCAATGCCAAAGAGGTCCAGGAAACCATCGACCGGCTGACCGAGCGCAACGAGACCTTGCAGACGGCTATCGAGGACCTGACGGAGGAGATCAAGGCGAGCAAGGGTACAAAGTCCGTGGCCGCCTACCGGGATGCCTACAGGCTCCAGCAGGAGACGAACTCGAACTATCTGGACATGGCCATGTCGCAGGCCGGCTATCACGGTTCGCATCACAGCTGGAATTATTACTGGGGCGGTTTCTCACAGGAACAGATTGACCGTTTGAGCGGTCAGATCGGGCGTAGCTGGAACGGTGACATCTGGAACCTAAGTCCGGAGGAAATGAAGAAGTTGCGCAGTAACGTGGACATGTGGACGCAGATCCAGGATACCGGCAAGGGCGGATATGGAGGTCGTCTGACCGAGAAGCTGGATGACTATATCGACCAGGCGGGCAAGCTGGAGGAACTTACCGACCAGCTGTATGAAGGTCTCACCGGTATTTCCTTCGACAGCATGTACAGCAGTTTCGTGGATAACCTGATGGATATGAAGTATGATGCCGCAGCCGCGGCGGAGGACATATCCGAGTATTTCATGCGTGCGATGCTGTCAAACAAGATCGGTGAGCTGTATTCCGACAAGCTGAAAGGCTGGTGGGAGAAATTCGGCAAGGCGATGGAAGACAATGACCTTACAGAAGCCGAGCGTAAGGCCCTCCAGGACGAGTACATGAAGTATGTCGAGGAAGCCGTCGCTCTTCGTGACAATCTTGCCGCGGCCACCGGGTACGATAACTCGGGCGGTACGAGCCAGAGCGCCAAAACCGGCGGTTTTTCAGCCATGACACAGGACCAGGGTACAAAACTGGACGGCATGTTCACCAGCGGGTTGCAACACTGGTCGAGCATCGATGAGAAGATGGAGAGCGTCATCGACAAGATGAACACCGCCGAGGGGCATCTTGCCCGTATCGAGGAGAACACCGGCACGAGCGCGTCGCACCTTGGCAAAATAGAGGAAGAGATTCGTAAAATCAATCGTGACGGAGTAAAATGCAAATGATATGGAAAAGATATTAGGCGGTCTGGTACTTGTCAACGGTACCGACATCTGGAGTACATACGGGGTGTTCCTCGTTGAGGACAAGCGCGGCGGGATGGATAACCTGACCGCCATCCTGACCCCGAGCAAGACGAAAACGGACACGGCTGTGAATATCCGGGAGGAGGACGGGGAGAAATATTCCTCCGTGCTGACGCCCAGGAACGAGGCCCGTGACGTGACGCTTCATTTCGCCCTGTTTGGCAAAACGCAGGCCGGCTGGCTGAAGAAGTATTTCGAGTTCATCAATTTCCTGAAGAAAGGCCGTGACGGGTGGCTTGAGATTTCCTTTCCCCAACTTGCCCTGACTCTCCGTGTGAAATATACGGATTGCAGCAAGTTCCAGCCTCTGACCTATCTCTGGAAGGAAGGCGTGCACGCCGGCAAGTTCAAGGTGAAGTTCCGGGAACCTGTCCCGGTCATATAAATGTGATTCAAACCCTATTCAAACGACGTTTAAACAAGATACAGACATGCTGACCATCTATGACAGCAACGGCAACAGACGGACCGATATCGAGGCGGGCGACAGCTCCACCCAGGTGAAGGAGGTGCAGGGTGACAATGTCCTGACACTCTCTTTCACGCATTACGAATATATCGCCCTGGACGTGAATGACCGGGTGGACTTTGAGGGTGAGCGCTACTGGCTGACCGAACGGTACACCCCGAAGCAGAAGAGCGGCCAGGAGTGGGTATATGATTTGAAGTTTTACGGTATCGAGAGCCTGGTGAGACGTTTTCTTGTGCTGGAGACCACCGACGGGAACACCGAGCCTGTGTTCACGCTGACAGCGACTCCGCGTGGCCATGATCGTGAAGTGTATCAATGACGGAATGAACCACACCACCGACTGGAAAGTGGGGCGGGTGGACGGTACGGACCTTATCGTCATCGATTACGAGGGGAAGTACTGCAACGAAGCCCTGAAAGAGATAGCCGAAGCGGTCGGCGGGCAGGCTGAATGGTGGGTGGAAGGCCAGACCGTGAACGTGTGCCGGTGTGAGCATGGCGAGGAAATAACGCTGGGCTACGGGAAGGGACTGACCGGAATCGAACGCGACACGACGGGTACCGACAATTTTTATACCCGGTTGTTCCCGGTAGGCAGCACGCGGAACATAGATCCGTCAAAATACGGGCATAGCCGCCTGATGCTTCCGGGGGGCAGGCAATATGTCGAGATACATACGGAGGAGTACGGCATCTATGACCGTTACGAGCAAGACGCCTTCAGCGGCATTTATCCCCGCAGGATCGGGGCTGTCAGCAGTGTGCGCAGCGAAGATGTGAAAGATGACGACGGCAACCCTTTCACGGTCTATTATTTCAGGGACGACAGCCTGAACTTCGATCCGAACGATTACGAGCTGCCCGACGAGACCAAACGTGTATCGTTCCAGGACGGTGACCTTTCCGGACTGGGGCAGGGTGAGGACCACTATTTCGAGGTGAATTTCAACAGTGCCACCCGTGAGTTCGAGATTATTACGATATGGCCCTATGATGATGACACGCAACTCCCCGGCGGCAAACTTATTCCGAAATCCGGTGACCGTTATATTCTCTGGAATATCCGTATGCCGGACGAATATTACCCGCTTGCCGAGGAGGAGTTTCTTACGGCGGTGGAACAGTTCAATACCGAATGCTGGCAGGATCTTGCCGTTTACAAGGCCCCGACCGACCATGTGTGGATTGAGGAGAACGGTGTTTCCCTGTCCGTAGGCCGTCGTGTGAGACTTGAAAGCGAGGAGTATTTCCCCGAAACCGGTTATCGCAGCAGCCGCATCACGAAAATTACCCGGAAGGTGAACCAACCCGGGGAGATGGACATCGAGATCAGCGATGCCCTGCATAGTGGTGCGTTTGAACGGGTGAATGACAGTATCGGGGAACTGAAAAACTATACGAAGTCAAAGGCGGAGGGTGCCGCGCTTCCTGACATTATCCGTAGCTGGGACAAGACACTGCCTACGGACAACAATCTTTTTTCCGCGCGGAGAAGTCAGGCGGAACACATCAGCAAAAAAAAGAATGACCGTGCAAAGGGGAAGATCACCTTCGAAGCGGGAGCCTCTTTCGGACAGGAGGATAATGCGGGTATTGATGACAAGGGCAATGCCGGGCTGCTGACCCTTGTTGTGCGTGAGCTTCTTCGCAGTCCGAAATTCGTGGACGGTCTTTTCGGTGAGGGGTGGCGGCTCTGGATGGAGGACGCTTTGTCCCATCTGACCATCGACAAGCTGACGGTACGCCAGGTCATGGTAGTATTGGAGCTGCTTATCGAGAAGGTACGCAGCGTCGGCGGCCAGCTTTGTGTCAGTGCCGCCAACGGGAAAATAAAGACCGCTGTTCTTGAGGGCGGTTACTGGAGGATCACTTTCGAGCAGGAGAACACTTTCGTGGCCCATGACCTCATGCGCTGCCAGACCTTCAGCGGCGGGAATTTGAAAAGCTATTGGGTTGAGGTGGCCGGCGTGGAGGGTGGTTCCATCCTCGTGGGCGAGGACGAGTTCGGCGCTTCTCTTCCGGAGTCTGGTGACGAGTGCGTGCTGATGGGCAACACGGAGAATCCGTTGCGCCAGAACCTGATCCTGATCTCCGCCACCGAGGACGGGCAGCCCCGTGTGGACGTGATGGACGTGGTGAAGGCGAAGAACTTCACCGGCTGCCTGCGTGCCCGTTTGGGCAACCTTGACGGTATCAGTGATGACTGGTTCCCTTCAGACAACCAGCCTCACGGTGATGGCCTGTACAGCGACAACGCCTACCTGCGTGGTACGTTCCTTCTGGTAACGGGCGAGGATATCAAGACGAAGTTCGAGATAGTCGAGGGGAAAATCGTCAGTTCCGTCACCGCCCTGCGGAATGACTTCGCCACCGAGCGCGGCTACCTGAATAACCCCGCCTTTGATAACGGCCTTATGAAGTGGAACACGGAGAACGAGACCGTGTTCTTCCTTGTGGGCAACCGGTGGATCTGGGCGAACGGTAACGTCTTGACGAGGAAGGGTGACAGCGCGAGCGTGACCGAGGATGACGGCCGTACGGTTGTCCGGATTCGTAACAAGTACATCCTCCAGAAACGTGAGAACCTGAAAAGTATTCCCTCCATGCCTGAAAATGACAGTGGGGAGAAGGAAGCCGTCCCGGTGTTCCTGACTTTCTTTTACCGCTGTGCCAAGGCCGGCACGCTGCGTGTGGAGTTTGTGGGTGTGGATAAGACAGGCTTTGCCAATTTCAACAGCATGGAGGTGGAGGAAGAACTGTCCGCGACCGACGGGTACGTACAGTACACCTGTAGCGGACTCTGGAACGGTACAGGTGATTTTAAATTGAGTTTTACCGGTGATATTTACCTGTATATGCTCATATTGAGCACCGACCGTGTGGAATCCCTGACACACCGTTATAAAACCCTTTTCGAGCAGTCGGAGCGTCTGGTAAAGATTTCGGCGGCGGTGTTCGACAAAGACGAGAACCTGCTGGAAGAGACCGGCCTGATGGTTACTTCCAAATATTCCGGGTTGTATGCCATTGACGGTGATGGAAATTTGAAATCCCTTGTAGGTGTTGGGGGTGACGGCGTAAAAATCAAGGGCGATAATATCACGTTGGAGGGACTTGTTACGGCTAATGATAATTTCAAGATTCTGGAAGACGGTAGTATTGAGACGCGCAACGCCAAGATTTATGGTACAGTGTATGCCTATGAGGGTAAAATCGGCGGTTTTACGATTGATTCCGGACGGTTGTACTGGAAAGCCGGTGATTATTTCGGCAATGATTCCCGCAGTCTGAAACTTGGTGTCTCACAAACGGACATGGAGGGTATTGTGGATGTGTCCTTTAATGCCGCCACGCAGGGACGCTTCGGTGTCAAGGCCGTAGGCTCGAATCTGGGTGGTGCCGCTATCTATGCCTCCAGCAAGTCCTCTGGTCAAAGCTATCCTATCAGTGCCAATACTTATGCCGGCTATTTTGACGGTGGTGTGCATGTGAACGGGGCGGTGTATTGTGGTGATATCCTGTCGAACAATTACGGTACGGGATGGAGCTTGGCCAGCGATGGGACATACAGTTACCGAAAGGGTGTTTCAGGTACCTTCCAGTGGGCTGTAAAGAGTGATTTTATAACTTATAACTATACCCTTGAGGTTGTTAATGGAATTGTCGTTAAGATGACATATATCTAAAAATAAAGGATATGAAAGTAAATTTTAATGTGTATTTTAAGGATTTCGACGGTAGCGTGCTGTTGATTGATAAGAAACCCCAGTGTATGGGAGTCATAGTCTCCCAGTGCCTGTTCAACGGTACCGGTTTCCGTCCGAGCGGTAATATTCAGACGGATAATGAAAGGAAATTACATGCTTACAGTCTTTGCATGAGGATTATGGGTTCCGATGCGGATGTGGATCTGACATCGGAGGATGCGGTTTTGATAAAGGAAGCTGTCACCGGTCTTACTCCGGGCTGTTATTCCCAAATAGTGAAACAGATAGAAGGGTAATGGAGGATTAGCCATGACAAATGCGGAAAAACAGGAGATCCTGAACGCTATCAAGGCCGAGAGCCAGAGCGTTGATGAACTTGTGGAGGTCAGCTCCCTTGACAATATCAAAAGTCTCCCCGCCCTTCGCGGCAGTGAGCTGGTGAGTGCTCCGCTTACCCTTTTGCGTAAACCGGCCGATGATGCCGCT
>ENA-OPFG01001519-OPFG01001519.1-human-gut-metagenome-genome-assembly--contig:-NODE-1519-length-11848-cov-1.532604_pt1 | contig 11848 bp, 9 predicted proteins | sample MGYA00241304_ERZ501542 | MGnify/ENA primary metagenome ERZ501542 (study PRJEB25962, sample SAMEA2042427) | human gut metagenome | biome: human gut; feature: human-associated habitat; material: faeces...
GAGCGTTTCATCGAAATACTCTCCGGTGCCATACACCTCACACCGCTTGATGATGGCGGGTGGAAACAGTCGTACGCTCTTCCGTATGGCGGCAAGCAACTTGGCTACGGGTATTCCGTTTTCCGACGCCACAATAAGCAAAGGTGCATATCCCGGAGTTGCTTCATAAACGTGAAACAGCTCCGTAGAGTGGAATGTATCGGTTCCCGGCAGTTCGGGTATCCGGCTTCCCCGATGGTATGTAGTCAGTTTCAAGGGCATTGCTGCAAATTTAAAAAAATATGTTGAAAAATGCAAGTAAATATAAGAAAAACAGTATCTTTGCATTGCTAAATCTTACAATTATGGAGAATAATGTACCTCAAGAGTGGAATAAATTCTATTTAAAGGATGTATCATTTGTTAATCTGATGATGCGTCGCATATACAATGTACTTATTGTAGCTAACCCTTATGATGCTTTCATGTTAGAGGATGATGGGCGTATTGAAGAAAAGATATACAATGAGTATATGGAGTTAGGATTACGTTATCCGCCAACTTTTACCCAAGTTTCTACCACAGAAGAGGCTGCTGGAGTCTTGCGTTCAACAATTGTAGATCTGGTGATTTGTATGCCAGGTAATGCGGATAATGATGCTTTTGATGTTGCTCGCGATATCAAAGGTAAGTTTCCTAATATCCACTGTGTTGTGTTGACTCCATTCTCTCATGGTATCACCAAGCGTATGCAGAATGAGGATTTGAGTATCTTCGATTATGTATTCTGCTGGTTGGGTAATACCAACTTGATCCTTTCTATTATTAAGTTGATAGAGGATAAGATGAATTTGGAGCATGATATTCAGGAGGCAGGTGTCCAGATGATACTTTTGGTAGAAGACTCTATACGTTTCTATAGTTCTATTCTGCCAAATCTTTATAATTATATTCTTGAACAGAGTAAGAACTTCTCCAAAGAAGCGCTGAATCGTCATGCAGCTACCATGCGTATGCGTGGTCGTCCGAAAGTGGTATTGGCACGTACATTTGAAGAGGCAAAAAAACTGTATGACAAGTATTCAGATAATACCCTTGGTGTCATTAGTGATGCTCGTTTTCCTTTAAAGAGTGCAGCCAAAGCTTTTGGTAATGTTGTGGATGAGGATGTGCAGCCAAAGCATGCAACGGATACTTTTGGTCGTGAAAAATGTCCAGATGCGGGTTTGCAACTTTTCCGTTATATCCGAAAGAATGATTCCTTTGTGCCCCTTATCCTTGAGAGTTCTGAGAGTGAAAATCGAGCAAAGGCAGAGGCTGAAGGTTTTCGTTTTGTAGATAAGAACTCCAAGAAGATGAGTGTAGATTTGCGCCGTTTGATGGAGGAACATATGGGCTTTGGCGATTTCATTTTCAGAGATCCGAAGACTCATGAGGAGATCATGCGTATCCGCAGTTTGAAGGAACTGCAGGATAATATTTTCAATATTCCTAACGACTCGATGCTTTATCACATCAGTCGTAATCACATGAGCCGCTGGTTATGTGCCCGGGCCATCTTCCCTGTATCTGCTTTTTTGAAGCATGTCACCTGGCAAAAACTTCAAGATGTGGATGCCCACCGTCAGATTATCTTCGATGCCATTGTGCAATATCGTCATATGAAAAATCTTGGAGTCGTGGCAGTCTTTGATAGAATGAAGTTCGATAAGTATGCCCACTTTGCCCGTATCGGTGAAGGCTCCTTGGGTGGAAAGGGTAGAGGTCTGGCTTTCCTCGACAATATCATCAAGCGCCATCCAGAGTTCAATCAGTATGAGAATGCCACTGTTCAGATTCCAAAAACAGTCGTGCTTTGTACTGATATTTTTGATGAGTTTATGATGAACAACAATCTCTATCCGATAGCTTTAAGTGATGCAAGTGATGAGGAGATATTGAAGCATTTCCTTCATGCTCAGTTACCGGATTCCCTGATTGCTGACTTTTTCACTTTTTTTGAGGCAACGAAGAGTCCTATTGCCATCCGCTCCAGTTCGCTTCTTGAGGATGCTCACTATCAGCCTTTCGCAGGTATTTATTCCACCTATATGATTCCATATCTGGAGGATAAGTATCAGATGCTCCAGATGTTGGCTTGTGCGATAAAGGGAGTATATGCTTCTGTTTTCTATCGTGATTCGAAGGCGTATATGACAGCTACCAGCAATGTGATTGATCAGGAGAAGATGGCTGTTATTCTGCAACAGGTAGTAGGTAAGGATTATGGCGACCGGTTTTATCCGACGATGAGTGGTGTGCTACGCTCCCTCAATTATTATCCGATTGGTGATGAGACGGCGGAGGAAGGTATTGCCAGTCTGGCTCTTGGATTGGGAAAATATATCGTTGATGGCGGACAGACCTTGAGAGTTTGCCCTTATCATCCAACCCAAGTGCTGCAGACTTCAGAGATGGAGATGGCTTTGCGTGATACCCAAACCCAGTTCTATGCTCTCGACATGCAACATGTGGGTGAGGATTTCAAGGTGGATGATGGCTTCAATATCCTCAAGCTCCGTGTGAAGGATGCGGTAGAAGACCAGAGTCTTACCTATATCGCCTCTACTTTCGACCCATACGATCAGGTCATCAATGATGGCGTGTATGAAACGGGAAGAAAGCTGATTACCTTTGCCAGTGTACTCCAGCATGGCGTGGTACCACTGCCGGAGCTGATGCAGATGTCGATGAAATCTGGATCCGAGGCGATGCGCCGTCCTGTGGAAATCGAGTTTGCATGCAATATCAATGATGATAAAACCTGCGAGTTCTATCTTCTCCAGATTCGTCCGATAGTGGATGCTAAGGAGATGCTTGATGAGGATGTGAAGGCGATACCGGATGCAGATTGTCTGCTCCGTTCCCACAATTCGTTGGGACATGGAATCAGTGAGGACGTCACAGATGTAGTCTATGTTAAATATGATGATCAGTTCTCTGCGATGAACAATTTCTATGTGGCTGATGATATTGAGCGAATCAACCGCAAGTTCCTTGCCGACGGCAAGACTTATGTGCTGATAGGTCCAGGCCGCTGGGGTTCAAGCGATCATTATTTAGGCGTTCCGGTCAAGTGGCCGCATATCAGTGCCGCCCGTGTCATCGTAGAAGTAGCGTTGAAGAACTATAATATCGACCCAAGTCAGGGCACCCATTTCTTCCAGAATCTTACCTCTTTTGGAGTAGGCTATTTTACGGTAGATACAAACACGGAAGAAGGAGGATTCGTGAACAAGGAGATATTGGATGCGATGCCGGCGGTAGAGGAAACGCAGTATGTGCGCCATGTTCGCTTCGAGCATCCGATGAGAATCCTGATGGATGGCAAGAAGCAGGAGGGTGCTGTGCTCCTGCCTGGGTAGTTTAGATTAATTCCATGAGATAATAATTATAGTCATAAAGAATGGTAGCAAGGAATTTTTCCTTGCTATTTTCTTTGGGCTGCACCTTGAGGAACTTCGCGACTTTATCTGCCAAGGTCTCTATTTGGTTTTCATGGTTGTCATTGGAGGAATACAGGGCTTTCTCTATGACGGCGACTTGTGCTTGTGAGAGATTCTTGGCTTCCTCATATACAGGATGGTAATCTTTCTTGGCATAATAGAATTCGTCCAGGGAGATGTGTATCTTTCGGATGTCGGTAAGTTTGATGACCATTGTTCCTGCTGCCAAGTCTCCTAATCGTTGTGAATTTTTGGTGAGTAAGATGAAGAGCATGCCAATGCCCCCACATCCTATGTCTATTGTGCTGAGAAGCCATCTCATGAAAAAAGAGCCCATGGTTGGTCGTGACCCATTCTTGTTGATGACTCTTAACTTCATGATATATTTCCCCGGAGTCTGTCCGTTGTTGAATGTTTCCCACCAGAAATCATACATCCAGATAAATATGACAAGCATAAAGAATAAGAACATGAGCCAACGTGTTTCGTCCATGCTCCCCATAAGCCCATCAAACAACAAATAGACACCAGTGAATCCAAAAGATATGAATATGGTGTCAAGGATGCGAGCCAACACTCGTTCACCGATACTCGCTGGTGTTTGGTTGATTCTTACAAATTGATTGGTTATGATGTTTGAATTTGTCATTTTTCCATTGTTTTAAGAAGATAATGCTTAAATTGTTTGCAAATATAAGAATAATTACTTAAATTTGCATCAATTTTTAGGAAAAATAAAATAATCGTAACCGAAAATTTCCCTTATAATAAAAGAATTGTGAAAGAATTTGCCTTTATAAGAAATAACATAGATAAATGGCAACGTGCAGAGATCATTATTGACGATGCCGCTTCCCAAACGCCGGATGTTTTGGCCGATACTTATACCGACCTTACATCTGACTTGGCTTTTGCGCAAACACATTACCCTAATTCTCGTATTACCCTTTATCTCAACAATCTGGCTTCAAGCCTTCATAATTCCATTTATCGTAACAAACGGGAGAAGTGGTCTCGCCTGATTACGTTTTGGACGCAGGAAATTCCTTTGACGATGTTTGAGGCTCGAAAGTTACTTTTGGCTTCTTTCTGCATATTCTTCATCAGTGTATTCATCGGTGTGGTATCCCAATGTTTTGATACCGACTTTTGTCGTATTATATTGGGAGATTATTATGTGGATATGACATTGCAGAATATCAAGGATGGAAAACCGATGGCGGTTTATGATGGTGGAGATGAACTGAATATGTTCTTGGGCATTACCCTCAATAACATTAGGGTGTCATTCTTGGAATTTGTTTCTGGTATATTTACCAGTATCGCCACGGGTTTTCTGATATTCCAAAACAGTGTGATGTTGGGATGCTTTGAGACATTCTTCGCCCAGCATGGTCTCTTGTATGAATCTTTTCTTGCCGTTTTCCTTCATGGAACACTTGAGATTTCTGCATTGATTATTGCAGGAGCGGCAGGGTTGGCGATGGGTAACAGCTGGCTGTTCCCTGGCACGTATTCGCGTATCGTATCTTTTCGTCATGGTGCGAAAAGGGGAATGAAGATTATTGTCGGTACTGTACCTATATTTATATTCGCTGGTTTTATCGAAGGATTTGTAACACGACATACGGAAATTTCTAATTATTTTCGCTTGTCGATTATCATTGTCTCTTTCGTCTTTGTCATAGGTTATTTTGTGGTTTTACCCCAGATACGGCATCGGCAAAGAAAAAGTAAGTTGATAGGCAGAAAAGGATGTCCTTTAGATTACAACTTCATTCATTAAGAACCAGTCAGTTTTGAATTATTTAATAAAGATAGCTCATGGATAAAATCGTATTTTACAAAGAAAGGGATTTCGGAGAGAAGTTTAATGTCACTTTCGAGTTTGTCAAGCAGAATTGGAAAATACTGCTTCGTTATGCTTTATATGGTATCTTGCCGTTGGCATTTGTAGGAGCCTTGTCGCTGAACAGTTTGATGCAAACTATGGTGGATGTTAGTTCTGGTAATTCCATGTTTGATGATGAACTCAGTTACAGTATGCTCTTTTCTTACGCCCTCTTGCTGCCAACTTCTTTGGTAGCTTATATTTGGATAGGAACGGTTGTGTTTTCTATGATGCAGTTTTATAATGCTCACGACGAGGGCTTGCAAGGTGTTACTTTCCAGGAGTTGAAACCTTCTTTCCGCCGAAATGCTTGGCGTTTGTTCAAATGCGGACTGGTTGGCTCTCTGATTGGCATCGTGTTCTTGGCAGTCTTTTTTACCGTGATAGCTTTAGGGGCAGCGATAGATTCTGGAGCGATGATAGCCATCTTTTGCTTCTTGGCAGTAGTGGCAGTCGTTGCTTTTGGTGTACCTTTGATATTGGTTACACCTACCTATATATTTGAGGATATCTCTGTATGGCGGGCTTACGTTCGTGGCTTTGGCTTGGGATGGAGCACATGGGGAGGAATCTTTGGCTTGGGATTTGTCTTGAGCCTGTTGTCGAATGTCGTTTCTGTTGTCTTTGTCATGCCTTGGGAGGTGTGTATCTTTGTCAAGACGCTATTCGTGCAGGCTTATGCAGGTGAGGAAACATTTGTTGGTAGTGTTGCCTTTGTTATTCTCCAATATATCTTTGGCGTTGTCATGTGGATAGGCTCTTATTTGATTTACAACTTGTTTTTTATCAGTACGGGTTATCTCTATAGTCATGCCGCAGAGAAACTCGATGATATGTCCGTTGGTCAAGGTATTGACGATTTTGAGGAAATGGCAGACAAGAGTCAGGATGATGACGATTTATTCAAAGTCTAATCATTTTTACATTATTTATATTTGTTGTAGAGAGATATGTTTTCCAATCCTTCCGACACCTTGGTTATTGATACCGCCCGACTGCAAGTTTGGCGGCGGGATGACGATTACGCTTATGGTCGAGAGTTAGTGCCTTCCCAAGATAGCTTGATGGACTGGGTAGCGAAAAGGCTGAACGAATTTTTCGAGAATATCTTTGGCAGCAATTTCTATCAGGACCATCATGACACTTTATGGATATGTATCGGCTTGGCGGCATTGGGAGCTGTCTTGGCGTTCCTCTTGTGGAAGCATCCTGAGCTATTCGCTCGTTCTGGACGAAGGAAACCGATGGAATACGAGGTTACGGAAGATACGATATATGGCGTTGATTTCCCAAGTGAAATAGAAAAAGCATTGGAAAATGAAAATTTCCGTGAGGCATTGCGATTGATGTATCTTCAGACATTGAAGTCTTTGAGTGACTATCACCAAATAGAGTGGCAACCTTTCAAGACTCCTACTCAATATACGTTTGAGTTCCGACAGGCCGACTTCAAGAGAATGACCAGTCTGTTTGTGCGAGTTCGCTATGGTGGCTTTGGTGCTGACAAGGACATGATTCGAGATATGCACAATCTGCAGGCAAGTGTGGATAACTTTGTAAAGAACTCAGGTAGAGATGGTTCTGCCGAACAAAATGTAGGAACTTTCAAGAAGGAAGGAGGTCGTGATGAAAAGTAGTCGCAATTTCCTTTTTGCCATGTTAGTCCTCTTTGTGCTGTTCTGTCTTTTGCAAGTCAATCTGCCCAAGAAGTTCGTATGGTCTCCTACCTTTAGCCATGTAGATAAGCAACCTTTGGGCTGTTTTGTCTTTGACAGTGTCTTGACCCAATCTTTGCCCAATGGCTATCACGTGACGAAAAAGACGTTTTTCCAACTTGATCAGGAGCATGCCAAGGAGAAAATCTCCGTGTTGATGGTCGTGGATCAGCAAGATTTGAAACAGTTGGATGTCAAGTACCTCTGCAATATCGCCCGCCGTGGTGGCAAGGTCATGGTGGTTGCTTCAAGTAGTTTAGATGATGGTAGGAATGCCGATACGGTAGTGGTGGATGAATTGGAACGTACCTTCAAGGTGAGAATAGAAGACGGAATGTACTTTTCATTGCGTGGCATCTTAGCCGGTCTCAAAGCGCATGACAATGATATGTACGATACCATTTATTGGAATAACCGGGAGACGATGTATGCAGCTCAGCCTTATAGAATGTTTTACAACATGGTAGGTGGAACCCTTTTCGTGGATTCCGTTCCAAAGGTGAAAAGACTGGCTTATACTTTGTCAACGGCAGGGTATGATTACAAATATGACTCTTTGTATGTTGGAGATTTCACTCGCTTTGACACCATTGTGGATAAAAAAGAAAGGATAGAACGAATCGATACTTTCGCCATCAAGAAAATACCTGTGGCGGTGTCTGTTCCGTACGGCAAGGGTGAGGTCATTTTTGTCTCTTCGCCATTGCTTTTCACCAACTATGGAATGTTGGAAGGCAACACATCTGTCTATATATTCCGATTGATGTCTTATCTGGCGGATTTGCCTGTGTATAGGACGGAGGCGTATGTCAAGACCGATGCCATGCTTGTGGCGGAGCAATCTCCATTTCGGGAGTTCATCAAGCGCCCACCATTGCGATGGGCTCTTTATCTTGCGCTGTTGGGTGTCGCTCTCTTTATGATATTTACCGCTCGTCGCAGGCAACGGGTCATCCCTATCATGTCGAAGCCTGCCAATCGGTCTTTGGAGTTTATCCAACTCATTGGAACACTCTACTATCAACGTAAGGATCATGTGGATTTGGTCAGGAAAAAGTTTAAACTCTTCGCAGAGGAATTGAGAAAAACGGCAGGTGTGGATATATCTGATGTGAATACAGATGACCGTGAATATCTGCTCCTTGCAGAGAAAACAGGTATGAACAGCGATAGATTGAAGAAGGTGATTCGACAAATTCGCTTGGTCCTACATTCGGAGGGCAATATCTCAGTTGAAGAAATGCGGAGCTTGATAGATGCAATGGATACTATAGTTAGGCACGCTAAGAATGGTTAGCGTAGGATAAGAAAAGTAAGTCTTTTATTTAAAATCATAGGAAACAATGGAAGAACAAAGATTGGATTTGACTCTTTTTTCAGAAAAGATAGAGTGTCTTCGTGAAGAAATATCCAAGGTGATAGTAGGACAGGACAAGGCGGTGGATCTGGTCTTGACTTGCCTCTTGGCTAATGGTCATGTGCTCTTGGAGGGTGTGCCTGGAGTTGCCAAAACCCTTTTGGCGCGATTGATGGCCCGGTTGGTAGATGCCAAGTTTAGTCGTGTACAGTTTACTCCCGACTTGATGCCGAGTGATGTGTTGGGTACAAATATTTTCAATGTCAAGAATCAGGAGTTTGAGTTCCATGAAGGTCCTGTGTTTGCTGATATGTATTGGTGGATGAAATCAACCGTGCACCAGCAAAGACTCAGGCTGCTCTTTTCGAGGTGATGGAAGAACGTCAGGTCAGCATAGATGGCTGTACCCACAAGATGGGTGACCTTTATACCATCCTTGCTACCCAGAATCCTGTGGAACAAGAAGGAACTTATCGCTTACCCGAAGCGCAGCTCGACAGATTTCTCATGAAAGTAACGATGGGTTATCCTACGGCTGATGAAGAACTGGAAATATTGAAGCGCTATGAACATCAAGCTGATTTGGTGAAACTTACTGATATCCAACCTGTGTTGACAAAGAAAGAATTGCTCCAGTTGCGCTCTTATATGCACCATGTTGTTGTTGATGAGAGCCTTCTGCGTTATATCACACAGATCGTTCAGCAGACCCGCACCACACGTGCCGTTTATCTGGGTGCTTCCCCTCGTGCCTCAGTTGCCATGTTGCATGCGAGCAAGGCATACGCTCTTTTGCAAGGTCGTGATTTTGTCACTCCAGAAGACATCAAGTTCGTAACACCATCTATCTTGCAGCATCGACTCATGCTTACGGCAGAAGCTGAGATGGAAGGCTATACGGCTTATAAGGTGGCACAACGGCTGATAGATAAGGTGGAGGTGCCGAAGTAAGTGTAGAGTGAAGAACGAAGAGTGAAGAATTCAATTGATTTAAGGTGTATTTAACGAAGAGATTTTATATAGTACTTGCCTTCTTGGTCTTGATGACGGGGGCTGGGTATGTTTTCCCCCTGCTGTTTGATGTAGGGAGATGGATGTTCCTTGCCCTTGTCATTCTGGTTTTTGTTGAATTATTCCTGTTGTATCATGAGCGGGGAATGATGGCCAGTCGCACTTTATCGGAGCGATTTTCCAATGGCGACGACAATGAAGTGAACATCCGGGTGGAGAGTATCTATTCCTTTCCTGTTCGGTTGGAAATCATAGATGAGATTCCGCCTGTTTTCCAGCGCCGAGATGTTCTCTTTCGTTTGAAGTTGGCGATGGGAGAGGGAAAGAATATCAGGTATAAGCTACGTCCTACGGAGCGTGGAGTTTATTCCTTTGGGCATGTCCGTGTTTTCGCTTCCACACCGATAGGTTTGGTGCAGCGTCGGTTTACTCTGTGCCAGCCTTGTGATGTCAAGGTGTATCCTTCCTATCTGATGCTTACCCGTTATGAATTGTTGGCTATGAGCAACAATCTTGCGGAAATGGGTATCAAGAAAATACGGAAGGTGGGCAATCATACGGAATTCGAACAAATCAAGGATTACGTTTCGGGCGATGATTTCCGGTTGATCAACTGGCGAGCCACAGCCCGCACTTCCAGATTGATGGTGAATGTATATCAGGATGAGCGTTCTCAGCAGGTTTTCAATATTATTGATAAAGGTAGGGTGATGCAACAGGCTTTCCGGGGTATGACCTACCTTGATTATGCCATCAATGCCTCGCTGGTGCTTTCGTATATTGCGATGAGAAAGGAAGACAAGGCAGGTGTTGTAACGTTCAGCGACCATTTTGAGGATTTTGTTCCAGCCTCCCGTCGTACTGGGCACATGCAGAATATTCTTGAAATGCTTTATCGCCAGCAGACCCGCTTTGCCGAATCTGATTATTCAGCTTTGGTGGCAGAGGTCAACCAGCACATCACCAAGCGCTCACTTCTGATACTTTATACGAACTTTGCCAATCGCATCAGCATGGAGAGGCAGTTGCCTTACCTCCTTCAGCTCAACCGCCGTCATCGTCTTTTGGTGGTGTTCTTTGAGGATCATGAAGTGAAAGACTATCTTGCCACTCGTCCCGATAGTGATGAGGAATATTATCGTCATGTTGTTGCCGAGCAGTTTGCTTACGAGCAGCGTCTCATCGTTTCTTCGCTCAAGCAGCGTGGCATCTTGGCTTTGCTTACCACGCCCGAGGCTCTTTCGGTTGATGTACTTAATAAATATCTCGAAATCAAGACTCGTGAATTGTTGTGATCTTTTGTATGATATTTTCTTATCTTAGATAAATAGTTCTCTATCTTAGACAAAAAAGTTCTTGCTCCTATAAGGATTCTTCGTTCAACGTCTTCGAACCGCCATTCAACGTCCTTGAACCGCCGTTCAACGTCTTTGAACCGACATTCAACGTCTTTGAACGGAGATTCCTATTAGGTTCAAAAACATTTCTATTTAGTATAAGCAACAAAAAAGTGATGAGAAAGTTTGGAATTCTCATCAAAAGACCTTACCTTTGTTCCCGATTTTAACTCCCAATTAAAATGAATGCCTTATGAATAGACAAAACCTATTTGGATTTTTATGGATGCTGATGCTGGTATGTTTGCCAGTTTCAGCACAGGAGTATCGTAATCCTGTTATCCCAGGTTATCATCCGGATCCTTCTGTTTGCAGAGTGGGGGATACGTTCTATCTCGTCAATTCCTCCTTCCAGTATTTCCCAGGAGTTCCGCTCTTCCAAAGCAAGGATCTCGTGCATTGGCAGCAGATAGGTAATATGATGAAAAAGATTAAAATTAAAAATAATGTCAACAGAACAAAAGAAAATTACAGACAGAAAGTATTTCGTACCTTTTGTATTAATCACGTCGCTCTTCTTCTTGTGGGGCTTCGCTCGTGCCATTTTGGATGTGCTCAACAAGCATTTCCAGAATGCTTTGCATATTAGTATTACGCATTCTTCGCTGATTCAGGTAACCACTTATTTGGGTTATTTCCTGATGGCGATTCCAGCAGGTATCTTTATTAATAGGTATGGGTATCGCCGTGGTGTCGTATTCGGATTGATTCTTTTCGGAGCAGGTTCCTTGCTGTTCATTCCTGGCGCAGCGATGGGCAGTTTTTCTGCTTTTCTGCTATGTTTGTTTATCATCGGTTGTGGTCTTGTCTTTCTTGAGACGGCTGCCAATCCGTATGTTACAGAATTGGGGGCCAAGGAGACGGCAACGAGTCGTTTGAATCTCTCGCAGTCATTTAATGGTTTAGGAAGTCTTTTCGCTACCTTTTGCGTCGGTCAGTTTCTGTTCAATAATACAGAAGAAGGCGGTAATGTAGTGGTGCCTTATACCATATTGGGTATTCTCGTGCTATTG
>ENA-OPFG01001521-OPFG01001521.1-human-gut-metagenome-genome-assembly--contig:-NODE-1521-length-11841-cov-2.276939_pt1 | contig 11841 bp, 15 predicted proteins | sample MGYA00241304_ERZ501542 | MGnify/ENA primary metagenome ERZ501542 (study PRJEB25962, sample SAMEA2042427) | human gut metagenome | biome: human gut; feature: human-associated habitat; material: faeces...
CCGGCAGTTGTACACATTCGCGGGTCTTGCGTTGGGGTCGCCCGGACACATGATCTCGCCAAGCTCGCTTTGAAACGGCTTGTCTACGTCTACCCGCTGCCCGTCAAGCATGGCGTGAGAATGGCGTGTGTGGTTGTCCAGCGTCGCCCGCCACTCCTTTTGCAGCTTGATACCCAGCTTCGCCGCCTGATGATAGCTTTCGATTCGCCCCGCGTTCTGCGCGTAGGTCATCGCAGTTCTTGCGTGTCGCCTTGCGCTGACCTCGTTCGCCGTTGTTACACGCTGTAACCGCTTCACAACCGTCTCAAGTGGTTCTCCTTGGATGATGCCCTGTGTGATCTGTTGTGTGATCTGCGTGTGATTCCATCGCTTATCTACTGGTATATCCACCTTTGACGGCGGCAGAAGGTCGGGCTGGTCGCGGATAAGCTGCTTGACGGTCGATGCGTCGTACAGCTCAAAACCCATGTTTATCCGTGCGCCCTTTTCGAGCGTGTAGCTCGACCAGTTGGCATTGTAGGCAAACGCTTCCGGGGTCGTGTCATTGATGATCTGCATAGCAAGCTCATTGCTATGCGTCAGCGTCTCCGTCATGTTGGCAAGCATCTGCCGCCAGCGCTTGCCTTGGAACACTTGCCCCGCCAGCCAATCGCGGTACGTCTCTTGCGTGATCTCTCCCGCTTCGAGCTGCACACGATATTTTTTATCATCCCTGCGGAATTTCGCGATGAACTTGTCAAGTTTTCGCTGGATATCAGCCGCCGCATCGGTGTACACGTCGCGGATGCGCCGCTCTAACTCTTCGATTTGCTTGTCAGTCCACCGAACCGCCTGATCTGCCAAGCGCCGTCACCCCCGCCGTGTTCGCATAAATCCGCTCTTTCATCAGTTTCCCAGAACCTTTTCCGTTGCTCAGAGATCGCTTGTCACACTCAAAAACGCACGTGAAGCGCTCGTCCTCCACCTTGTAACTGCTGATAAATACTGGAGTTTTCTGCTTCGCTGCCCAATTAAAAAAGGATTCATGGTCGAATCCTTCATAACTGCCGCAGTCCGTGTCTTGATACGGGATATCTGCGTAAATCACGCTATTTTCTGGAATTTTGACGTTTTCATAGCTCTCGAATGAGATTTCCAGCCTTTGCAGACTTTCCAGACTTTGCAGCCTTTGCAGCCTTTGCAGCCTTTGCAGACTTTCCAGACTTTGCAGCCTTTGCAGACTTTCCAGACTTTGCAGACTTTGCAGACTTTGCAGACTTTGCAGACTTTGCAGACTTTCCAGACTTTGCAGACTTTGCCTAAGCCTGTACAATCCGACAAGCTCATTGTAATCGTCTGTAAGCGGCATAAATTCCTGCATACGTTGGTACATTTCCCGCGTCGGGAACTCCCATTGTGAGCGCCCGAAGTAATGCCCGGCCATCTGTGTTCCGAGCCTACGCTGAACCTCAGCCTGCGTCAAGCCTGACGATTTCAAGGCTTTTAGAAGATATGCCCTCAGTTCTTCCTCGTCTCTCTCGATATCTGCTTTCGCGTTTTTAATCAGTTCGTCAAGCTCTGCCGGGGAATATTTCTGATGTGAAAGCCACCATCGAATATATTTATCCTTGTACTCGGATTCATGCGCCAGAACGTCAGCGCGGCTTCCGTCGCCGTCAATTCCAATATTTCGCAGGAGCGACGTGTCGCCGAAAACCCGCGCATAGTGCAGCGCTTTTTTCCACGGTTCTACCTGCTGCGCATACAGATAGTCGATTCCGTTATTCCCAAAGCTCCAACAATATCTTACATATGGGTCAACATCTTTCAATTTTTGAAACGTTTCTCGATCAATCCAGCGCTTTTCATTCGCATACTCTCCGCATATTGCGCCCTTGAACAGTTTTAACGGCATTTCGCAAATGTCGTTCGCTATAATCCGCTCCCACTTCGGTGCAAGCCCTTCACAGATTTCAAGTGCTGCATGTGTTATGGCGCAACCGCCAGCGCAGATATCGATCAAAACATCAGCTGATGGAAGAAAACCGACTATTTTCCGCGCTATGCCGTTTTTGCTCCCTTTGTACGGTATGCCATAGCGCTTCACGTCGTTTCCTCCTCCGATTCCTCGCGCACGAATCGACCTTCCGTTTCCTCGTCCAGCCGCGCCATGATCTCCGGCACTTTGTCAATGTAGATGTTCGGCAGATTTTCGAGGATCGTCTGTCTGTCAAGATACGGTGCTTCCAGCATCAGCATTTGAACCTGTTCAAGCTGGTTGCTGATGCGGTTGCGCTTATATGTCGGAAAAACGTCATCGGGAACGCCAACGAGCGCCAAAAGCTGACGGATGCACACAGTCAGTTGATATTCAAAATCATCTGCGTTTTGGTCGAGCGCCTGATACGCGGCATTAATCTCCGTCGCGGTCTTGCTTCCAGCCTGCACAGTCTGCGCGTCAAACGCACCGAAGTTGCGGTAGATATCGTCCTTGATCTGCGCCAAAAACGCGCTTCTCGACGCGCTCGGCGGCTCTTGCGTGTATGGCGTAATCTTCCCGCCGTCCTGCGTGTTTGCCTCCGCGACGTGCGTAAGTTTCAACCTATCGCGGAACTTGATCAAATCTGCATCAGACATGCCGCCGTAGTTTTCGACGAGCCAGTAGATTTGACTGCACTCCGAGAGATCGTTCGCGAAATCTGAGCATACAAGGTCGTATGCGTCAATCGCTCCGCGCATGCCGACGAGCGTTGACTGATGCAAATCGCTTCCCCAGAGCGGCACGATAGGCAAACCGCTGTAATTCTCGCCGCCGACGATGGTTTCCTCATCGTCAATCGCAGCTTTCTGCACGGTAAGCTTATATGTGCGTTTCGGCTGGTCAATCTTGTAATCGTCGCCCCTCTCGGCTTTGTAGACGGTGAAGCCGTCTTCCTCATAAAGTACGGCATAGCCGGGGTGGTTGTCGTCAATGCGCCAGTAGCGCACGCCAGCACGTAGGGCGCTGTTGCGCTCGTCCCACAGCGGCGCGAACTGATACGCGGGGAAGCGGTGCAGATGGTCAACGTCGAGAAACACATAGCAGACACCGTGAATCAGTGCCAGATACGCCGCGTTTGAAATGTCGGTGTCAAAGTCCTTTCCCAGCTTTTCCTTCACGCCGTCGTGCGTGAACGTTACACCGTTGCCGAGTGAATAGGTTGCACGCTGCTTGTTGAGCTGCCGGAAGAAGTTAGACGCGATTTGATGATTACTCGCGGTGTAGTCAATCGCTTTCATGCCGTTCATCGCGTACAAGATCGGCGCGGCTTCCATGATGGTCTTGTTCTTCTGTGCGTCGTAAAGGTCAGCGATTCGCGCCGTCTTGCAGGACTCGCTCGATTTGTGCTGGAAAATAAGCTGCTTGATAGCTGCAATGCGCTGTTCGTCGCTGTCGCCAAAATCGACGAAATCCTGATATGTGACGATCCTACCCATCAAGCTATCACCTCCTCCTTATGCGAAAAATGGGCTTTTATACTCTTCTTTTGGCTTGACAAGCCGCATGGTGCGCACTCCATAGCGCAGCGCGTCCATCAGGTGGTCATTTACCTTTATCGGCTTGTCGTCCGCTTTATCATCCCAGACATAGCCGTCAAACTCCTTGCGCAACTCCGGCAGATTGTCGAAAATCCGCACGTCGCCGCGCTGCATGCAAACCGCGACGTCACGGATGCCGTCCAGCACGTTGTTGTCTGCCTTGCGTACACGGAAGGCAAGCCGTGAGCGCCTGAGCGCCGCGATGAACGATGCAGCAGAAGGGTCAATGATTGTCATCACGCCGCGCTGCTGGTCTTCCGGCAGACTCTCGCTGACAAACCGCTCCATGTCGCGAACATAGTCCTCATCGGTCTTTTGCACCTGCGTGTCGCGTCCTGAATAACGATATTCCCGGAAAATATGCCAAACGCCCTCGCTTTTGCCCCATAGTAGAGCAGCGAAGGCGTTTTGTGTGCCGTAGTCGATGGAGATGAAAACATCACGCCAGCGCGGCGGCGTGAACGGTGTTTCGAGTGCTGAGGAATAGCCGGGGTATATCATGCCTTCAGCAGATACGCGCTTTCCCTCGATGTCCCGCTTATACCATACGGATTGCGGGTCGTACTGCGCGACAATTTCCGCAAATCTCTCGTCGGATATTGTCGCATTGTCGCGCATCAGAAACAGTTCGTAATTGCATCCACCCGGCAATTCTCCGCGCTCCTGCTTTATACGGTACAGGTCGATATATTTTTCGTAGATCGGAGAATTCGGTGCGCTTGGGTTCAAGTCCCAGAAGAACTTTCTTAGTTTTGCCGCAGCGGTTCGGTTGAACGCCTCCTGAATGAAAGTTTCATGGTGAAGGTTGACCTCCGTTGCAATCCACATGCCGTAACTGTTTCCTCGGATTCGCTTGAAGCTGTCTGCCTTTCCAGCTCCAGCAAAAATTACAATTTTTTCCCCCGTCTTCGTCCTGACGCGGATGCAATCATTCCCTCGATATTTGCCCCATGTACAACGCCCACGGAACTGGGCTTCAATGCCCATTCCGTTACAGTCCCCGATATTCAGCTTTGCCGTTGGCGATGTTGAAGCACTCGCAAGGTGTATCTTGTCCGGGCAAGTTTCAAGCTCTGTGCAGAAGGCGAAAACATTATCAACCGTCTTTCCGGCACGAATAGCTCCCTCGGCGATATTGTACATATTTTTGCGACAGGCGCGGATATATGAGAGGTGCTTTGGGCTAAAAACAGGCACATATTTACGTGTCTTCATCGCCATATACCTCTTCGCGTGTCGCGTCAATGTCTTCGATGTCAACATCCGCCAAGTCCATGTCTGCCGTCAAATCTTTATAAGCCGCCGTCAGATCGCGAAGCCGCCAGCGCTTCGATATGACCTCGCGCTTTCCTCCACCCTTCTCAGGCTTGATGATGTCCTTTGCACTCTCCGTTCCGATGCTGCCGGGCAGAGCGTCTATCTCACTCTCCAGCCGGAGAAGCAGCTTTGACCGAATTCTTGCAGCAATAACCGCGTTATTTGCGGCTTCGTCCGCTTTCTGCGCGACAATGCGCTCATTTGTCCTTTGTCGCACTTTTGTCGCGGTTTTGTCGCGGGTCTCTTTCCATTTTTCCGCTTTCGCCCTTCGCCCGACCGCGTCCTTGGAAATCCCGTACTTGTCAGCCAGATTGCGTATGGATGCGCCGCCTGCTATATACTCGGCTCTTATCCGCTCCCAGTCCACCGTCGGCACATCTTCGCACTCCCCTTTTTAGTGATTAAATGTAAAAACAGAACATCATTGTGATGTGAACCCTGTTTTTTATTATTTACCTCCGATTTGGCTTTTCCCGCCAGTGTATCATCTTGTACAGCCAGCCGTGCGAATTTTCCCATTCCAGCGTTTCGAGCATCTTGTCAAGTGACGATTTCGGCGGCGGAGATGGAAAAATATTTGTGCAACACATCGCCGACAGCATTTGCTCATCGTGCGTGATCGGAATTGGCTGCATAAAGCAGCTCGGGAATGGGACAAACTGCTGTCTTCGCTGAATCCGATCTTCCAGCAGCTCAATCTCTCTTTGCAGTCTTCGGATGTTTTCTTGCCGAAGTTCTTCATAGCGTTCCTCGGCTGTCTTTTGAGTTTGCTGTTTCTCCATGCCGCAAACCCTCTCTGCACATCTTCCTGAATCAGCATAAGCAACGCCGCTCCCTCTCTGCGTCCATGTCTGCGTTGCGTCCCGATCTGCGCCGGAGGTAAAGCGCAAATCACCCCAAAACAAAAGCCGTGACATTCGCCGCGGCTTTGTTGCTGATTATAGCCCAGCGTCCTGCGCTTTGCGCTCTCCGCTGATTTTAATGTTATCACACGGTCGCACTCTATGTGTAGCTCCGACCGTTCTATAACTCTACTGCAAGTCGCCTATAATCTCCCTCTTGTACGCCCAGCCCGTGCTTTCGGCCAGCCCTTGGCGCGCCGTTGCCTCAGTGACGGACAGTCCCTCGATAAAATACGCCTTGCAAAACTCTCGCACTCGGCTGACCTTTTCAAACGTTTCGATTTGCAGCACAATCTTGTCGATCACCTCAAGTGCCGCAGAAATCGCCGTAAGATAGGCCATGCTCGCGGCTTGCAGCGCCTCGAAAGCCTTGTCACGCCGTATGACATAGGCTTCGAGCCCTGCACCGCTGGACGAGCCGGACGGCATGCCCGTGAGCTTTTGCGCTGTCAGATAGGCGGCTTTCTCTTCCTCGTAGGCTTCCTCCGTCCTCACATACGCCTTGCGCTTTTTCCGCGTGTCAAGCAGCGTGCGCTTGTCCGCTTCTGTCAACTGCATTATTAACCTCCTTTCAACAATTCGGTCATATTCACAATCGGCGTTGCGCTGCCTCCGCTGATAATCGGCAACTGACCGTTCCACTTTTTAATGTACTCTTTCTGGATTACTTTGTCCGTAATGTTCTTCGATTCTACTTCAAGGCGATAACTTTCTGCGTCAGCTTGAATCCTAACTGCTTCCGCATCTGCCTCAGCCGCGATCTTCTTTTTTTCTGCATCAGCCTGCGCCTTAATTTTTTCACGTTCTGCTTCGGCCTCGGCAATGATGGTCTGCTGCTCCTGTTCGGTCTGCGTTTGCAGTTTCTTCTGTGTGGCAACCTGTTTAGCTTCCACTGCGTCGGTAAAGGCATCAGAAAAATCAATATCCGTAATGGCGACATCTTTGATTTTTACATCATAGATTTCCATTTTTGAATAAATAGTTTCATAAACTTCGCTAGAAATGATTCCTCGTTCAGAAATCAATTCTTCTGCCGTATATTTTGAGAAAACAGCTTTCACCGCATCCAGGATGCACGGCTCCATGATTTTACTGCCGTAATCTTCGCCAACCTGTGAATAAATACGTCTAGCTCCATCTTCTGACAGTTTATAATTGCAGGTCATTTTGATATCAACCTGCTGAATATCTTTGCTGAATGCCGAACAAACGACCTCGTATTTCTGCCAGCGGCAATCCATTTTGACTACCGATTTCCACGGAGGAATGACGTAGAAGCCGGGTGTCAAAACATCAGCTTCAGCCTTACCCCAATTTAAGACAATACCGACATATCCTTCTTTAATTGTCGTTGCAGACGCGGAATCCGCGTAGAAAAAAGCGATAACAACTGCGACAATCAAAACAAAAATAATAGTGCAAACCTTTTTCATAATTTTCCTCCTGACTTTTACTTTCTATAATTATTCCTTATCGGTTTTTACGCGGCTCTCAAGCTGTTCGATGTAGGCGAGCGCATCCCCGCACACATTTATAATACACGGTTCAGAATGGCCGTCATTATAAGGGCAATCCGTATGTTGCCCGTGGCACTCATCCACCACGCAAGCATACAGCCCTTTCTTGATCTCATCAGGCGTTTTCATCGTTCTTCCTCCGTTTCTGTTCCTTCTCGATCTCTGCCAGAAACTCCTCCCACATCGGCGCGTCAATCTCCGCATCGCCCAGACTGTCAGCCTCGGCGATATCCCGCGCCATCACATACAGCGTATTATCGCTCAGCGCCGGCAAGAACTGCTTGATAAAGCTCATTACACTCCACGGCATGTAGGTGCGCCGCCGCATCAGACAATAGCGCACTGCGCAGATGCAGACAAGGCAGAAGTCATCTGTGTTAAAAATATTAATCATGGGTTTCCTCCACTGCATTTTGGAATCTGACATAATCCTCAGCCCGTTCTTTGCTCAAAAAGACTGGTCTCCAACGGTAACCCTTTAAAATCTCTTCATTGTCAAGTTCGTCCCGGAAATTTTTCACAGAGTATCTGACTTCATCTTCTCCCTTTTGGAGAATATAGATAGGTGATATTCGTTCTTCCCCATAATGACTGCAAGTTTCAATTTCATAAAGCGGAATTTCGCGCAGAAAATAACGTAGTACTTTGCAAGAGCAAGAACAAGGTTCTGTAAGTTCTTTCCCAGACGGTGATTTAAAATGGATTTTCCTCTCGTCGTCGCACTTGTCACATTTAACGTGCGAGTATTCGTATTTGCAATCAACAAGATACGCGCATTTCTGAACATCTTTCAAAAGCTCTTTGAGCCGGGTGTGCCGAATTTCTTTAATCTTTTCGTCCCAATTCTTTTTGATATAACTCAATTCCTTAATCTGAGCTTCGAGCCGATTGTTCTCATTTTGGAGGTTTTCAATCTGAAATTGCAATTCTTCAAAAGTGCTGTGCCTCCATTTTTCACAAAATTGTCGGAACGCTTCGTACGTCTCAGGATCGCTGAAAGTCGGGAACTCCTCATACAGATAATATTTGCTCATTGCTTTTCCTCCTTCGGCGGCTCCGGCTTCTTCGCGTCCTTCTCCGCCGCCAGCTTTTCCAGCATGTCGGCGGCCTGCCGATTTGCTTCTTTTCTATCGCATTTATTTTCCAAATTCGCAGCACAGTCGGCGCATTTATGCTCGTCGCCTGCGCCGCACCTCAGGATTTTCACCAGTTCCGACACTTCGTATCTGTTTCCCGCATACTTGCACACCTCCGGGTGTTCGCACGTCGGGCACACATCGCCGCGATACGGACACTCACCATTGGTGCAGACGCCTTCAAACTCGGCGTACCATTTACACTTCACCCGTTATCCCCTCCATCACATACAGCACGCACGGCAACGCCATACCGTTTCCCCACATCTTATATCTCGCACTGTCGCTTCCTTCGACACCGGTTTCCCACCAATCCGGAAAGCCTTGCAGACGGCAGCACTCAAGCGGTGTCAGGCGGCGCACAAGGTACTTGCGCGGCGGCTTGCCGGGCGTCACGGGCAGCATGTCGTTGAAAGCGTCCTGTCCAGTCACGCCGCCCGGATGCGTGTTTGCGCATAGGCATCCCGTCACTTGAGGAAACACTTCTTCGCAGCAAACGGCGGTGTAATCCGTCACGCGATTCTCATGGTCGCCGGTCAGCGTGGGGCAATGCGTCCCGTCGCCGTTCCCGCGTGCGTCATAAACGACAATATCCCTAGGCTCAACGGCTAAGTGCGCAAGCAATGTTGAACAGACTTCGTTTTCTACATATTCTCCACGCTTGGGGTTTTGATATACGACCGTTCCACAGCTTCCACCAGTGCTTCCCACAGCATCGGCGGCAGTTTCTTTCCGCGCCGCTCGGCTCTGCGTAAAATCCCCTCGCAAGCCCTCGCGCTTAAAGAGTATTTCTCCGGCGCGTTCTCCTGCAAAATCGCAGACAAGGAAGATTCGGCGGCGTCTTTGGGGGACTCCCCAGTATTGAGCGTCCAGCACTCGCCAGGCAATCGAATAGCCCTCTCCCACGATACAGCCAGCGTTTTCCCATTTGAGCTTTCCGCCCTTGAACGCAGGTTCAGGTACATCAGTTCCGTCGCCACCGGCGGCTTCGACGAACGCATGTAGGACGGCGAGGAAGTCTCTCCCCTGGTTGCTCGAAAACGCTCCCGGTACGTTTTCCCAGACGGCATAGCGTGGGTTTTTTCCATGTGTAGCCTCCCGCATTTCGCAGATGATTCGGATAGCATCGAAGAACAGGCTGCTCCGCTCGCCCTCTACAAGCCCCTTCTGCGCCCCTGCCTCGCTCAAATCCTGACAGGGGCTGCCGAAGGTGACGATATCCACCGGCTCAATTTCCGCGCCGTTGAGCTGCGTGATGTCCCCGAGATGCTGCATCTCGGGGAAGTTCTTTCGGGTCACGCGGATGGGGTACGGCTCAATCTCGCTTGCCCAGACAGGCTTAATTCCGCACAGTGTAGCCGCCAGCGGGCAAGTGCCAGAGCCGTCAAACAGACTGCCCAGCGTCATTTCCCGTGCCTCCACTCTCGTCCTCGGTTGATCTCCATCTTCTCCCGCACCGCCTTGTCAATGTCGATGCCCAGATACCCGGCGGCGGACAGCGCCGTGATGATAACGTCCGCCAGCTCCTCACGGAAGTGATCTGCGTCTTCCGTCGCAAAGATAAGCTCGCGAATTTCCATCGAAATGAACAAAGCGGCAATCACGTTCTTTCTAGTTTCGTCGCTGTTTGCATAAGTAATCACGTCAGCTATGCCGCTTTTTCTGAAATCCTCATTCGTTGCTATCAGCTTCCAAACATGCATTTCGTCCCACAGCCCATGTTTCACCGCGTCACTGTAAATCTCATCGCGCAATTCGTTCAGCATGCTCTTTTCCTCCATCAAAACGGCAGTTCTTCGTCGTCCACTTGCGTGAATCCGCCAAAATCATTGTGCGGTTGCTGCGCATAGGCCGTCCCGCTGTCTTTGCTCACCGCCGTCGTGTATGCCCCCGGCGCGCTCTGTGTGCTGCCCTGCTGGTTCTGCGACAGGAATTCTACCTCGTCGGCGACGATATCCCATGCCGTCCGCTTGCTCCCGTCCTTCACCGCGTACTGCCTCGTCTGGATGCTGCCCATCACGGCCACTTTGCGCCCCTTGGCAAGATACTTGCCGCACAGCTCGGCCAACTGCCGCCACGCGATGACGTTCAGAAAATCCGTTTCCTGCTGACCGGTCTGTGCATTGCGAAAACGGCGGTTCACTGCGTGAAGTTGCAAACTGCCACGCCGCTCTGCGTGGATCGCATTTCCGGGTCGCGTACCAGATTGCCGATCAGAAAAACCTTGTTCACGCTTTTCCCTCCAAATATTTTTTTATATATTCCGCAGCTTCGCACCATCCCCGGCACACTGCCGCGCAATAGCCTTGTTTTTGCAAGTCATGCAGCCATAGCTTTTGACAATCGCTGACCGTTCCGCCCTTCGTCCTCTTCATCTCGATGAAAAGCCCGTGAAACTCTCCACGCGGGACGGGCAGGAAGATGTCAGGCACTCCGCTTTTCAGTCCCTCAGCTTTCATTTTGCCGCCCGTCATCCAGCTCCGTTTCCCCTCGTTGGGGATATGGAACATCAGCGCAAGCTCTGGGTATTTCCCGCTCTGCATCTCCGCCCAACGGAAAAGGGTCTTCTGCTCTTCGGATTCAGTTGGTACTTGCTTTTTCACGCTTAACCTCCTTGCATTTCCGTGAATCGCATCGTTGCGCCGTCAAAATACAGCGTAATTCTTCCGCATCGACCGCCCCGATTTTTGTCCAGAAACAGCTTCCTTTCCGGGTCGTCCTTGTCGTTCGGCGCATGCAGCAGAAGTACCGCGTCCGCGTCATGCTCGATGCTGCCGGATTCGCGGAGGTCTGACAGTTTCGGCTCGTCGTTCCGCTCGCTCGCGCGGTTGAGCTGTGAAGCGGTCAAAACCGGGATTTTTAGCTCCATCGCAAGCGCCTTTAGCCCTCTTGTGACAACTCCGACTGCTTCCGCGCGGTTGTTTGTCTTCTGTCCTGCATCAAGCAGCTGCAAGTAATCAGCCACGATCAAATCAAGCCCGCCATGTGCTCGCGTCCTCAGCGCCATTCGGCGGATATCCTGCACGGTTCGCGCCCGTTCACTGATGCAGAACCTCTCTGACGGGATTTCTGCAAAGCTGTCAGCGACTTTGATGATCTCATCTTCCGTCAGGTCGTGGCGTTCGATTTTGTCCACCGAGACGCCGCTTTTCTGCGCCACAACACGCCCGACGACCTCATCCGCGCCCATCTCGCAAGATACCAACAGGATTCTTCTGCCTGCGTCCAGCGCTCGAACGGCCATATGCAGCAGGAACGCAGACTTGCCGACGGAAGGCCGTGCGCCGACAACGATCAGCTTCCCTCCCGCAATCAGCAAGGATTGATCGAGCTTCGGAAACCCTGTCTTTGCGATGGGTTCAACCGCTCCGCTCGTGTGCCCTGTGAAGACGGTAAAGATGAGATCAGCAG
>ENA-OPFG01001527-OPFG01001527.1-human-gut-metagenome-genome-assembly--contig:-NODE-1527-length-11817-cov-3.810066_pt1 | contig 11817 bp, 10 predicted proteins | sample MGYA00241304_ERZ501542 | MGnify/ENA primary metagenome ERZ501542 (study PRJEB25962, sample SAMEA2042427) | human gut metagenome | biome: human gut; feature: human-associated habitat; material: faeces...
AGCTCCTGAGGCTAGCGCGTCTGCCGTTCCGCCACTACCGCATGCTTTATTCACTTCGTTGCTGTCATAAGCAACATAGATATAATAGCATACTCTGACGCGTTCGTCAAGTAACCTTGCGAAAAAAATTATAAAATCTTCTTGCGCTATTACTTTATCCTATCCTTATAAAGCAGATAATATTTATCCCTATCCTGCATGACCTTGGCAACATATTCACGGGTATCAGGGTAAGGAATAGATTTTATATCATTGAAATTATAGTCCCAGCCGTTTTCCTGCATCCATTCATGCGTCTGTCCGCGTCCCGCATTATAGGCCACCATCAGCAGTACCAGGTTATGCTGAAATTCGTGCTCCAGCTCGCCTACGTACCAGCAGCCCATGCGGATATTTTTTCTCGTCTGGTACAAATCACTGTCCTGATAATTCTCCAGGCCCATCTGCTCGGCAATCCAACGTCCTGTTTCCGGCATAATCTGCATCAGGCCTACTGCTCCGACTTTGGAAACAGCATCATGCTTGAAGTTGCTTTCATTTTTGATAATGGCAGCAACAAGAAAAGGATCTACATTATTTTTCTTACTGTAGGTCACAATATCCTGCTGATAATCCCACATATAAACGAAGCGCATCTGCACAGTATCGCTGCTCCAGACCTTCCAGACGCCGAAGCCTATGACAAGCAGCACGCCAAGAAGCAGCAGCCAGCTGTACAGCCTTCCGTGTGTCTTAGTCCGTCTGCTGCGGGCTTTGCGTTTACCCTTCACTGATGCCACCCAAAAGCAGCTTCAGCTGCGAACGCACAGCCTGCATGGTTTCCGCCTGACGGCTCTTCCCGCAGTACATCTGCCCGGATCCCCTGCTTTTCCAATTCTTCTTTTTTCTTTTCTGCCAGTGACATCTGCGCTTCAATACGCGCGTTCACCTCGTCTGCAGTCATGCCGCTGCGCAGCATTGCTCTTTCAACCTGCTGCTGACGGCTGACGGATACCAGCCACACGCTGTCCACATTCTTATGCCAGCCGCATTCAATCAGCAGAGGTACATCCAGCACCGCTGCCTTATGCCCCTGTTTGCTGCTTGCAGCCAAAAAGCTTTCTGCCTGCTGCCAGACTATTTTATGGATAATCGCCTCCACTGCCTTCAGCGCTTCTTTGTCATGAAAAATGCGCTCGGCAACCTTGGCTCTGTCAAGCGTTCCTTCCTCGCTCAGATATTCCTTGCCCAATACGGCAATCACCTGCGCCAGGCCTTCGCTGCCTGCAGCTACTGCCAGACGTGCTTCGGCATCCGCATCAAAAACAGGCACTCCCAGGCTACGCAGCTCTGCCGAAACTGTACTTTTACCGGAAGCAATGCCTCCCGTTAAACCTATTGTTATCATTATTCTCCACTCCTACTTTTGGCAATGCTCACAATAAACCGTGCCTCTGCCGCCTACCTTGGTTGTCTGCAGCAGCGCACCGCATTTTTTACAGGGCTTGCCACCTCGGCCGTACACCAGCAGATGATTCTGGTTATCGCCCTTATTTCCTTCGCCGTCCTTATAATCACGGAAGGTTGTACCGCGATTTTTGATGCCCTGCGCGATTACCGCATTGACTGCCTCACACAAGTGCCCTACCTCAGCAGCGCTCAGGCTGCAAGCTTTACGCATAGGCAGAATACCGGACAGAGCCAGGCATTCATCGGCATAGATATTGCCAAGACCGGCAATAATCTGCTGGTCCAGAATAAAGCTCTTGATAGCCTTCTTGCTTTTTTGCGCCAACGGCAGCAGATACGCTGCAGTAAAGCCTTCACTCAGCGGCTCCGGTCCCAGCGTTTCAAAGCCTTCAATATATGTATCGTTATCAGTTACCAGATACAGCGTACCAAAGGTACGGATATCCGTAAACCACATCGTCACGTCATCAGAAAGCGTGAACTTGATTTTGGCATAAGCCGGTGCAGGTGCGGCTGACGGCTGCGCCAACAGCGCGCCTGTCATGCGCAGATGGACTATCAGCTGCTGCTTCGGTGCTGTGTGCAGCACCAGATATTTACCGCGTCGGCCTACGCTGCTGATAGTTTTGCCCACCAGTCCTTTGATAAAGGCATCAGGCTGAGGATATTTTATCAATCGCTCCAAATATATCTCTACTGCTAAAATTTTCTTTCCTTCTATATGAGGCGCAAGTGTTTTGCGCACCTGCTCCACCTCAGGCATTTCCGGCACAGTTCTTCCCCTCTTTCCGTAAAGTATCCGTTATTTTGTTTCCGCCCAGTCACGACCGCAATTAACGTCGGCCAGCAGCGGAATATCCAGTGACGCAGCACCTTCCATGGCTGTTCGCACCAGCTGCGCTACCTGCTCCTTCTCATCCTCAGTAACTTCCACCACCAGCTCATCGTGTACCTGCAGCAGGATTCTGCTCTTGCACTGCGCCTTATCCAGCTCGCGCTGCACGGCAATCATAGCCTTCTTCATAATATCTGCGGCAGTTCCCTGAATCGGGGTGTTGATAGCGGTACGCTCCGCAAAGCTGCGCAGATTAAAATTACTGCTGCGGATTTCCGGCAGATAACGTCTGCGTCCCATCAGCGTGCTGACATAGCCTTGCTCACGTGCCTTGGCTACAATATCTTCCATATATTTTTTTACACCTGTATAGCGTTCAAAGTAGCTGTCAATATAGCCTGCTGCCTCCTTGCGGCCGACATCCAGCTGCTTGGCCAGGCCAAAATCGCTGATACCGTAAACAATGCCGAAGTTAACAGCCTTCGCACGGCTGCGCATTTGGGGCGTTACTTCTTCAAGCGGCACACCGAAAACCTCGGCAGCTGTGCGGGCATGGATATCCTGACCATGACGGAAGGCCTCCAACAGCAGCTCATCCTGCGCAATGCAGGCCAGAATACGCAGCTCAACCTGCGAATAATCACAGCTCATCAGCAGATCATAGCCTGCTCCCGGAACAAAAATACGGCGAATCTGTCTGCCCTCCTCCGTGCGTGCAGGAATGTTCTGCAGGTTAGGATCAGTGCTGGACAAACGGCCGGTTACCGTTACAGTCTGCTGGAAGTGCGTATGAATGCGTCCCGTTTTGGGATTAATCAACGGCTGCAGGCCTTCCAGATAGGTAGATTGCAGCTTCGCCAGCTTGCGATGCTCCAGAATGGTAGCAATCAGCGGATGCTTGCCCTCCAGTGCTTCCAATACCTTGGCATCGGTAGAATAGCCTGTTTTCGTCTTTTTGATTACCGGCAGCTGCAAGCGTTCAAATAAAATCACGCCCAGCTGCTTGGGAGATTTCAGGTTAAACTCTTCGCCCGCCTGTTCCTGTGCCAATGCCTCCAGCTTGGCAATACGGTGCCCCATATCTTCGTTCAGCTGCAGCAAAAGCTCCTTGTCCGGCGTAATACCGGCAAACTCCATCTGCGCCAGCACCGGTGCCAACGGCAGCTCAAATTCCTCATACAGCTTGAGCTGCTGCTGTTCAGCCAACAGTCCGCGCAGCTTAGATGCGAGCTGTTGCAGATTTTCGCACGGCGTTGCCAGTACTCCCGGCAGATTGCGGCGACTCAAATCCTCCAGACTGTAGGAGCTGTGGCCGGGGTCGGCAACATAGCCTGCCAGGGCTACATCATCAACTATTCCCTGCACCTTCACCTTGCGGCACAGGCAGCATTTATAAAGCTCCTTGCTGTCTATCGTTATCTTTTTGCTGCCTGCGTCTGCCAGCCAGCCGTCAAATTTATCCCAACAGCCGCTTTGCGCGTCCAGCACATAAATTTTATCATTAACCAAAATTTCGGCACTGCAGAAATAAAGCTCCGGCAGCTGTCCTGCTACCTGAGCATGCACGGCAACAGGCTGCTTTGCTTTAGCCAATGCACCAAAGAGCTCCTCTGCCAGCTGCGGCGTATTTACTGCCACCTGCGGCAAGCCTTCCTGCTCAACAGCTTCACCGAAAAGGTCAAAGCTGTCCTGCGCACCGCCAAGTACCGCGGCAAAGCGCTCGTACATATTGCGGAACTCCAAATCCTGCAGCAGTGTACGTGCTTCCTCCTTCATCGGCTGCAGCTCGTAGGTCTGCACAGCGGTATCAACAGGTGCTTCCGTGCAGATTGTTGCCAGCTGCTTCGACAGCAGTGCAGATTCCTTATTGTCCGTCAGCTTCGTCTTTAACGATTTGCCGGAAACCTTCTCGATATTCTCCAGCACCGTTTCAACATTACCGTATTCCTTGATCAGCTTCATCGCTGTTTTAGGACCTACTCCCGGCACGCCGGGAATATTATCCGAGGTATCGCCCATCAGGCCTTTCAACTCGATAAGCTGCTTAGGCTGCAGGCCCTCATAATTGGCAGCAAATTCCGCCTCATCAAAAACTTGAATATCGCTGATGCCGCGCTTAGTATAAAAAACCTTGGTACGCTTATCAATAAGCTGCAGCTCATCGCGGTCACCGGTAACAATGACAACCTCAACCTCCGGCGGTGCCTGCACAGCAAAGGTACCGATAATATCATCGGCCTCATAATCATCCAGCTCCAAAGTGCGGATGCCCATGCATTCCAAAACCTTCATCGCTAAAGGAAACTGCTCGCTCAGCTCGCTCGGAGTAGGCTTACGCTGCGCCTTATACTCCGCATACAGCTTGCTGCGGAAGGTTTTGCGCGATTTATCAAAGGCAACCGCCATATAACGCGGCTTCACCTCATCCAAAAGCTTCAGCAGCATGTTGCACAGTCCGTACACTGCTCCCGTATGGATACCCTGACTCGTAGTCAGCGGCGGCAAAGCAAAAAACGCTCTATGTATTAAGCTGCTGCCATCTATTACTAAAAATTTATCTGCCATAACTGCTCCTCCTCTATGCCGCTCACATAGAATAAACATTAATGTAATTATTATATCATAGCAAGGCAAGAAAATATGTAACTAATATGTAAGAAAGGCTAAACTTCGGCATAAGCTGCCGCATTGATATCCATACAATACAAAAGCGCAGAACTGTCCGCATGCCGTGTTCTGCGCTAAACTTCTGTTTAAAAATATATTTTTTCTGCTGGATAATAGTCGTGCAATATTCTCCTTAAAAGCGAAAAATCATCCGACTTAAACTTCACCAGAGAATACTTAGTTTGAATATAATCTATAAAATCCTGTAAATTATTACATTTAATATAATGCTCTTGGGAATCATCCCTGATATATTTGCCGATTACATCATTTATAAGCTTAATCGTTTCCGGAGCAACGTCTGCCTCCGGCACGAGATATAATTGCGAAATAATATTATTGAAGCTGTAGGCCATAGGTTTATGCCAACGGCTTTGCGACAGCATAAACAGACGGGCAAAGGCGATAAGATTACGCAAGCTTTGGTTGGCACGATGTACATTACCTTCCTGTTTACCATCCTGTTCAAATGCAGTCAGCTTCGGCGGAACTGCCATATCCCAGCATTGGAGCAGCTTGAGTCCTCTTTTTTCCGGAAAAACCGGATAATAGACAACTCTTTTTTCCAAATCGCACACTTTGAGCATAATAATATCATCCTTCAAAAAGCGATCGCTGCCATCAGCATTATAAACAAAACTCCATGGCGGCAGTTCCTCATAAGCCTCTACCTGAACGCGGTGTTTATCATTCATTCCTATAGCTGCTGACAAATTCTCGCAAAACTCTTTTTGAAAAGCAATGATTTCCTTAGTGCTTGCTTCTCTGCACTTATACATTGCATCATCCCTTCCTTAATCAAATTAATTGTTTACCTTATTTCTCTCATGCCCTTCAAGGCTGTTCTCCTTTCCCAGATTATAGAAACACTATATTTTTGCTTACCCGTCTATCATAATTTAAAAATTCTCTATATTTAGATTCTTTTCTTTATTCGCAAAATTCATCGCTATTTTTTACGGCTATTTGATGAGCTTCACGAATCACAAATAGCCGTAGTAAAGATTCCGTTCCCAGAGTTGTTTTATTAACTAGTCTTTATATGCATAATTATACTATACCACATTATTTTTGTCTAGTATTTTTTAAAAATTAATCCGATTTTTATTTTGTCTTTAATTATCCTTTATGTTGCTATCGGATTTATTCTTATTTGAACTGCTTGTCGATTTTTTGCTTCTTTATTCCTTATCGGAGCGCTCATTTATTCCGGCACAAAGCAAAGTCAGGACACCCAAGGTCCAAAATAACAATCCCATCTGAGTATTGAAATAAACATGGTCAGTCAATCCGCCAATAATAATGCCTACTGTTGCCAGCACATAACCGCGTCCCATAGCCTTCAGCCACAAGCTGCGTCCATGATATGCCAGCTTCCAGCCTGCAGGCAGAAAAATGCCGAACCAGATAACAAGAAAGACCAGCAAACCATGCGCACCCAGCTCCGCCCAGATATTCAAGAAAATATTGTGGCAGTGGTACATGATAACGTTCTTGTCCGCCAGATAAAAATTATATGTAGGATATACAAAACGGTAGCCATACCAGCCTACACCAAACGGGAATTCCTCAATAATCCACTTGGTACTCTTCAAATATGCCATGCGCAGAGCAATCGAGGTATCACCGCCGTAACCGCCGCGGATAGATTCCAGACGCTGCAGCACCGCCTGACCGCCAAGCGCCAGAGCCGCCGCACCGCCGCCAAGGACAGGAATAAAAGCCTTACGGCAGAACAGCACGCAGAACGCCAGCAGCATCACAGCGCAGGCTACCCAGTTACCGCGTGAATATGTATAAAGCAGGCAGACTGCTGCCAAAAGTCCCGTAACAAGAAACGCCAGACGCCATTTTTTATACGCCTTAGTCTGATTGAAAAAGGCTGTACTGTAAGCAACAACCAGCACAAGATAGCCTGCCAGGATATTGGGGTTAACAAGCGTAGAGAAAACGCGCACCTTCAAATCAGGGAACTGCGCCGGGTCCACCCAGATGCCCTCAGCCGTAACGCCGAAAATCTTCTGCGCGATACCGATGGCACTCACCAGCAGCGATACGATTAAAAAGGCGCCCATGAGCTGCAGCGGACGCGGCAAAGTGCCGAAGCGCTGCCACCCAAGCGCAAATTTTTGCTTAGCGTCAGCATTTTTCCAGGCCTCGCTTTGCGTCAGCGGCTCAGCCTCGCAAGCAGTCAAAGTTGCCCTGTCCTGCTCACTGCTGCGACCGTAGCGCAGCAGGACAAAAAACAGCGCCGCATACTGGCCTACAACATATACCAGATTCCAAAAGGACAAAAACCTGTCCAGGGAAAAATATACTGAAACAACCGCAATCAGCAGCAGTGCATAAAACGCTCCCTGCTGCCACGGCTTCAGCACCTTCTCCTGCTGCGGACGTCCCTTAACATGGCCTACAATCACAGCACTGATAAAGGTCATTGCTACGCAGAAGGAGGTAAATTCCTGTTCCAGCGGAATAACCGCCACAGTAAACAGCAGCATATACCATATTTTATTCTCGAGATAATTTGCCAGTTTTGTCATGATATTATTGTTTTACTTCAGTTCATCCCACGCTTATCCGCCAGCAGCATCTTCTTAAACTCGCCCACCAGATACAGGCTGCCGCAAACGCACACAACACCGTCAGTGCCTGCTCCGCGGATAGCAGCATCATACGCCGTAGCAAGATCAGCCTCCGCCACAGCATTGCGGCCCACCAGCTTCGCCAAATCCGCAGCCTCCGCAGCACGCGCACCCTCATCGGCACGCACGGTATAAACAACATCATCCTGCTTAATCAGCGTTTTGATAACACCGCTCATATCCTTGTCACCCATCATGCCAAAGACAAACTGCACCTGCTTGCCGGGATAGTATTTATCCAAAGCATTACGCAAAGCCTTGGCACCGTCAGGATTATGCGCACCGTCCAGAATAATATCCGGATTCTTATGAATGCGCTCCAAGCGTCCCGGCCAAACGGTATTGGCCACGCCCACATGCAGCGCCAGCTCGTTAATACGGTCATCCTGCTTGCTCACCAGCTTGGCAGCAACAATCGCTACGCTGGTATTCTTAATCTGGTGCTCGCCCGGCAGCTTGATTTCATAATCGGAATGATAAAAATCACCTGCATGCAGCGTAAAGGTCTGTCCCTCCATCGAGCTTTTTACCTCCGTGCCGTGAAAGGCCTTGCCGTAAAGATAAACCGGCGCTTCCTTAAACATAGCCAGACTTACAATAGGACCAAGAGCTTCATTGCCCTCGGCCGCAGTAACCAGAGGCACCTTCTCCTTAATAATGCCGGCCTTCTGCATAGCAATGCGCTCCAGCGTTTTGCCGCAGCGGTCGGTATGGTCCAGCGCAACGTTGGTAATAACGCTAACTACAGGCGTAATCACGTTGGTGGAATCCCACAGGCCGCCCATGCCTACCTCAATAACAGCATAATCAACCTTCTGCAGATAAAAATATAAAAATGCTGCCGCCGTCAGAATCTCAAACTGCGTCGGCTGCTCGCACACGCCCTTTTTGACAACGCTGTCGGCAGCAACCTTTACCGCAGTAATCGCCGTAGCAAAATCCTCGTCGCTGATATCCTTGCCGTTGAGGTTAATGCGCTCGTTATACTTCACCAGATGCGGTGAAGTAAACTTGCCCACCTTCAGGTTTGCTGCCAGCAGAATATTCGTAATCATGCTGGTAACAGAGCCTTTACCATTAGTGCCGGTTACATGCACTGTTTTAATCTTTTGCTCCGGGTTTCCCAACTCCCGCAAAAGTCCTTCAATACGCTCCATACCGAGCTTAATGCCAAATTTGCCCAGGCTGTCCAAATATGCCAGGCTTTCTGTATAATTCATTGTGCTTACGCCTCCATTAATAATTAGCTAATAGTTTATTATAACATAGTTTTGCGCACTGCGTCTTGCGAAAAGCACAAAAATAGCCGCTGCGTCCCCAAGAACGAGCGACTATTTTGCTAAGTGGATATCACCATATTTTATATGCTTATAGCAGGCCTACTGCTGCAAAGGGTCGTCCCCATATTCGTTCGGCCCCTCCGTTCCCTTGAAGAACAAAAGATAAAGGCAGAAGAAAAGATTAACCAGCGGCACAATCAAAAGCAGCATCCACCAGCCACATTTATCCAAATCATGCAAGCGGCGCACGCCCATCATAATATTAGCTGCCAGCTGGAATATGCCAAGCACAAAGGCAATAATCGAAAAGAGAAGATCAAGAGCACCGAAAGTTTCGGCTGCAAAGGTCAAAATCACCTGCACTACAAAAAGCACAATTGACAGGAAAAAGCTTCTGTAAATATATGACTTGCGGTTCAAGCGTCCCTCAGACGTAAAGAACAGCTCCTTGAAAACAGCTTCCTTATCCGCACTGCTGTCCTTAAACAGCAGGTCCAGGCCCTCGCCAAGATTCAAAAACTTCTTACCTGCTCTCGGTGGTGTATTATAAGCGGCAGAACCGTTATCATCCTTGCTGCCAAAACGTTCCTCCGCAAACTTTTGCTGATTATCGGCAGTAAAATTATTATAGGAATTTGCCTGACTATCGGTATTATGATTTACCTGCGCAGCATCAGCCTTAGCTCCCGACTCAAAATTATCGTGGCTGTCACTGATGCTTTTTTTATAGCTTGTATCGGCACCGGAAGCAGCACCGGCTGCACCAACAGCTCCGGCAGCCGCGGCAATTCCGCCTGCTCCCTCCTGCGGCTTTTGCTCATGATCCAGCTTTTGTCCGCAATTCTCGCAAAATTTGGCACCGGTTTTAATTTCACTTCCGCAATTAGTACAGAATTTAGCCATTTTCATCGCCCCCTTTTTCTTTTATTGTAACCCAAGAAGCACTGCAATTCAATAAAATGTGCCTTAGGCAACAAAATAAAAAGCGTACAGTGCCTGCACTCCTCTAAAACCGTACAAAACTGTACATACCGTACAAAGCCCCATGCTGCAAGGCTTTGCGCCTGTACGGTTTTATTCGTCCTGTACGGTTTCACTCTCCTTGAGCCAAGCTTCGTCCAACCGCTTATTCACTGCCGATGTATGCTTTCCTAAGCTCAATTCATTATAATGATAGCGCCAATCGTCATATTCCTCACGCGTTATTTTACCCTGCTCCAGTGCTGTCTGCATATCCAGCCATTCCTGCAACACGCTGTCATTAAACATTCTCTGCGAACAGTCCTCGTCCAGCTTCGTATCAAGTATTATGGCAAAATGACCGTCAACCTTGGTAATCTTCCAGCCAGCACGGTCCTCCATGGAAAAAAACGTCTGCATTAAGCCTGCCCAATTATAAACTTCAGGAATCTTGAACACAGCAGCATCCACGCCAAAAATTTCGCCCAGCCTTTGCAGCGTAGCCTCCTTGGGCCTCCTGATGCCGTTTTCATACTGGTTTATGCGCACCTCCGCCGTAGATTCCGAATATCCTAAAAGCAAGCCAAGCTGCTTCTGCGTCAACTTATGCTTATAACGAAAATAGCAAATGCGTCTGCCCATAGCTATGTCTATAGCCATACTAAGCACCTCCAACTAAAACAAATTCTATTATTTTCAGTATAGTATTAAATAAGGCTGTTGGCAAGCAAATCTATTATCGTCAGAAAATTTATTCATTTTTCTTGACTTAACTAAATTTGTTTATTATAATAGTCTTGTAAGCTAAACTATTTATGTTTAAGTCGTGAATATTTTATATTTTGAGAGGAGACTTTTTATGACAACAATCAACAATGTATTCCAACCGCCTTCCGCGCAGGAGCTGCAGACGCTTTCCATGCCCGAGCTTTACGACACAGAATTTCCTGTGACTGAGCCTATTATCCAGGATTTGCTCTATCCGGGGCTGTATATTCTGGCAGGCGCACCAAAAATAGGCAAATCGTTTCTGATGGCGCAGCTTGCCTACCACGTTGCCCGCGGCGAACAGCTCTGGTCTTATCCTGTACAGCAAAGCAGTGTGCTTTATCTTGCTTTAGAGGATAAATTTTCCCGCCTGCAGCAGCGCCTTGTGCGCATGTTTGATATGGAGGTCGCAGAAAACCTGCATATGGCAATAAGTGCGCAGGAGCTTGGCAACGGTCTGGAGGAGCAGCTAAGCTCCTTTATCAAAAAATATCCTGACGTGCGTCTGATAATTATTGATACCTTGCAAAAAATACGCTCTGTCCAGGACGAAAAATTCAACTACGCCCGTGACTATAACAATGCCGCCAGGCTGAAGGAATTTGCCGATAAGCATAATATTTGCCTTCTGCTGGTGCATCATACGCGCAAGCAGCAGTCTGAAGACTCCTTTGAGATGATTTCCGGCTCCAACGGTCTTTTGGGTGCAGCGGACGGTGCTATGGTGCTGCACAAAAGTCAGCGCGGTGACAATAAGGCTTCCCTGGAGATTGTCGGCCGCGACCTTGCGGACCAGCTGCTTTCGCTGAGCTTTTCGCAGGCACACTGCCGCTGGATGCTGGAACGGGCTGCTGCAAGCCGCTTTCTGCAGCCACCGGACGAGGTGCTGGAAGCAATCAGCGCCTTTGTGCAGCAATGCAACGGCCATTGGCACGGCACAGCGCAAGGATTGTTGGACGCTATGCATTATAAGGAAATAAAAAGCAATAGCCTTGGCCGCAGAATTAACGCCAAAAAGCAACAGCTTTTAGATTCCTATAATATCGTATCTAATCGCTACCGCAGGGATATTGACCTGCGCTACCTGCCGCCGCAGGCACAAACTGCGTAAACTCAATACCGTACACATACAAAAAACCGTACAACCCCAAAGCCGCATTGATATGTACCCAGTTTTCTGGACACCGCTAAAAATTTGAATAATTATATTTAC
>ENA-OPFG01001536-OPFG01001536.1-human-gut-metagenome-genome-assembly--contig:-NODE-1536-length-11771-cov-1.882724_pt1 | contig 11771 bp, 10 predicted proteins | sample MGYA00241304_ERZ501542 | MGnify/ENA primary metagenome ERZ501542 (study PRJEB25962, sample SAMEA2042427) | human gut metagenome | biome: human gut; feature: human-associated habitat; material: faeces...
ACACTGATGTTACAAAGCTGAGAAGGAGCAAGGTTCCTTATATGCGCCGTCATATGGGCATTGTTTTTCAGGATTTCAGACTTATCCCTACAATGACAGTTTATGAGAACGTGGCGTTCGTGCTGAGAGTGATCGACGCTCCTGCAAAGTACATAAGAAGCCGTGTTCCGTATGTTATAAGCCTTGTGGGACTTTCCGATAAGGCGAAAAGCTATCCGACCGAGCTTTCAGGCGGTGAGCAGCAGCGTGTGGCACTTGCAAGAGCACTTGTGAACGACCCACAGCTCATCATTGCCGACGAGCCGACAGGAAATATCGACCCTGCACTTTCATATGAGATAGTAGAGCTTCTCAAGGGCATAAACGAGTGCGGCACTACCATTCTTATGGTTACCCACGAGCATGACCTTGTGCGCTATTTCGGAGGCAGAATTATCAACATCAACAAAGGTCAGATTGCCTTTGACGAAGTGATAGGAGGCTCCAATGAAAGCAAGTAGTTTTAGATATCTTATAAATCAGGGCTTCAAGGGCATTTGGAAAAACAGAATGATGACGTTCGCCTCTTTCTGTATACTGCTCGTTTCCCTGCTCATGGTAGGCACTTCGGTGCTGGTTTCCATTAACCTTACAAGAATAATCGGCGGTATCGAGGACAAGAGCGAGGTCATCGTTATCGTTAAGGACGGCACAAGTCAGGCTGATATGCAGACCCTTGAAAATAATCTCAAAGAGGTCGGAAATATCAACACTGTGAGCCTTTATTCAAAGGACGAGGCGTGGAAAAATATGCTCAAGGGCATGACAGACGAGGAAAAGGATTTCTTCCAGTATGCTGACGATAACCCATTGCCTGATACATACAAGGTAACGGTCAAGGATATCGAGAAGATGAGCGAAACAACCACTCAGATAGAGACCTTTGACAATGTTGACTCAACAAAGTCCCCTACAGCATTTGCTGATATCCTTATCAGTATAAGAAGAGTATTTACGATAGTTGCCTTTGCGGTCATTGTGGCACTTGTTGTGGTTTGTCTGATAATCATTTCAAATACCACCAGAGCAAGCGTTTTCGCAAGACGTAAAGAGATCAACATCATGAAATATGTAGGCGCTACCAACAGCTTTATCAGAATACCTTTCTTTATCGAGGGTATGATAGTTGGTCTGCTTGCAGCCGCAGGCGCACTGCTGCTCACAAAGTTTGCCTACGAGGGAATTTACAACATCTTCAATGATGACTTCAAGCTCTGGAGCATCCTCGGTGTTCAGAATTTGTATTCGTTCAAATCCCTCTTGCTCCCTGTTGCAGCATCTTATCTTATCGCAGGCGCTGTTATCGGTGCGGTGGGTACTTCTATAAGCACAGGCAAGCATCTTAAAGTATAATACATTTGCCAAATATAGACATAAGGCAGGCTATGATCCAACGGGGTTTTTAGACTGCCTTTTGTTGCAGTTTAAAGCATATCCTGACATGAGATAAAAAAGAGAGAACGTCCGGGATAATGCGTTAGAGAAAGATAAAAACGTGTAAAAATGGTCTTTTTTAAGACGGAGGACAGGTATGAAAACAGGTATATTCACAATGAAGCGAGTATTGGCTTTCACCATCGCCGTAGTCGCTTCCATGACAATGCTTGCAGGCGGCACACAGCCGGTCATGACAGCACAGAACGCTTCTGCAGAAAGTCAGGCAATAAAGAACAACAAGAAAAAAATATCCTCTGCCAAGGATAAAATAAGCGAGCTTGAACAAAAGCAGGCTGACCTTGACAAGCAGATAAACAGCACAAAGGACGATATCTCCAAGGAGGAAGAAAATCAGAAAGCTATCCAAGAGCAGATAGAAACTGTTCAGGAAACTATACTGACCCTTGAGGATTCTATCACTGACCTTAAAACTGAGATAGCCGACCTTGAAGAGGCTATCGCAAAGAGCGAAATAAAAATAAAAAACAAGAGAACTGAGATAGAAAATGGCGTTGTTGACTTCAAACAACGTCTTAGAGCAATGTATGTTGCCGGAAATAGTTCATACACCGATATTCTTATTGGTTCGACGGACTTTTATGATATGCTTATGAAAATAGAGCTTGTCAAAAGAGTGGCTGACCATGACAACACCATGATCGACGGACTTGTTGAGCTTAAAGGCGAGTATGAATCTCAGGAAGCAGAGCTTGAAGCCAACAAGACTGAACTTGAAACTAACAAAACTACCCTTGAGGAACAAAAGGCCTATCACACTGAGCAGAAGAAAAAGCTTGACGACCTTTATGCAAAAAGTCAGGCCGTTATCGACCAGCTTGAGGAAGATAAGGCGGCTTATGAAGCCAATAAGGAGCAGATAAACAAGGAGCAGGAAGACTTCGAGACACAGCTCCAGAAGCTTTACAAGGAGCAGGAGCAGATCAAAAAGAAGGAAGAAGAGGAACGTAAGAAAAAAGAAGAGGAAGAACGTAAGAGAAGAGAGGAAGAAGAACGTAGACAACAGCAGCAACAGCAGAATAATAACGGCAATTCTTCACCTTCTAATGCAAACGGCAACACCTCTAACAGCGGTCAATCTTCTACCAATAACGGTGACTACAATTATACCGACAAGAGCCAGTTTACATGGCCTGTGCCGGGTTATTATCATATTTCCTACGGCGTGGGTTGGCGCTGGGGCGCTTATCACAAGGGTATCGACATCTGGTCTCCTGGAATAAGAGGCGCAAAGATATGCGCTGCCGCTGAGGGTACTGTTATACTGGTCAGCAACACCTGCACACACGATTATGGCAAGAACGGCTCATGCGGCTGCGGCGGTGGATACGGAAACTACTGCATAATCGACCACGGCAACGGCTACTGGACTCTTTACGGTCACTCACAGTATATGAGCGTAACACAGGGTCAGCACGTCAACAAGGGCGACGTTCTGGGTATTGTCGGCTCAACAGGATATTCAACCGGCGACCACCTGCACTTTGAGGTGCGATTGAACGGCGTGGCTCAGAATCCGTCAAATTATGTATAAACAGGCAATGCCGAAAGGTCTTGCCCCACAACCAAAGGAGTCTTTTATTTCATGAACAGGCTTTACAGCTTAAAACGCATTCTCACTTTCATTATCGCATTCGCTGTTACCGCTGGTATTGCAGGAAGCAGCTACAATTCGTCTTTGAAGATAACCTCAGCGGACACTGAAAGCTCGCAGGGGGAGGACTATAGCTATACTGACTCTGTGGCTGACGGAGGTCAGCAAAGCGATGAACAAACAGAAAATGACGATAATTCTCAGGAGGAGTCAACAGGTTTTGACATCACACAGTATGCAGAACAGCTAAGAGAGCTATCAAAAAAGCAGACGGAAATAAACGAACAGCTCGACAAATATGATGAGGACATTGAGAAAAACGAGAAAAAGCAGAAGCTTCTGAAAGAAAAGATAGATTCTATAAATGACGAGATAGACGTTCTCAACTCTTACATGACCGCACTGGAGCTTCAGATAAACACCAATCAGCGAAATATCGATAAGAAGCAGGCTGAGATAAACAAGGGCATAGAGGACTTTAAACAAAGATTAAGGGCAATGTATATCGCAGGGTCGGACAGCTACACCACAATGCTTTTGGAATCAGACAGCTTTTATGACATACTCATGAGATTAGAGCTTATAAAGCGTGTGGCACACCATGATGACACTATCATTGATAACCTTATAAAACTTAAAACTGAATATGAGGATATGCAAAAGACCCTTGACAAGCAGAAAGCCGAGTATGACGCTCAGTACACACAGTATACACAGCAGAAAGATATGCTCAGTCAGCTTTACCGCTCCAGTACCAAAACACAGCAGGAGCTTAAAGCTAAGCAGAAGAAGCTCAGAGAGCAGAACGAAGCCTATGAGGCGGAGCGTGAGCAGTTTGAGAGCAGCCTTTCCGGCATACTGAAATCGTCAGGCTCAGGCGGAACAGCAAGAGATAACGAAGTTTCCGCCACAATGGCGCTTGCAGATGTAAAGCTTGAGGAGCTTCACAAGGAGATAAATGACCGCCTTGACAAGGGCGAAAAGCTTGGAGATACCGAGCCTGATTACTACTTCGCATGGCCTGTTCCGGGGGCTTACTCCGTATCATCAGGCGTGGGCGCACGCTGGGGCTCATATCACACGGGTCTTGATATTCCTGCGGCTCACGGCACGCCTATTCACGCTTCATGCAGTGGCAAGGTCATAAAGATAAACACCACCTGCACTCATGACTACGGCAAGGAGGAGTCCTGTGGCTGTGGCGGCGGTTATGGAAACTATGTTATCATCGACCACGGCAACGAGTTCATCACCCTTTACGGACATCTCACAGAGGTAGATGTGGAGATAGGCGACGAGGTGAAAAAAGGCGACGTTATCGGCAAAATGGGTTCGACCGGCTTTTCAACAGGCGACCACCTGCACATTGAGATACGCTATCAGGGTTATATATTGAACCCTGCGTTCTATCTTGATGTTACACAATAAAAATCGACCTCTTATGGAAAAACATAAGAGGCCTTTTTTTATCTTATTTTGAAGCACTCACACGCTTACAAAGACGTGAAACAATCGCTGTGATAAATCTTGTTCCTGCAGTGCAAAGAAGCATTATCACGGGGATAAATGTAACAATATATCTAGGTGGATTTTCCCATATAAGGAAAAAGAGTATAACTCCCGTGAGAGTCACTATGCTGAAAAACAAAGCAGAGTGGCGACGCTTGCCAGCGGCATAAACTGCACCAAACGCCATTGCTATGAGCATTGCACTGTGATAGCCGTTTACATAGATACCAAGCAAGCGACTGTTCAATACCTCTCGCAAACCACCTGATGGGTCGGAGCGTGATAGATATTTGCCATAGGAAAAACCACCGCTGTCCCAGGTTCTGGCGACTTTGTGATAAGCCATTTTGCAGGCTTCATAAGGGGTGCTTATGTTTTCAAGGCGGGCTTTTATTTCTCGGATATTCGCCTGCTTTTTGGCGTCATATGTATCAAATGACATTGTGAAGTCAACGTCCTCGTCAACGTGGGTCTTGTATTCGCTGTTAAGGCTCATCATTATCCAGTGTGTAACAGGGAAACGATATCTGTATACCATTTTTTCATCAGAGATACCCATGGCAAGACCGCCATAGTATGCCGCCTTTGACACGCCAATAAACAGTATAACGGCCGCAAGGCTCAGGATAGCTCCCCTTTTTACACCCATTTTCAGCACAAAAAATATCATCACTGAAATCAGCATTATTGCAATGCTTCCCTTTACAGTGTTTCCAAGTGCGATAAAAAGGCTTGCTATAAGAGCATAGACAACGCTTTTGGTTTTGCTTTTTTCTTTCACCGCAAGGGTCAGAAAATAAAGAGTACAGCTTACAAATATCATGCCTGCTGTGTCAGAATGAAAAAACGGCGTATACAGAAGCATAACAGGCATAAGTGCCGAAATAATGCCGCAAAAAGCCTTTGGCTGTTAAGTTTGAATATCCTCTCCCCTGTGAGAAAGGTCATTATTACGCTAAGTTGAATAAGAATTACGTTAAAGGTCTGCCCCGCATAGATGCTCACGCCGCCGGTGAAAAGCTTCCATAAGGCGAAAAAGGGTATCTGTAAATATATCATGCCCCATGCGTTAGGGTATTTTGCAGCATAAATACGGTAGCTTTCTTTGATGCTCCCCATATCTTCACCCATGACAAAGCGTTTTGCGAACTCCCCTGTTATTTTGGGGTCAACCATTTCGTAGTTGTAATAAAGATAACGCACAAACAATATCTGCAATGCAAGCAAAATCAGGCAGAAAAAAGCAAATATAAGTCTGACACGCTTTTTGGTAAGCTTCTTTTCACAGCGTTTCAGAGCAATATACAACACTATCGCCGCCGCAAGGAAAAATGGTCCAAGACAAAGCATTCGTATGTTACTGCGTTTTATGTATGAGATAAACACAGTTGCAGTGCAACAGCAGCACACGATCATGCTTGTGACCGCAAAAAATCGGCCGGTTTTCTTCACAAACATTTTTATCTCCTTATTAGGATGTATCCTCATAATATATTTTTTTACATGAGTTCGCCCTGTTTTTTTATTTTGTTCTATATTTCTACATTTGAATTATATCATCAACGGAAATAAGTTTCAATTATTTTAACAACTGAAATTGGAGGAACTTTTTAAAGTTTTTTTAGTGAATAAAACAAAAAAATCGCCGCTCTGTTGCAAAAAACAAAGCAGCGAGTATTAGTATAAGACTATTATTTTGTGCCGAAGATCCTGTCACCTGCGTCGCCAAGACCAGGAACGATATAAGCGTCCTCGTTTAGCTTTTCATCAAGGTTGCCTACATAAATGTCGATATCAGGGTGAGCCGTTCTCAGAGCGTCAAGACCCTCAGGAGCAGCGATTATGCACATGAACTTGATGTTCTTGCAGCCCTTGTCTTTCAAAAAGTCAACAGCCTGTATCGCAGATCCGCCTGTGGCAAGCATTGGGTCGCAGACAATAACAAGTCGCTCGTTTATTCTATCAGGGAGCTTGCAGTAATACTCGTGAGGCTCGTGTGTGACCTCGTCACGGTAAAGACCGATATGTCCTACCTTTGCAGACGGAACGAGTGCAAGAAGTCCGCTTACCATGCCAAGACCTGCCCTCAGGATAGGCACGATAGCAAGCTTTTTGCCGCAGAGCATAGGGAGCTTTCTTGTGGTGATAGGTGTTTTCACCTCAACGTCCTCTGTTGGAAGATCTCTCATAGCCTCATAGCCCATGAGCATTGCGACCTCTTCCACAAGTATACGGAACTCTCTTGTTCCGGTCTTTTCGTCACGCATAAGCGTTATTTTGTGCTTTACAAGCGGGTGATTGATGATATTTACGTTTCCCATTTTTCGATTTCCTTTCGTAATGATTTATAAATTCGCATTTTTTTGTGTGCAGTAACGTGTGAACACTGTTCGCCTCTGCAATTTTGTTATAATTATTTCTTGGCTGCGTTGCCTTTTTTCTTTGAGAGCATAACGTTTGTAAGAATGCCAAGGATAAGTGCTGCCGCTACTTCTGTGAGTGTTATATCACCGAATGTGAGTGTCAGACCGCCGATACCTGCAATGAGGATAACGGACACAACAAAGAGATTTCTGTTATCGTCAAGGTTTGCGTCCTGTATCATTTTAAGACCTGAAACTGCGATAAAGCCGTAAAGAGCGATACAAACGCCACCCATTACGCAGGCAGGGATAGAATCAACGAACGCAACAAGCGGAGTGATAAACGAAAACAGCATACAGCCTATTGCTGCCGCAAAGATAGTTACTACAGAAGCGTTTCCTGTGATAGCAACGCAGGCAACGGACTCACCGTATGTTGTGTTCGGACAGCCACCGAACAGTGCGCCTGCGATAGAACCTACACCGTCGCCGAGAAGCGTTCTTGTAAGACCAGGCTCTTCAAGAAGGTCATGGTCGATAATAGAAGAAAGGTTCTTATGGTCTGCAACGTGCTCTGCGAAAACAACAAGTGCAACTGGCACATAGGCTACAAATATAGTAGCAAAATATGTGAAGTCGAACTCCTTAAGACCTTTCAGACCTGAAACAAACGCAAAGTCCGGCAGGCTCACAAATGTTTTCAGTGAAACGCTGCCGTCTGTGAGCATATAGCTGCTGAAAACGCTGAAATCTACTATTTTAAGTGCGTCAATATCACATATATTGCCGATAACAGTGAAGATCGCTGCGGCTGCATAGCCTGCGAGGATACCGATTATAAAAGGTACAAGTCTGAGTGTTTTCTTGCCATATGTTGAGCAAAGCATTACCACTGCGAGGGTGATAAGTCCGCAGATAAGAGCCACATATGACGAGCCTACAGGCACGTTGGATACAGTTTCGATTATCTCAGGTGTGCCGCTGTCGGTGGAGACTGCATACTCTGTTACCTGCTTTGTTACGTCGCCTTTGACGAGGTCGCCGATAGCGTTTCCTGCAAGGGAAAGTCCGATTATAGCAACGGTCGGTCCTATTACCACCGCAGGCATGAGCTTATTGAGCCAGCCTACTCCAACAAATTTTACTACTATTGCGATAACGACATATACAAGTCCTGCAAGGAATGCACCGACGATAAGTCCAAGCATGCCAAGCTGCATTGAAACGCCGCCTGCAAAAGCCGCCGCCATTGAGCCTAAAAAAGCAAAGGACGAGCCAAGGAACACAGGGCTTTTTCTTTTTGTAAAAAAGATATAAACTATAGTTCCCACACCTGCACCAAACATTGCAGACGCAGGAGTAAGACCGTTGCCGATAATAAGCGGCACAGCGATGGTCGCCGCAAGGATAGCCAACATCTGCTGAAGTGCGAACACTACCAGTTGACCAGCCTTTGGCTTGTCTGAAACATCAAAAATAAGTTTCAAAATAACACCTCATTCATATTTTTTCTTTTCCCATATAAATGGAAAACACTTCTTTGCGATACGTTTTGACACAAACCGCCTTTTTAATTTTAACTTATAACAATATTTTTGTCAATGAGCTAAATGCCGTATTTCAGCAGGATTTTTTGTGCGTAATTGCCCATTTTCTTTGACAAATAAGCTGTTTTGCGTTATAATAGCAATTGATATATTGTATTATGTGAGGTAATGACATGAAAAATTACAGATATGTTCTTTTTGACCTTGACGGCACGCTTACTGAGTCGGGCGAGGGCATAATAAATTCGGCTGTATACGCACTGAAAAAGTTCGGCATAGAGCCTGAGATGAGCACAATGACAAAGTTTCTCGGCCCGCCGCTGAAAGACTCTTTCAGGGATTTTTACGGCTTTGATGATGAAAAATGCGAGCAGGCTGTTAAATACTACCGTGAATATTACACCACTAAGGGCATTTTCGAAAGCCGTGTTTATGACGGCGTAGAAGAATGTCTTAAAAAGCTGTCAGAGGCTGGGCTTCACCTTGCGGTGGCGACTTCTAAGCCGCAGGTCTTTGCGGTGAAGATACTGGAGCATTTTCACCTTGCACAGTATTTTGACTACATAGGTGGTGCGGAACTTGACGGCTCTAGGAGCGTAAAGGCGGACGTTATCGTGCACACTTTGAAAAACTGCGGAGTTAATGACCGCTCACAGGTGATAATGGCAGGCGACAGGCATCATGACGTGCTTGGTGCAAAAGCTCTTGGTATAGATTGTATCGGTATGCTTTACGGCTACGGCACAAGAGAGGAGCTTTCGAAGGCAGGTGCGGTGTATATAGCCGAAACGCCTCTGGAAGCCGCAAAATGGCTTCTGGGATAAATTTGACAGGTGTACAAAAGAGCGAAAACCTATTGCAAAAGTCAAATGTTTATGATATAATAAAATAAATTATTATGTGGCGGCATAAGAAATAAGCTTGTGATCCTGCCACGATCAAGAGGAGTTGTTTTCTGTGATAAAGTTTCGCAACCACATTGGAACTATAGGTATATCCACTGGATATCTCAGACAGCTTATCTCGGATACTGCCGAAAGCTGTTTCGGCGTGGCAGGACTTAACGCCTATGGTGCAAAGCAGGGCGTTTCTGCAATGCTAAAGAAAGAGAACACCACAAAGGGCGTTATAATCCGTCAGGACGGGGACGAGCTTATCGTTGACCTGCACATCACTGTGAACTACGGCATAAATGTCGGAGCTATCGTTGACAGCATCATTCACAAGGTAAATTATGTTCTGACTGAGCAGGCAGGGGTCAACGTTAAATCTGTGAACGTTTACGTTGACGAAATGAAAGGCTGAACGTCCTAGGATATCTATAACAGTATAGGAGGAAAACTATAGTGATAAACGGAGGCTTGCTGCGTGACGCCGTCATAAGTGCCGCACACAGCATATCTAACAAGAAAAAATCAGTTGACGAGCTTAACGTGTTCCCAGTACCTGACGGAGATACAGGAACTAATATGTCAATGACTATAACAAATTCCGTAGCAGAGCTTGAAAATCTCAGCGACGATACAGACTGCTCAGTTGTGGCAAGCACAACAGCTTCTGCACTTCTTAGAGGTGCAAGAGGAAACTCAGGCGTTATACTTTCGCTTATTTTCAGAGGCTTTGCAAAAGGACTTGCAGGCAAAAAGGAAATGGGTGCGAATGAGCTTGTGGAGTCGCTGGAACAGGGCGTTTCAGGAGCATACAAGAGCGTAATGAAGCCTACAGAGGGAACTATCCTGACAGTTGCAAGAGAGTCTGCGGAGAAAGCAAGAGAAATGCTCCACTCCACAAACGATCCTATTATTATAATGGAGGAAGTTTGCAAACAGGCTGAACTTTCACTGAACGAAACCCCAAAGCTACTCCCTGCACTTGCCAAGGCAGGCGTTGTTGACGCAGGCGGCAAGGGACTTCTCATTATCTTTGAAGCAATGAGAGATGTATTCAAGGGTGGCGAAATAGTAAAGGCTGATGCTCCTGCACAGAAACAACAGGTAACAGTCGACACATTTGCGGCTACTGTTGGTCAGTATGACTGTGAGATACACTTCACATACTGCACTGAAATGATAATCACAAAGAAAGCTGACGCTGACGATTCATCAAAGCTGAGAGCTTATCTTGAAACCATAGGTGACTGCGTTGTAGTTGTCGAGGACGATGAGATAATAAAGGTACACGTTCATACCAACGACCCTGGTAAGGCTATCCAGAAGGGCCTTGAATTTGGCTACATCAATCTGCCAAAGATAGAAAATATGAAGCTCCAGCACAAGGCCAGACAGAAAGAAGCAAAACAGGAGTTCGTTCCTGCAAAGCCTGAAAAGCAGTACGGCTTTGTTGCAGTTGCGGCAGGAAATGGCATTGAGTCAATGTTCAGAGATATCGGTGTTGACTGCATCGTTAAGGGCGGACAGACTATGAACCCGTCCACTGAGGATATACTTGCGGCAATAATGTCATGCCCCGCTGAAACGGTTTTCGTTCTGCCAAACAACAAGAACATCATCATGGCGGCTGAGCAGGCTGTTAAGCTTGCAGACAGAAAGGTATGCGTGCTTCAGACAAGGACTATACCGCAGGGAATGTCAGCAATGCTGGCATTTGACCCTGACGCTGATTTCAATACGAACCGCATTGAGATGACCAATGCACTTGAAAGAGTTGCCACAGGTCAGGTAACATTTGCGGCAAGGGATTCTGACTATGAGGGTCACGCTATCAAGCAGGGCGAGATACTCTGCATTGAAAACGGCAAGCTGAGCTTTGTGGAAAAGGACGTTTCAAAGGCGGCTTACAAGCTCACAAAGAAGCTTGTTAAGGGCGAAAGCTCATTCATCACGATCCTTTACGGCTCAGACGTTACAGACGAGGCGGCTGAGGCACTGCAAAAGCAGGTAGCTGCGAAGTTCTCAAATCTTGATGTAAACCTTATAAACGGCGGTCAGCCTGTTTACTACTACATCATTTCTGTAGAATAAGATAACAAGGCGGACGGCATTGAGCTGTCCGTTTTTTTGTACAATGGAGAAATTTTTATGAATGATATAACAAAGGTTCAGTGCAGGAAATGCCTGTTGGAGGATATGGACGAAAATGATTTTCTCCGTGATATGCGTTCGCACATTGCGGCATACCCTGAGGACAAGAGGGTATCGGAGGAAGAGTATCGTCAGCGTTTGGATTTTTGCAAGGATTGCGAAAAGCTTGTGGACGGAATGTGCGTTTTATGTGGCTGTTATGTTGAGTTGAGGGCGTTGAAGA
>ENA-OPFG01001541-OPFG01001541.1-human-gut-metagenome-genome-assembly--contig:-NODE-1541-length-11754-cov-50.318916_pt1 | contig 11754 bp, 8 predicted proteins | sample MGYA00241304_ERZ501542 | MGnify/ENA primary metagenome ERZ501542 (study PRJEB25962, sample SAMEA2042427) | human gut metagenome | biome: human gut; feature: human-associated habitat; material: faeces...
ATCACATTATTCCCTATTCGTTATACTTTTTTAATCTCTCTTTTTATCCGATTTCAGAAAAAAGATGTACTTTTGCCGCTCAATTCATGAAAGACAGGAATTTGGTTATACAAAAACATTATTAAGGAAGCAAAGGACTTCTGTTATATTTTATAGTATGGACAAGAATGAGAGAATATATAACGAGCAAGAGATGCCCGCAGAAACGAAAAAGAATCATTCCGCTGATGCGGATAGAGTAAAGGAAGTATATAAGGTGACGATAGCGGGAAGCATCATCAATGTGGTGCTGCTCGTACTGAAGTTTGCTGCAGGTATTCTCGGACATTCGGCAGCCATGATAGCGGATGCCATCCATTCGCTTACCGATTTCGCCACCGATGTGGTGGTACTGGTATTCGTAAAACTGGGCAATAAGCCGATGGATAAGGACCATGATTATGGTCATGGCAAATACGAGACGCTTGCCACAGCCATCATCGGCATTTCGCTCTTCGTGGTGGGTGTGATGATCTGTTATTCTGGCGTAACCAAGACTTATCGTGCCATCTGCGGCGAGACATTGCAGCAGCCGGGCATTGTAGCCTTGATTGCTGCCATCGTAAGTATCGTGATGAAGGAGTGGGCTTATCAGTTTACGGTTAAAGCCGGAAAGAAATATCATTCCGAGGCTGTAGTGGCAAATGCCTGGCATCATCGCAGCGATGCTTTATCGAGTATCGGAACGATGTTCGGTATTGGTGGCGCCATCATCCTGGGAGAAAAGTGGGCGGTGCTCGATCCGCTGGCTGCCATCATCGTGAGTGTCTTCATCATCAAGGCTGCCTGGGGACTGGTGATGCAGTCTGTGAAAGAACTGACGGATGCCAGCCTTCCAGAAACTGAGGAAGATGAAATCCTGAAGATTGCAAATGAAGAAGAGGGAGTGGGAGAGATTCATAACCTGCGTACCCGTCGCATCGGAAACAAGATTGCGATAGAAATGCATGTCCGCATGCCGGGTTCTCTTTCGCTTTATGAGGCACATGAGCATGCTACTCATATAGAAACAAAACTGAAGCAGCACTTCGGTGCAGATACCCATGTGGGAATCCATCTCGAACCGATAAAAGTGAACGGAAAATATCAGAAACCGGAATAACTGAAATAAAAGGAAATAGCCGGAATAAAAGGAAACGAGCCTTGACGGAAGGAAGAAACCTCCATCAAGGCTCGTTTTTTTTATTTGATATCCGAATCGTGTTTCGGATATTTATCATCTTTTGGGATGATTATTGTCAGATTATATTATCGGCCGAGATTTACGCTGGCTCCTGCCATAATCCACAAACCTGGCTGCTTAACAGCTGTGAGGTCGTAGTAGCGGTGGCAAGTGATGTTGTCGGCTTTCACGAAGATATTGTATTTCTTCTCGTCCCACATCAGTTTGCAATCTACCTTGGTATATGGATGATAGCCATTCATTCTCTGCTGCCATCTTACGCTCCAGGAAGCTGAAAGCTTGTTCCAAATCTGGTGATCCAGACCGAATACAGCCTTGTGCTTGAGATACTCCAATGCATAGAGTGATTTCAGAATGTTTGTCTCGGTCTTATGATCCTGATAGATGTAAGCATAACCCAACTTGATGCGGGTGATGAAACTGTTTGGTACCAATTCTCTCATGTAGATAGTAGCATCTACGTTGTAGCCCATGTTGTTGAGCTTTCCGATGTTCATCACGTGATACTTGCTATCATTCTGCTCGGTCACGGATGTTTGAACCCAGTCAATCATGTTGGTGCCGTGTGCGTAGAATCCGCTAACGGTTGCTGCAAAACCAGTCTGGCGATATTGAGTTCCCACCTTGAAGGTTGAATTCTTCTCTGGGCTCAGGGTGAGGTCGCCCTGCTGTACCACATTACTTATGTATAAGTCGGTGTAGGTAGGCATTCTCAGAGCCTTGTTCCAGGATGCGTAGAACTTCCAGTTGTCGTTAGGACGATAACTCATGTCCACACCAGGATAGAAGCGGAAGTCGTTGCCCAAACCTGTATTCTTGTTAGCCAAGACACCTGCCGACAAGGTGAAGCCGCCGAAGATGAAGTTGTGCTCCAGCATGATGTTGGTATTGGTGCGCTCGCCCTTTCGGGTATATTGACGGTCAGAACCTGAGATGTCCTTGTAGTCTTTCTCTGCGAGTTCTTCGCCCAATGCAGTAGAGTAGATGCACTCCTTGCTGATGTCGAAACCCACAGCGGTCTTACCCAAAGCCCAAGCCACGTTGGCATTCAGTCCACCGCCATAAACATCTAGGTCGTGATAGTTTTCACCTATCTGAGTTCCACGAATCAGCTGATAGTGATCCTTGAATTTGTTATAATAGAATTGAGGCGCAATCTCCCAGGTCTTCTCCTGGTTGTGCAGACTCAGATTGAGCGAAGCCAGACCGTGGTCTGTCTTCTCATATTGGTTGTTGTATTTGGCGCTGTAAAAAGTATTGGCACCATAGCTTTGGGTAGCGATACCCAACTGGGCGATGATGTCAAAACGCTGGTCGTAAGAGAAAGAGAGATTGCCGTAGCCCTGTCCCTTCTCGAAATCGCTGTTGTCTGTTCCGCCATCCGAGCGCTTGTAACCTCCGCTTACGGAATAAGCCTGGGTCCACTTGCCCGTTTCAAAAGCTGTTTGAATGCGTCCCTGTGCTCCGAAGCTTCCAAAGCTTCCGCCTTCTACACTTGCAGATACCCCCTCACTCTTAGCCTTCTTGGTTACGATGTTGATGGCACCATTGAAGGCTGAAGTTCCGAATAAGCGCGATGCTGCCCCCTCGAGCACTTCGATGTGGTCGATGTCAGCAAGAGCTACAGGAAAATCAGAAGCATTGTGACCAGTCTGAGGATTGGAAATGTTGACGCCATTCAAGAGAATGGTAATCTGGTCAAAGGTTCCACCATTGATGGAGATATCCGTCTGAACACCAAAGCCACCACGCTGACGGACATCCACGCCGGTAGCTAATTTCAATACATCGTTGATAGTCTGCGCAGCCGCACGATGAATATCGTCGCGGGTAATGACAGACACAATCTTAGGTGACTGCTCTACAGTCATCGGCGCACGAGATCCGGTAACGCTCACCGCATCCAGCTCGTAAGCCTTTCCGCCCTTGTAGAGGGTAGAATCAACCTTGGCTCCCTCTGTGCTTACGCCTGCTGCCTTAGCATGGCTCAGGGTAGCAACGCTGAGTGTACCAACAAGTACCTCTCTTCCCAAAACTGCGAAGAGTGAGTAGTTCTTGTTAGAGAATCGGTTGAACTTCAAGCTGTTGCGCTTGTTGAAAATTGTTTTGTACATTAAATTAAATGTTTATAAATGAATAATAAATCGAAGCCTTCCGCCTTCCCGGCTTTCGGCATTCGGGGTGCAAAGGTACTGCCTTTTGGGCAACTGACAAAATAAAATGTGAATTATTTTTTCAACTGCTGATGCAAAGTTAATGTAAATCAAGGTCGGTTTCCTACCTTACAAATCGTATTCAATTCAGCCTTCTTGTGGCATAAAAAAGTATTAATTAGGCATAATCCTCAATAGGGTGATGCGATTTTCTTAAAGAAACATTCGCTTTTTCAGATTATTCTTGTATCTTTGCAGTTGATATGGGCAGCTTTCAGCAATCAGAATACTGCTGTCACAATTTTATGGTAATTAGAAATTAAAAAGAAAGGAACAGATAAGATGGAAAAGATCAACGTAAAAGAACTGAATGACAACGTCTTCGAGACTATTGGTAAGGAGTGGATGCTGGTATGTGCCGGCAACAAGGATCATTTCAATATGATGACCGCCTCTTGGGGCTGTTTGGGATGGCTTTGGAACAAGCCGGTGGCTGTGGTCTTTATCCGTCCGGAGCGTTTCACCCACGGCATCATCGAGGAGAATGAATTCATGACCCTCTCTTTCCTCGGTCATAGCGAGGAGGCTCGAAAGATTTATAGCTTCTGCGGTTCCAAGAGCGGACGCGATTTGGATAAAGTGAAGGAAACAGGACTGATTCCTGTAGAAACTGATAACGGCAGCATCGCTTTCGAGCAGTCACGACTCACCCTGGAATGCCGCAAACTTTATAAGGACAGTATGACCGCCGAGAAGTTCCTCGACAAGGACCTGCTCCAGTGGTATGGTGCCAAGGGTGGATTCCACGATGTTTATGTTGTGGAGATTACCAATGCTTATAAAAAGTAAGAATTAAAATATGGCTCAAGAACAAACAGCAATTCGTGAACGCCAGAAAACCAGGCTCAAGGAGCCGGGGCGTTACGTGGTAATGATGTTCAACGACGACTTCACACCGATGGACTTCGTGGTAGAAATCCTCGAATCCATCTTCTTCAAGTCGCAGGCTGAGGCTGAAGCAATCATGCTCAAGGTTCATCACGAAGAAAAAGCCGTGGTGGGCACCTACAGCTATGACATCGCCAAGAGTAAAGTGGAGAAAGCGATGGAGAAAGCCCGTACGCAGAAGTTTCCGCTTAAACTCACTTATATGCCGGAATAGGCGTTGATTTCGGGGAAATATCCCCAATATATGCTAAGAAAAAGAAAGGAAAAAATAGAATGGACAGTATGGGATTGACCCGATATATGAGTGTTCTGATGGACGATGCCATGAAGCAAGCCCGGTTCTTCGACCACGAGTTCGTGATGCCCGAGCACATGCTGCTGGCGTTGCTCAGGCAGTATGCATTCTGTCAGGCGCTGCAGGAAGAAGGCGTAGACAGCCTCAAGATGCACGAAGACTTGGTGGAATGGCTCGCCAAGCAGGAGTGTGTGCCTGAAACCATCAAGTATCTGCCAGAGCCGTCATCGCTCTTCAAAACCATGTTTGGAACGGCGTGCGCCCTGGCTGCTGCAGCCGACAGACAGCTGGTGAATGTACCTCATTTTGTGCAGGCGATGTTTGGCTTGCAGAATTCAGAAGCCGCCTTCCTGCTGTGCAAGAATGTGGGCGACCGGCAGGGCGAGTTCCTGGCGAGCGTTGACAGTTATTATCCTATTGGAGAAGATACTGGAGAGGCTGGCATGGGCATGGGAGCAGACTTTGATGATGACGATTATGCCAACGAGTATGATGACGACGAGGAAGAAGGCAGGAGACAGGTTGTACAGGATTGGCATCAGCTGGTTACCTGTATTTCTGACAAGGTAGAAGAGCACAATCCGCTCATCGGAAGAGAACAGGAACTGGACAGAACTATCCAGGTGCTCTGCCGTGCCGAGAAGAACAATCCGCTCCACATCGGAGAAGCCGGAGTCGGCAAGACAGCTCTGGTCTATGGTCTCGCCAAACTCATCAACGAAAACCAGGTTCCTGAACGCCTCAAGGGGGCTCGCATCTATGGCATGGACATGGGCCAGATGCTTGCCGGTGCCCAATATCGCGGCGACTTCGAGAAACGCATCAAGATGGTGATGGAGGGAGCCGTGAAGGAAGGCAATACCATTATCTACATCGATGAGATTCATAATATGATAGGTGCCGGTCGTGGCTCAGATGGCGGACCTGATGCATCCAATATGCTGAAGCAATATCTGGAGGCAGGTGATATCCGTTTCATCGGCTCTACCACCTACGAGGAATATAACCGTTACATGGCTCAGAGCAAGGGCATCGTGCGCCGGTTCCAGCAGATAGATATCAAGGAACCTACCGAGGAGGAGGCTATCAAGATATTGGAGGGCTTGCAGTATAAATACAACAAGTTCCACAATGTAACCTATCGCAAGGACGCCCTGGAATATGCCGTCCGTGCCAGCGCCAAATATATCAGCAACCGCTGTCTGCCAGACAAGGCCATCGACCTGATGGATGAGGCGGGTGCTTATCTGGAGGTGCATCCGGTAGAATCTCGCCAGCGCTCTTATGTTACCAAGTCTATCATCCAGCAGATTCTGATTAAAGTCTGCAAGATTGATGCGGCTGCGATGAAAGATGAGAATAACGATGCTTTGGCTACGCTCCGCCAGCGCATACTCGACAAGATTTACGGTCAGGACAAGGCTGTAGACAAGGTGGTTGAGGCTGTGATGATGGCAAAGGCGGGATTGACAGATGATGACAAACCATTGGCTTCGCTCCTCTTCGTGGGACCTACCGGAGTAGGAAAAACCGAGGTGGCACGGCAGTTGGCCAAGGAACTCGGCATCGAACTGGTACGCTTCGATATGAGTGAATATACCGAGAAGCATACCGTGGCAAAACTCATCGGTTCGCCTGCCGGATACGTGGGTTATGAGGATGGAGGACTTCTGACCGATGCCATCCGCAAGACGCCAAACTGTGTACTCCTGCTCGATGAGATAGAGAAGGCGCATAGCGATATCTACAACATCCTGCTCCAGGTAATGGACTATGCCCGTCTGACTGATAACAAGGGCCAGAAGGCTGATTTCCGTAACGTGATTCTCATCATGACCTCAAATGCCGGAGCACAATATGCTTCACGGGCTAGCGTTGGTTTCAATGGAAACGTAAGCCGTGGCGAAGCGATGCTGGCACAGGTGAAGAAGACTTTCAAGCCTGAGTTTATCAACCGACTTTCCGACATGGTGGTGTTCAACGATATGGATAAGCACATGGCTGAGCTGATTCTTGCCAAGAAACTTCGTCAACTCGATGCGAAACTGGCAGCAAAGGGAGTTACCGTAACGTTAACCGATGCTGCGCGTGAACAGTTGCTGAAATGGGGCTTTACCAAGGAATATGGTGCCCGCGAGATGGACCGTGTCATCGGTAACCGCCTGAAACCGATCCTGATGAAGGCGCTGCTCTTCGGCAAACTCAAGAAGAGTGGCAAGGCGCATGTCGACTTTGACGGAAAGGAACTGGTGATTAATTATTAGAATGAAAGTCTAGTCAAGAATATTCTTGATAAAAGATAAGCGTATGATATTACAGATAGATGATACTGCGGACGAGATTTACTTTCCCGATCCGCATTATGGCGATGAGGATGGATGTTTTGCGATTGGTGGCGATTTGAGTATCGACCGCCTGTTGCTGGCTTATAGCAATGGCATCTTTCCCTGGTATAGTTTCCGTGACCAGCCTGAAATACTCTGGTTCTGTCCGATGAAGCGTTTCGTCATTTTCCCTGATGAAATCCACATCAGTCATTCCATGCGTACTCTGATGAGAAAGAACCGATACAGCGTAGGAATCAACGAAGATTTCGATGGCGTGATACGGGGATGCAGCAAGACCAACGGACGGTATTGGGAAGATGGCGCATGGCTGGGCGAGAACATCATCCAGGCATTTACTGCCCTCCATAAGCAGGGCTTTGCGGCGAGCGTAGAGGTATGGGATAATGAAACTGATGAACTGGTGGGGGGACTTTATGGTGTCACCATCGGCAAGGTTTTTATCGGAGAAAGCATGTTCTCCAGGGTTCCGTCAGCTTCTAAGATTGCCCTCATCTTCCTTGCCAGATACTTGCAGGAGCACGGTGGCAAGATGATAGATTGTCAGTTGGAGACTCCTCATCTCAAATCGATGGGTGGCAGATATATTTCTTACGAGGAATATATGAAGATTATGAACGAAGAATAAGAGATGTTCTTCTCGGAATAGAAGAACATCTTCTTTTGAATAAAAAATAAAGGCTAGGTTCCCAGAATCGTGAACCTAGCCTTTGTTATTATCTGGCTTTTTGCTTTTTATTAGAATATCGGTGTGCCGATGCAGCCGTTAGGTGCCTGAATATGCAGCATCGCACAAACGGTAGCGGCAATATCTGTCATATAGTGAGGCTGGGCACTCTCGCCGTGCTGGATACCCCAACCCATAAACAGGCAAGGAATATGGATATCGTATGGATTCCATGCTCCGTGGGTAGTTCCCTTGCTGCTGTAATAATCGTAGTGACCTGGTTTCAGTACAATCTGAACACCTCCGCTGCGCTCGCGGTTATAACCGTTAATGGCGCGGAACTTCAGCTCTTCAGGGATGCTCTCGATAGAGATCTTCTCCATGTCGAAGGTATAGTGCACGTCCTTGTCTTTCTTCAGTCTGTCTACTACCACCTGCTTGATGGCTGCGTAATCCAGACCGAGTTCCTCGATGATGTCTGTATTGAAGAATACCTGATAGTTCATAATGGTCTTTACTAGGTCCTTGTCGGTGTTGAACTTTGTCTTCAGACTCTTGTTCAATTCATCTACCAGTCCCTTCTTGTTCCAGATGCCGGCAGGGATTCGTTGATCCTGCAGGAAGGTAGCGTTGTTCACGCCTCCATGGTCGGCGGTGAGGAAGGTGAGATAATTTCCCTTGCCCACGGTCTGGTCGAGATAAGTGAAGAAATCTGCCAATGCCTTATCTAATCTGAGATAGCAATCTTCTGTTTCGATGGCGTTCACGCCCACCTGATGACCGATGTAATCGGTGCTGGAGCAGCTGATGGTCAGCAAATCAGTATCTGTGTTTCTACCCAGGTTCTCGCCCTCGATGGCAGCCTTGGCAATATCGAAAGTCAGGTTGCAGCCGAATGGGGTACTGCGGAGAATCTTGTAACCATGCTTTTTATATAAGGTAGGCAGGTCGAGTGGCAATACCGCCTTCTCGCCTTCAACAATTCCATTCTCGTAGTTGTTGTCATCGCTGGTGCTCTCCTTGTAGAAATCGATAGGGTAGAGCGTCTCCCATTTCTTGGAAAGATACTTGTTTGGGAGTTTCTGCTTGTTGAACTTGTTCACCCACTCAGGCAACTTATCCATATAGAAAGTACTGGTGATGAACCTGCCCGACTTGTCATCAAACCAGAAAGCGCCATTGGCGTGATGGCCCGCAGGGAGGATGGATGCTCTGTCTTTCAAGGCTACACCAATCACCTTAGAGCGGTTGTTGGTAGCCAGACGAAGTTCATCGCCGATGGTGGTTACCCACAGGTTGCGAGGCGACATCTTGCCAGCCTTGCTGTCTGAACCTACCGGGTTGACGGTATCGTCGGCAGTACAATACACTACCTTTCCATCCTTCACGAAGTTATTTCCGGCGATTCCGTGGATAGAAGGCACGGAACCGGTCCAGATAGAAGTGTGGCCGATGGCTGTAACCGAAGGGATGTAAGGAATCTTGCAGTTTTCTACGCTGAATCCTTCTCCGAGCATTCTCTTGAATCCGCCTTCGCCGTAGCGGGCGTAGTAGCGATAGAGATAATCCCATCGCATCTGGTCGATAACGATGCCTACAACGAGCTTAGGGCGTTGAGGCTGAGCCTGTGCAATGCCGCAGAAGCAGCAGAGCACGAAGATGAGTTTGATAATCTTATTCATAGTCAAAATGTCTTTTTTATACATAACCATTCAGTATTGTATATTGCTATTCGGTTGCAAAGATACAACTTATTTTGGTATTTAACGATAAAAAAGACGATTTTTACCCAAACTTCTCATGGCGTTCAATACAGCCAGTACCGTAACACCTACATCGGCAAAGACTGCCATCCACATGGTGCCGAGACCAATGGTGGCGAGAATCAGTACGGCAACCTTCACTCCGATGGCAAATACCACGTTCTCGTGAGCGATATGAATGGTTCTCCTGGCTATCTTCACGGCAAGGGCAATCTTTCTAGGGTCATCATCCATCAGTACTACATCGGCAGCTTCGATGGCTGCATCGCTACCCAGTCCACCCATGGCAATGCCCACATCGGCACGCTTCAATACAGGGGCATCGTTGATGCCATCGCCTACATAAGCGAGCGTCTTGCCTGCCGGTTTTGTCTTCAGCAGTTGTTCTACATGCGAAACCTTATCGGTTGGCAGCAGTTCTGCGCGGCACTCGTCCAGTCCCAGTTTGTGGGCAACATCTTCTCCCACTTCTCTGCGGTCGCCCGTCAGCATTACCGTTTTCTCTACTCCAAGTTCTTTCAGCTCTCTGATGGCATGGGCGCTTCCTCCCTTAAGGGTGTCGTTGATCACAATATGTCCCGCGTACTTGCCATCAATGGCGACGTGGATGATGGTTCCCACCTGGTTGCAGTCGTGCCATTGGACACCGATGCTTTCCATCATCTTCTTGTTGCCCACGCAAACCACCTTTCCGTTCACTTGGGCACGGATACCCTGTCCGGCAATCTCCTCTACATCGGTCACCTCGCAGCCATCCGTTGCTTCTTGCGGGAAGGCAGTACGCAGGGCTGCGCCGATAGGATGAGTGGTGAAATGCTCGGCATGAGCCGCCAAATGTAGCAGGATCTTCTCCTTGTCAGAATATTCGCCAATATGCACATTATCTGCATCGTGGGATGAATGGTCTGGGCAGAAATCATCAGCATGAACAGCTGCTACGGCAAACTCTCCGTGGGTCAGAGTTCCGGTCTTGTCGAACACAACGGTTCCCACCTTGGCTAAAGCATCCATATAGTTACTGCCCTTGATGAGAATACCGTTCCGGGATGCTCCGCCGATGCCGCCAAAGAAGGTGAGGGGCACGCTGATGACCAGGGCGCAAGGACAGGAAACTACTAGGAATATCAAGGCGCGGTTGAGCCATAATGGGAAGCTCTCGCCAAAGGTTCCTTCACCTACGATTCCTGTTGCTGCCAGGAATGGAGGAATAACCGCAAGGGCAATGGCTGCGAAAACAACGATAGGAGTATAGACTCGGGCGAAACGGGTGATGAAAGCCTCGCTCTTCGACTTGTTCTTGTCGGCACTCTCTACCAGAGAGATAATCTTGGATACGGTACTTTCGCCAAAACTCTTGGTGGTGCGTACACGAACTACTCCTGAAAGGTTGATGCAACCGGACATGATAGTATCGCCTTCATTTAAATCCCGTGGCATACTCTCACCTGTCAGGGCAATGGTATTCAAGGCTGAGCTTCCCTCAACAACAATGCCATCCAATGGAACTTTCTCTCCCGGACGGATTACGATAGTTTCTCCTATCTTGACGTCTTCCGGCGAAACCGACTCTACTTTTCCGTTTCTTTCAACATTCGCTACATCTGGTCTAATATTCATTAGATGTGAAATACTGTCGCGGCTCTTTCCTTCCGCATATCCTTCGAAGAGTTCGCCCACCTGAAAGAAGAGCATCACAAAGACTGCCTCCGGGAATTCTGTATCTGATCCTGGGAAGAATCCGATGCAAAGTGCTCCGATGGTTGCAATAGCCATCAGAAAGTTTTCGTTAAACATATCGCCCTTAGCAATACCTTCTGCAGCTTCGCCCAGCGTCTCATGTCCTATCAATAAATAAGGAATGAGATAGACGAGGAGCAACTGCCAGGTAGCCAGACTGTATTCCTTTTCGATGAAAACAGCGATAATCAGGAGGATGATGGTTGCTCCTATCAGAAAGAGTTTGGATTTCAAACCGCCTTCTTCATGGTGATGGTGGTGGCAACCGCACCCCTGGTGCTCATGTTCTTCTGTGCCGCATGAGCAGTCATGATGATGTTCGTGAAAATGTTCACAATGGCATTCATGATGATGTTCGTGAGAAAGTTTCATTTCTTCCATAATTTTGCAATACTTTTAGTTCTATATAACCAGGAACATTCAGTTCCTTTTTCTATTTCGGTTGCAAAATTACGAAAAGGTTTCTGCAACTTGGTTGCAAAAGCCCCAGTTGGCCTCTTTTTTTCTGTCGGATACGTTTTGTGAAAAAAGAAAAACAGCGGCCTACGATTGCTCGTAAGTCGCTGTAATAGAAGCGTGGACCAGCTAGGGCTTGAACCTAGGACCTCCAGATTATGAGTCTGT
>ENA-OPFG01001550-OPFG01001550.1-human-gut-metagenome-genome-assembly--contig:-NODE-1550-length-11694-cov-6.279577_pt1 | contig 11694 bp, 10 predicted proteins | sample MGYA00241304_ERZ501542 | MGnify/ENA primary metagenome ERZ501542 (study PRJEB25962, sample SAMEA2042427) | human gut metagenome | biome: human gut; feature: human-associated habitat; material: faeces...
TTATTTATCGGTAAAAATTTACCGAAGTATTGATTTAATATCATTAATGACCATAAAAAATGAAACGATATATTGTATTCTTAAAACAAGTTCCACAGTCCACACGAGTGGAAATTGATCCGATCACCAAAACATTAAAGCGTTCATCTGCCTTATGTAAAACCAATCCTGATGACTTGTGTGCCCTGCAAGCCGCACTAAACCTGAAAAAAAAGACCGGAGCCGAAATAGTCGCCGTAAGTATGGGACCTGCCAAAGCCGAGAATGTACTGCGTGAGGCATTGCAGCACGGAGCCGACCGTGCCATCCTGCTTTCTTCACGTGCCTTTGCCGGAAGCGATACATGGTGTACCAGTACCGTATTGGCTGCGGCTGTTCGCAAAATAGGTTCCTATGACATCTTATTTTTCGGACGTATGGCCATAGATGGAGATACAGCTCAGATAGGTCCCGAAGTGGCAGGTCAACTTGACATACCACAAATAACACAACTCATACAAATTGACAGCCTGACGGACAACAGCATCATTTTGCATAAAAAAGCCGGCGAAACCATACAACAGCTTGAAATCACTCTTCCATGCGCCGTCATGGTAAGTAAAGAAAATGGAGAGATCAACCCTCCCACACTGGCTGGCTGGCGTAAAGCCCAACAACAATCAATCGTATGCTGGGATGAAAATGACCTGAATCTGTCAAGCAATGAAGTCGGGTTATACGCTTCACCAACCAAAGTCGTATCTACACAAGTTCCGCAAAGCAACAAATCTATTGAATGGCTGACTGATGCGACCAACATTATGCAAATAATCCAAGAAAGTATTCACCCTCAGAAATAAGAAATATGACAAACGATAATACTTTTGCCCTCCAATTCAATAAAGATATCTGTACCCAATGCGGTATCTGCGCAGACAGCTGTACATTTGGGGCTATACAATTCAATGAATATCCGGAAATAGATATCAACAGTTGCCGTTTATGTGGAACCTGCGTACAAGTTTGTCCCGCGACAGCCCTGACAATGAAAGAAGCACCTAAACAGACAACTCCAACCTGTCTCACACCAACCCATGGAATATGGGTGCTTGCAGAAACACAAGACGGTACACTAGCTCCAGTCTGCAAGGAATTGTTAGGAAAAGCCCAAGAACTGTCTCAAAAATTAAATCAGAAAGTTGAAGCCATACTGGTGGGCAACAATATCAAGCATCTGGCTTCCGAACTGGCAGCCTACGGCGCACAACGTATACATTTATTAGAATCTGAAACTTTAGAAACATATATTGAAGAAAACTACGCCAGAGTTATAGCCGACCTGGCAGAAGCACTTCATCCTGAAATTTTATTGGTCGGTGCCACAACTAAAGGCAGAGGACTGTCTGCACGTCTCGCCTCTTTATTAAAAACTGGACTTACCGCTGACTGTACTGAATTAAATATAGATCCAGAGACCCGATTACTTCATCAGATACGTCCAGCTTTTGGTGGAAATCTCATGGCTACGATCATAACCCCAGACCGTCGTCCGCAAATGGCATCTGTACGTCCTGGCATCATGCAAGCCATCGAAGCCGATTTCAATAAAACAGGTGAAATCATACAACATGACATCTCAGATTTTGTAGCCGATAAGCGTATTCATAGGATCAGCGAATCTAAAGAACAGTCCAATGGCATATCATTAAACGACAGTCGCATTATTGTCAGTGTAGGACGTGGAGTCAAAAATCCTGAGACAGTAAGACAGATACGGCAATGGGCCCAACAAATAGGAGCCGTTGTAGCAGGTTCACGCGCAGCAGTAGAGGCAGGCCTGATAGAACCACAAATGCAAATCGGCCAAACCGGACATGTTGTCTCACCGGATATTTATATTGCAATCGGTATCAGCGGACAGATTCAACATACTTCCGGTATAGGAGGAGCCAAAAAGATCATAGCAATCAATTCTGATGCCTCTGCACCCATTTTCAATATTGCTGACTATGGATGGGTGATAACCGCTGAGGAAGCAGTGAAAAGACTTCTGACTAATACAATATAACAGATACATAAAGAAAAATCCTTGTAAGCTTTCACTTACAAGGATTTCTAAACTTTAAGTACCCAGACCCGGTACAAGGCATAGAAATCATAGGAAAATAAAAGAATTTATCTTCCTTATTATCAGTTATTTGTATATTTCTTATTTTCTCCATTTTTGCCATATTTTGCCCATTTTTCGTCATTAAGTACACTTTTAGTACACTTTGAAATTTCATTTTCTTTTGTACCTTTGCAATATCGGAAAACAAAAGAAAATCAATTATTTAGCGTAATCACCCGGTTACGGTATCTAAATCGGGATAAAACCTCTAAACAATGGCAAAGTTAGAAAATAAAACGAAAGAAAACCCTAAATTGGAGCAAAACAGGCTGTCGGACGGCAGAATTAGTTTGTATCTGGAGTATTATTTGGGTAGAGAGGAAAAGCCTGTATTGGATGAAAACGGTAATCAGGTGTATTATGAAAGCGGTAAGATGCGGGGAAAGCCGAAGTTCGCTATCAAGCATCACAGGCGAAAAGAGAACCTCAGCCTGTATCTGATAGAGAAGCCACGTACCCCTGCGGAACGCCAGCAGAACAAGGAAACACTGGAGCTTGCTGTAAAAATACGTGCCGAACGTGAACAGGAGTTTAAGGAAAGTATGTTGGGCTATCGCCTGAAAAAAGACCGGAACGTGAATTTCTTGGATTATTTTCAAGCCTATATCAATGACTATACCAAGAAAGACATTCGGATGGTGCAAATCGCCCTAAGCCGTTTCAAGGACTTTTTGAAGGAGCATTACCCGATGCACGAGTTCGGCATCAAGCCGGAACTTATCACGAAGGACATGATGGAACAGTTCGTAGCTTATCTGCAATCCCGGAGCGTGGGCGAAGGGGCTAAAAGCATCTTCCAGCGTTTCAAGAAGGTTATCCACTATGCGATTGACCACGATGTGATGCTGAAAGACCCCTGCAAAGGCGTTACCTGCAAGGCGGATAGCCAGATACTACGCAAGGACGTGCTTTCGCCGGAAGAAATCCAGCGGTTGATTGCGTGCCATTATGACAACGAGAACCCCAACGTAAGGCGTGCGTTTATCTTTTGCCTGTATTGTGGCTTGCGCTTCTGTGATGTGAAAGACCTTACCTATAAGAATATCGACTACGCTAATAAGCTGCTAAAATTTGAGCAGAACAAGACCAAAGGTCATTCCGCCAGTAGCGGTGTGGTCATTCCGCTCAATGACGGTCTTCTTTCGCTTGTGGGAGAACCGCCGGCAGACGGTAACAAAGACGCTCTCATCTTCAACCTGCCTTCGTATGAAAGTTGCTGCAAATCCGTCAAGCGTTGGGTGAAAAGAGCCGGGATAGATAAGCACATAAGCTGGCATTGCGCCCGTCACTCATTCGCCGTGAATATCCTCAACAATGGGACGAACATCAAGACGGTTGCCAGCCTGCTCGGGCATAGCGGACTGAAACATACGGAGAAATACACCCATGCGGTGGATAAATTGAAAGAGGAGGCGATAAACAGCCTGCCGGAATTAAAGTTTTAACCATAAAAGACTTACCTTTGCAATTATGGACTTTGAAGCATTAGTAAAACATATCAGCACGATACAAAGCACGTTGCAGGCGCAAGCCGCACACGCTGTAAACCTCGCCCTGACTGCCCGCAATTGGCTCATGGGCTGCTATATCGTGGAGTTTGAGCAAAACGGTGAAGACCGTGCCGCATACGGCGAACAACTGTTGAAGAAACTGGAACAGCGGTTGAATGTCAAAGGACTGAACGAGCGCAGGTTTCGTGAGTTCCGGCGGCTATACCTTGTTTATCCGCAACTGAAAGAGCCTATCGCACAATACATATTGGCAGGAAGCGAAATTCGGCACACACTGTCCGCCGAATTCACAGACCCAATTCGGCACACGGTGAGTGCCGAATTACAATCCGTTAATAATCAACCAAGTGAATGGAATACACAAGCTGATAGATTATTTGAAAGATTACCGTATTCTCATTTAAAGTTTATTTCTAAAATAGAAAATCCGGTCAAACGTGCTTTCTATGAAATGGAAGCAATAAGGGGTTGTTGGTCAGCAAGAGAACTGGAGCGGCAAATCAATTCCCTCTATTACGAGCGCAGCGGATTGTCGAAAAACAAAGAAGCCTTATCTGCTTTGGTGCAACGGCAAGCCATGCCGCTGCAGCCCAAAGACATTATTACCCGTTACGTTGGAGTTCTTGGGATTGAACGACCGTGCTTTGGTAACGGAAAACGACTTGGAGCAATCCATTCTGGACAACCTGCAACGCTTCCTGTTGGAAATGGGACATGGCTTCTGCTTCGAAGCACGCCAAAAGAGAATCCTGATAGACGGGGATTATTTCTTTGCCGACCTCGTGTTTTACCACCGCATTTTGAAATGCCATGTCATCGTGGAATTGAAGATAGACAAGTTCCGCCACGAATACGCTTCGCAACTGAACCTATATCTTAACTACTTCAAGGCGGAAGTGATGCAACCCGACGACAATCCGCCTGTCGGCATCCTGCTTTGCACCGAGAAGGGCGACACGTTGGTAAAATACGCCACTGCCGGATTAGACCCGAACATCTTCGTGCAAAAGTATATGATAGAACTTCCCACTGAAGAGGAAATTAAGAAGTTCATTTCAACTGCAAACTATTAGCAATAAAAAACACTACTGGCGAAAAGAAGGAAAGCCATTCTTTCTCTTTTCGCCAGCACGTTTATTACTGCCAACAAGAATAGGTTTAGGTTAGTTTGGATGTATATACAAAAGACAGAACTAAACCGTAAATGCAGACGATAATTATAGCAAGTCACTTATGATACATTCTGTTCTTCCAAGACTATATTAGCATCATTATCGCATTTTTCAGGCTTAATCCGCTCTATACGACGAATATGTTTTGCCCTATTAGCTATAATTAACGGTACACGCTCGACAACAACAACCGATGTGTCAAGCCCCAACGCACTCGGTTCTCCAATGCCTATCTTTCTAATTAAGGCATAAAGGCTCATCAGCAAATTTTGTCGGCGGTTACGGGAATCTTCAGGATAATATCTCCGGTGGATAATAATAAAGCGAAAATCACCCGGTATGCCATTCTTATGCAATGAAGGATAAGAGCTTGTTAGTTCTACTTCACCATCCGCAACAAGGTCATCAACTACTTGTCGTAAATAAAGGCTCACGCGCGGTTCTATACGAAAACCTATACGCATGGTTATACTAAACAATGTCCCTTTTATTAATGTGGAACAATTATATTCAAGTGTGTCTGGTGTATCCACAAATTCAAGGTTAATAAGCCAATAATGATCTGCCCGTTTAGGCTGCTTATTAATTATGGAAAACAACAATTTATCGTCCACATAACCTTCTTTGTCTGCATGATTCACATAGACAAGATTAGAAGCATATTTGGATATGCTTTCGTCCGCCTTAATATCAGAAATAATGTTGTAGTATTCACTTAACCGTTTGGAAGACATATGTTTTCGACGAATTTTGTTGGCACTTACCCATACAAACATGATAAAACATAATAATCCACCTATTAACAGCGTAAACCAACCTCCGACCATAAATTTGGACAGGTTTGCAGCAAGGAAAATACCTTCAATAACACAATATCCGCCGACAAACAGTATTGATAGAATGCGTGGAATGTTATGCATATGCAAATAGAATCCCAACAACAATGTTGTCATCAACATTGTAATAGTTATGGCAAGTCCATAAGCGGCTTCCATGTGGGTGGAATCTCGAAACAACAATATAGTAAATATTACTCCAATATACATTACAAGGTTTACCATTGGAATAAATGACTGACCTTTTACGTTGGTAGGGTGCTTAATACGCATACGAGGCCAGAAATTCAAGTTCATAGCTTCACTCAATATGGAAAATGAACCGCTTATTAGAGCTTGGCTCGCAACAATAGCTGCCCCGGTAGCCATTGCTATGGAAAACAACAGTATTTCTTGTGGCATGATTGAATAAAATGGGTTCACTGTACCTTCTGCACTTTCCGGATGATGCAATACCCACGCTCCTTGCCCCAAATAATTTAGAATAAGCATCACCTTTACAAATATCCAACTGACCGTAATATTTCGTCTGCCACAGTGCCCTAAATCAGAGTATAAGGCTTCTGCACCAGTGGTACACAAGAAAACGGCACCCAATATCAGAAACCAGTGGGGGGATTCCACTAATAACCGTATGGCATAGTAAGGATTGAATGCCTTGAATACTTGAGGATAGGAAGTCAGACTGATAGCTCCGGCGATTCCAAGAAGCAGGAACCAAAGTAGCATAAATATGCCAAATGACCGTCCTATATTTTCTGTACCAAAACGCTGAACGAAAAATATAATGGTAATAATGGTCAGTGTAATAGGAATCACAGGCAGATGCGGACTGATACTTTCAAGTCCTTCTATGGCAGTTGTGACCGTAATGGCTGGAGTGATAATACCATCAGCAAGCAAAGTGCTCGCACCGATAATGGCAATGATGTAAATCCACCTTCTTCTGTGGCGGCGTAAAAGGGCATAAAGCGCAAGTATGCCACCCTCCCCGTTATTGTCGGCACGGAGAGCCACCAGCACATATTTCACCGTAGTCTGAAGAGTAAGCGTCCATATGATACAAGACAATGCGCCTAAAACATAATTTTCATCAAGAGCTTCTCCAGTATGAATGATGGCTTTCATAACATAGAGTGGCGATGTTCCAATGTCACCAAAAACAATACCCAATGTGATGAGTAACCCGGCAAATCCAAGTTTATGTTGAATATTGCCTTCTTTTGATAGGTTTGCCATAAAAAGTAGTTTTTTGTTCTACATATATTTGTTTTCCTTTTAAGCGGCGCAAATATAAAATAAAATCTTAACAATAAGATTTCACTTTTCTTTTTTCGTGAAAAATATCATATAAACCTTGACGATGGTCAATAGTTTGCGACTCTATATTCCCGATTATCAATTAAATTGTGTATCTTTGCCAATGGATTGAGGAAACTCTTTCCAAGACATGTTAGAATTAGAAGAAGCGTTATGCTAGTCGTGGTGTCGGAAACCTAGGAAATTTCTTAAGACATACAAACGATGATGGCATAGTGGTTCTCACGCTATAGCGTGGGCTGCTATTGTTATATCTGTTTGTATGGGTTTTCCTAGGACCTCCGACACAGGTGAACGATTTGTGGTTCACGCTTCGTGCGTTAGGAATGACAATTAACCAATAAACATAGTTCATATGAACATTAAGCAATGCATCTATTTATTTGCCGCAATCGCATTTTCACTCTCATCTTGTAGCGATGACAGCGGCATGGGAAATGATTTCGAGCCTAAGACGTATAATGTATTAGGCAAAGTAGAAAAAGGTCCATTTGTCAGCGGTTCTACTATTACCATTCAACCGATGGACGGAAATTTACAAGTACTTGGAAGCTTGTATTCAGCTACCATTCAAGACGATTTAGGCAATTTTTCTTTTGGCTCCAAGTTGTTTGAAGCACCCTATGCGGAATTAACGGCTAATGGTTATTTCTTTAACGAGGTAGAAGGTGAGTTATCATCAGGCACATTAAATCTTCGTGCCTTGGTAGATTTATCTGATGAAACTACAGTAAACGTAAACCTGCTTACACATTTGAAGTATCAAAGAATACAGAAACTCATTGCGGAAGGGGTAAAATTCGGAGAAGCCAATAAGCAAGCACAAAAAGAATTGTTTACCGCTTTCGGACTTCAAAAATATGCAGAAAAAGATGCGTCCACATTTTCCATTGCTGGAGGAACAGATGAGTCTGCTGCTTTGATTGCCATATCTTCTCTGCTACTTGTAGATAGAAGCGAAGCTGCCCTGACAGAATATTTGGCAAAATTATGCAGGGAATTTGGCGAAAATGGAAAGTTTGGAAGCAGCACATTACAACAAATCAGTGAAGACAAAAAGTCATTGAGCAATCAACTTTCTTCTGTAAGAGAAAATATCATAGACCGCTATGACGACCTTGGATTAAAAATTGAAGTAAAAGAATTAGGACACTTCATAGATTGGGATGATGACGGACTTGCAGGAAATGAAACATTGCAAGATGGACAAGAAGTCAAATTGGAGACATCGGAACTTAACGTACCCAATGAAGGAGGAACCTATACAATCAACATATCTTCCCCCATTCCGGTATATCTAACGCCGTTAGTTGATAAAGACGATGACGGACCAATAGACAACATTACAGAAGATAACGTTTTCAATGAAATCTATGAACACATAGAAAATGATGGTATTTCTATAGAAAAAAGCATTAACGAAAACAAGTTGACAATTAAAGTTTCCCGACTAAATTCAAGAGCGGATAAATCGACTTCTGTAACCATATATGATTGTCTTGGCAATGTGGTAGGTGAAGTAAAAGTAATCCAAGAAGGAAATGGAAACACTTCAATACCGAAATTAGGACGGACAGGAGAGCAGGTTGTCGCAGGCTTTGCATTACCCATTGCTCGCGGACTTTCTGATTTTAATCTTATTGAGCAATACTACCACTATAATAAAGAAGCGGATTTGGTAAGTCAATACGTTTACCCCAGTTGTGATAATGTAAAAAACATTTGGAGTAATTTTTATAGTGCCAATAGGATGATTATGCTATTTAAAGAAAAGGAAGCTGAACAGCTCGGTGTTTATCAAGACTATCTTAATGTATTCAGCGCAATGCATTATTACTATATGGCAGTGGCTTGGAAAGACGTTCCTTATATAAATTACGTGCTTGATATAAATAACGCATATAATATCAGCAGAACTCCAATACATGATATTTTCTCGGACTTAAAAGCCAATTTGGAAAAAGCCATAGATAATCTTGAAGAGAAAAAGAATGAATCGCTTAGTAATGATGCCAATGATTTTTTCTTCTTGTCAAAAGATGTAGCAAGAATATTGCTTGCTAATATTTGTATGTATCAAGGTGAATACAACCAAGCAGAAAAGCTCTTGGGAGAAGTTATCAGCAATGGCTTCTATGAGCTGGATGCTTCCAATTATAACAACAAGGAAACCATTACGAATTTATTTAATAATGGAAGCAGCAAAGAAACCATATTTGCAGCTCATAATGAACCTCAATCACGTGGAAATATTTCGATTGGCACCCCTCCATTAGTTCCCATAATGACTTATACTGATGTAGTTTTGTCTTATGCTGAAAGCCTTTATAAAAATGGTAGGACATTGGAAGCCGAATCACAGTTGCAAAAAGTAATCACAGCTAAACATATTAGCGTAACAGGTGAAAATACTTTGGAGAAGATAAAAGATGCAAGACTACAGTTGATGCTTTATACCAACACCAACTTCGCATTCATGAAAAGAAACAATTTTGCAAAAGAGGTATATGGAATTGAAGAATACAGACTGCTATTACCAATACCGCAACAAGAAATAATTGTCAACCCGTCAATGACACAAAATCCGGGATATTAATAAGAATACGACTTAGACCTAAAAAGTTCCACGATTCGCTATTGAATGGTGGAGCTTTTTATATTAAAAAACAATACGATCACAACTAAAACATAAAACTAAAAATTTTCTTTTGAGAGGTCTTAAATCGTTCAACCTCCAAAGAGAGCGATTTCTTTAATTGAACAGCCATAAAGCCCAAGAAAGGCAGATTTGTTTCTTCTTCCTGTGATTGACGTAAGGCAGAAATATACTCCTCTCTATCTTCCTTGAATATCTTAGTAGGAAAAAGGTTGTAGCAAAACTGAATGTAATTCATCAGCAAGCGGGCAGTCCTTCCGTTACCATCTACCCACGGATGAATGGTCACTAAGTTAAGATGGGCATTGAAACTTAATTCGTATTGTTCCCGAAATGTTCCCACTGTCTTTTGCTTTTCCTGTAATAAGGTGCAAAATTCATCTATTTTGGCAGGGACTTTCTGATAATTCATATAAGAACGTCCACCAATACCAGCCGTCACGCCACACAAGCGAAATTCACCTTTTGAAGAATCGAAAGAACCACCCATTACGTTGTGTACGCTACCTGTAGTGCGCATCAATGTTGCATTCAATTTTTGCAGAAAAGCAGAAGTTATGGGTATAAGACTAACAGAATCTGTTTTGGCAAGCTCATATGCTTTCTTTAAGTCCTCATTCATCAAATGATAGACCAATGGCTTTCCTTTGGCAGTCAAGCCTTCATCGAAAAGCATTTGTGCTTCCGCTTCGGTGAGTGTAGAACCCTCAATCGCCGTAGAATGGGTAATAAGAGAATAGAGGTAGTACTTTTCATAGTCCACCGCTTCACTTATACCAAGTTGCTGAAACTTCTGGTACAACTGTTCAATCTCTTGCCAAACACCTTGTTCCATTGACTTTCATTTAATTGAGTTTATTTCTTTTCAAAGGTAGTGTTTTTGTATTGTGTAGCCAAAGAAAATAATGATTTACTACTATATTTTTTGCGTCTGTGGGGAAAATGCGGGGAAAAATCAGACAAGTAAAAAGGCTAAGTAATTGATAATTCATTACTTAGCCTCTTAATCTGTACCCAGACCCGGGGTCGAACCGGGATGGATGTTACTCCACTGGTGTTTGAGACCAGCGCGTCTACCGATTCCGCCATCTGGGCATTAAATGAACAAACGCCATTGTTTTAAATTGCGAGTGCAAAGATAGAGACTTTTCTAAAATACACAAAATTATTCGGATTTTTTTTCAGAGGAGCCCCGAAAAAAGGGAGATAGATGTTAAATCTTTATTATATTTATGTCGTAAAACATATTTTTGGCAAACTTTTTGTACCTTTGCAGTGTTATTAAAAGAGAACGAACATAAATGTAAAACCAGTTCCCAAAATGTGGGAAACACAAAAACTGAAAATTATGAAAGAAATGAAAAACGAAATCCAAATGTTGCAGTATCGCATTAAGCGTTATCATGACATGAGAAACGGTGCTATGTGCCAAGCTTTAAACGGAAAACTTCAAAAGCTACTGGCTAAACAGCAGGCCGCTCTATAAAAGAAAAACATCTACTTACACATTTCGACAAATCACGAATCTTACACTTGTCGAATATTCTTCTAAATATCCGGAAAATCCTCTATTCGGATTTCCGGCTTCGCAGGAAAATCTGTCAAATCCCAATTTTATTTCTTCTAATTTGAAAAAACTATCAGAAAAGATAGCTTTTTCCAATATAATTGTATAAATTTGTAACAAGCCTTATGAGGGCTGTAAATAACAGATTTAATATTAACCTATTTTGATTGCGCTATGAACATACAAAGTATCGGAGAAAGTGCAGGTATCGTTTGGAAGGTACTGCATGGTGACAACAGGAAATGGGAGTATCAAGAACTAAAGCAAGTTACAGGTCTAAGAGACCGAGAATTAAATTCCGCCATCGGCTGGTTAGCCCGTGAAGGAAAAATCCAATTCGATGAATCCTTGAATAAAGACAAACAAAGTTTATATATTGAGTTGAGCCTGTATATCGGATAGTTTTCTTCGAATTATGAGAACACAATATAAATCGAGTAGGAGGTAAACATTAATCATAGGTGTTTATCGCCTATTTTCATG
>ENA-OPFG01001552-OPFG01001552.1-human-gut-metagenome-genome-assembly--contig:-NODE-1552-length-11688-cov-39.861515_pt1 | contig 11688 bp, 8 predicted proteins | sample MGYA00241304_ERZ501542 | MGnify/ENA primary metagenome ERZ501542 (study PRJEB25962, sample SAMEA2042427) | human gut metagenome | biome: human gut; feature: human-associated habitat; material: faeces...
TCCTTCCACTTCTCGCCACCGAAGTAGTAGATGCGGAAGATGTAGAACTGGGTGCTGTTGGCATCATCGGCAATATAGAATGATCCGTTGCCGTAGGATGCAGAGAACTGCTCCTTGATGCTCTGTACCTTACCCTTGATGTAGAACTCCTTGTCGGTAGCCTTACCAGCCTCCAGGGCTGCGGTATATTTCTGGGCAGCTACACTGTTGAATGGGTTTGCCTCAGAACCATCTCCCTTAGCTTCTCCCTTCAAATCTGTGCCTGGGGTAGTATCTCCTGGCTTCTTACCAATCTCCTTACCGTTAATCTTAGCGTATGTTGCAGATTTCAAACCGGTAGCTCCGAAATAGGTTTCGATATTACCGCAGATGATGAGTTCTTTCTTCAGATTACCTGGGTTATCCTTCAGGTTGAGAGCAGTGCGGAGATCGCCGGCTGGCAACTGGATAGGCATACAGTTGTTAACCTCTTTCTCGTCAGCCTTGGCAGCGAGCAGAATGTTTGTTGGAGCTGTCTCTGCACTTGATGCATCACCGAAGATAGCCTCATTGAGTGCCTTGTCTGGTACATAACCTACAATGTAACCCTTAATATATTTGCCGGTGCCTGTCTTAACTGTCTTAGCGTCAGTCACAGTATAAGGGCTGGCTTCTGTACCCTGTGTTGCCACCTCAGGAGTGGTTGGAGCACCAGGCTGAGTAGGCAGTGTATAAGGCTCTGGTACGTCCTCACAGCTAATGAATGTGAAGGCTGCCATAGCCGCCATCAAAACTGAAAATATATACTTTTTCATATTATTGTCTTTTTAAATATTGTTACTATATTGATAATCAGTAATTACTTGATAGAGATGAGATTGCCACCCTTAATCTCTTTGGTGCCGTTATAATCAAGCAGGGTGCCTGATACAACCACCTTCTTGCCTGGTACAAGGATACCCTTGGTTTCCTCTGTCCACTTTGCACCATCGATGTTGAAGCAACGGAATACCTCGAGAGTCTTGCCTTCTGTATCCTTACCGTCGTCAGAGATAACGAATGTACCATTACCATACGTGCCTGTATCTACATCTTTCACCTTTACGATGATACCGGTAGCATAAACCTTTGCATCGCCTGCTGTACCGGCATTGATCTTCTCCAGTGCCTGAGCCACGGTATAAGGCTTCTCCAATGTACCGCCTGTTTCTGATGCCCTCAGATCATCCGTGCTGCGAATCACAATCTGCCAGGTGTTGCCGAATCGGGTGAAGATACCGGTGATATCGAATACACCCTGTGGAACCACCTCGTTGGCAAACTTAGAATAACCTGAGTTGCGCACTACCAGATTGCTGCTGCTGATCTTCTTGCCCGTTTCTGCATCAATCAGTTCCAGACTCGTATTGGTATCATCTGGCGCCCATACGTTTGTACCGTTGGCAGAAGCAAACTTCACTTTCTTCAGGGTCATCAACTTGCACACGTTAGCCTCCATATAGGCTGCATCAGTAAGCTTTGTCAGGTCAAACTCCTCTGGCACTACCGTGCTTGCATCCGCCTCGCCAGGGTTCAGAATCTTGAAGTGCTCGTTCCAGATGGCACGCTCTATCTTTCCTATACCCAGACTTCCATCTGAGAGCTTGGTATTCACACCGCCAATCTGAGGCAACTTCTTGTAACTTCCGATATAGAGACCCTTCAGGTTTACGAGAATCTCCTGACCAACAGGAAGATAACCTGACAGGCCACTTCCGTTGATGGCAATGATGATTGCGCCGGATGCATCCTGTACGCTCACCTGGTTGTAGATATTGCCACTGACATCATTGCCCGTCACTACCGCCTTGATCATCATGTCCTTCTCAATCAGCTTGTAGCCATTGTCGCTGTTGATAATCGTAGCAAACTGGGTCTTCAAATCTGCTATGCTGATCACATTCTTCTCCCTCAGGCTGTTGTTGCCCCATGGAGATGCAGGCACCTTCTCGGTCAGGTCTGGGTCAGCATAACCGTCGCCCATACACGACCCCAGAGTCAGTGCCAGGAATGCCAATGCTATGAATTTTATCTTTTTCATTGTTCTTTCTTTTTATTGTTATAGAGAAACGGGATTGCTCCCTGTTCTTTATGTTAAAGAGAAACTGCTCTTTAGAATCTGTAAGATACCTGGAACATGCCGTTGGTACCCCAGGTGTAATACTTCTTAGGATTCTTGGAGAACTGGTAGAGGCGTGGATTCTTCACGTTGCCGTTAGCATCCACTGTATAGCTTGAACGTGAGTTCTGCTCATATCCGCCTGTTACGATGGTCTGGTTGTTCAGCAGGTTGGTAATCATGAGGTTGAAGTTGAGAGAACCCTTCTTCAGTCTCACGCTCTTGCCTATGCTCAGGTCAACCATCCATCCTCCGTGACCCTTCTCTTGGGCTACAGCATCCTCAGTCCAGCTCATACCGTCGAGTGTAGTAGGAGCAAAGATTTCAGGGAATGCCTTGTGGGCAGCCTGGCGGTTGGTCAGCACCTTCTCATATCTGTAGCTTGGAGAATAAGAGAGGTAGATGCGGTCGTAATAGTTGGCATTGAGGTTGACGAACCATCCGTTTACATGGGCATCGAGGCCGATGCTTCCCACTGTGAGCGGTGTGCCACTCTCGCGCATATTCATCACGTAAGCCTTGTCCTGGTAAACCTCAGCACTCTTTGAGAGCATGTATACGGCGTTTACATTGTTGATGTTCTTCGCCTCGCTCATAGCGCCCAGGGTCTTCAGGTCGAGCCATGATGTGAGCTTGATCTTAGCGCCCACCTCTACACCATAGTATTCCTTCTTCAGTCCGGTCATGCTCACGTAGGTGAATGAGTTCTCATCATCGTTGTAGAAGTTCTGCCATTCCGTAACGTTCTCCAGTCGGCTGTAGTAACCGCTCACGTTGGCACTCAGCCATGCGTTGCGATACAGGTAGCTGAATTCTGAGCTGAAGATGCGCTCGTTCTTGAGGTTAGTCACGAAGTCGTTGCTGATTTCAGGCGAGATGAAGGCTGTGTTTGCCATCGGTGCACGCAGCTCGTATCCGGCTCCTATGCTGAAGGCATGACCTCTGCCCATATCCACGTTCAGACTTCCCTTTACGCCACCGTCCAGGAAGTTGGCTGTGCCGCTCTTGCCCTGGCTGTTGTTCGGTGCCATACCGTTGCGCATGTAGCCTCGGCGGTTCATTCCGGTATATCCGATACGTCCGCTCAGCATCGCCTTCATGTTGTAGAATTCGGCTGTATAGGTGCTCCATGCGTTTGCCTTGTTCACGTCGATGCGATAGTCGTAACCGAACTTGTCACCCTCGTAAACCAGCTTGCCTGTGTTGTTAGGACCTGCTGTGTTCAGGTCGTACTGCACACGTGGGTCGGTCTTAGGATAATCGCCCAGGGCATAGGTGTTGATGTTGTGGAAGATGGCACCGCCCAGCATGTCTTCCAGTGTCTGATAGTGCTGGTTGGTACTCTTTCCGAGCATGATGCCTGTAGCCAGGTTCGATTTCTTGGTCAGCTTGGTGTTCAGCACGGACGAGAGGGTCAGGGTCAGGTTGTCGTTGTGCTTAGCCTGAACATAGTAGAGCAGATCCTGTCCGTTCTTGGCAGCCTGCTGGTTGGCATAGTACAGGCGGTCCCAGTTAATCTGTCGGTTCTGCTTGCTTGCCTGCCAGAAGCTTACGGCGTTGTTCCAGTTTTCCCAGGTATACATGTTGTTGCCGTTCTTGTAGTCGCCCCATACATAGTAGTTGGCTGATGGCATGTTCTTCCAGTAGTCTGGCTGTGGATTCTCTGCGTTGTTGTAGTTGAGCTTGGTGCTCTTGTACATAGAGTATTTTCCGAACACCGATGTGGTGAGCTTCATCTGGTCGTTGATTTCCCAGTCCCATGTAGCGATAGCCGAAGGGGCAAAGTCGTTCACTACGCGTGAGTTTCTCTTGTGTCCGTTCTGGTATCCCCAGTATGGGTTATACTGGTAGTCGTTTGCCAGCCAGTAAGCCTCGTCGGTAGATGCTCCCTGGGTGCTTCTTTCTGTCGGGTTACCCCATGTGGAGAAGCTCAGTGAGTGACCGTTCATCCACTTCTTCTGCACGCCGAAGAAATAGGAGAGGGCGTTGTAGATGGTTCCCTCTACGTATCCCTGGTTAGCCCAGCGGTAGGTGAGACCGGCTGTAATGGCCCATCCCTTTTCGTTGAAACCGCTGGAGTAGGAGTAGAGTCCGCGCAGGGTATAGTTGCGGTTGGCAACACCTACGCTTGCATACTGTCCTTCCTGCATGCTTCCGGCACGGAAATCATAGTTGTTGGAGCCTGCCATGCCGGTCATCGAATAGCCGTTGGCTTCGAAAGGCAGGGCGAAGTCTACGTTTCTGGAGAATCGGTTCAAACCGCCGATGTTGGAGAAACGGAACTGTCCGGTCTCCATATCGTTCATGGAAGCACCGTTGATATAGACATCGTTGTACTTCTGGTTGAAGGCACGATAGCGGAAACGTGCTGGCGAGAACAGGTAACCTGCCTGGCTCGCGTATACGTTGCTGGTAGAATTGAGGATGGTGACATTGGATGACATGTCATCGTCCTCGCCCAACTGTGCCTCGGAGAAGGTGAAAGCATTCTCGTCAAGTCCCTGTGCTATGTTCTGGTCAGTCTTTTCGTTCTGAGCCATAGCCAATGAACATGAGAAGAGTGCTAACATTGCTAAGTTTACTTTCTTCTGCATAGTTTATATGTATTAAGTATTAATAAACCGGCAACAGTAGTCTCTTTGAGCAGTGATGATATATGTCCCGCTAGGTCTTGTTTGGGCGATAAGGGGACTTACCGTGTCCCTGGTCTTGTGTCTTCTGTTCCGATTCAATGTGTTTAATGCTGCAAAGTAACAAAAAATTTTTTGAAAAATGAATTTATTTATGTTAAAAATGTATGAAAACTGAAAAAATATTCGTTTTTATGGAGATATTTCCGGTTTTTTAGGTATCTTTGCTGCCTGTTACCTCACCGCGTTAAGGTGAACATATATAATTAGGTATACATTAATATTTAATATTAGTATGAGAAAACATTTGCTCTTGCTGGCTGCCCTCCTCATGATTGGGTTGGGCGCTACGGCACAGAAAAAGAAGTCGCAGACTTCCGGTAACAAGCAGTATCAGGTGTATGCTGTGGGTTTCTATAACCAGGAGAATCTCTTCGATACCTGCCATGATGCCGGTAAGAATGATTATGAGTATCTCCCTGCTAAGGGATGGAATGGTATGAAATATACCAATAAACTCAAGAATATGTCGCGTGCACTTGCCGACATGGGTACCGATGTGCTGCCTAACGTGGGTTGTGCCTTCATTGGTCTGGCTGAGGTTGAGAATGCCAACGTGCTGAAAGATCTCACCGCGCAGCCGCCTCTCAAGGCAAGAAACATGCAGTTCTGCCATATCGAGGGTCCCGATAAGCGAGGCATCGATTGTGCGTTGCTCTATAATCCGGCACTCTTCACGGTGAAGAATACCCGATTGGTGCCTTATGTACAGGAACTTGCCAAGGATTCTGCCTACAAGACCCGTGGTTTCCTCACCGTACGTGGTGAGTTGGCGGGCGAGGATGTGGCGGTTATCGTATGCCACTGGCCAAGCCGTTTCTCCGGTTCGTTCTATCGCGAGAGTGGAGCGCGCCAGGCTAAGGTGGTAAAAGACAGTTTGCTCCGTCTGAACCCTGAGATGAAGGTGTTCGTGATGGGTGATATGAACGATGATCCTACCAACGCCAGCATGCATAAGGTGCTGAAGGCGAAGGCTGAAATCAGCGAGGTGGGTGCCGATGAAATGTATAACCCATGGTATAACATCCTGGCCAAGGAGGGCAAGGGAACCCTGTTCTACAGCGGTTCATGGAATCTCTTCGACCAGATTGTCATCACGCCTAATCTCCTGAACAGGGATAGTAAGAACAAGGACTACAGTTCTCTGAAGTTCTGGAAGAACCACATCTTCCGCCGCGATTACCTCATCCAGCAGGAAGGTCAGTACAAGGGTGCTCCTTTGCGTACCAAGGCAGGCGGCAGATGGCTTAACGGCTACAGCGATCACCTGCCGGTAGTGATGTACCTGGTGAAGGAAAAAAGTAGAAAATGGTAGAGAATCATCCTTTTGAGCCGTGGCTGCCCGAGAATGCGCGGCTGCTGATGCTCGGCACGTTTCCGCCTGCAGCGAAGCGGTGGTGCATGCCCTGGTATTATCCCAACTTCCAGAATGATATGTGGAGGATATTCGGGATTATCTACTTCCAGGATAAGTTCCATTTCGTGGATGTAGAGAAGAAGACCTACCGCCTCTATGCTATTAAGGAATTTCTCAGGGAGAAGGGCGTCGCCATCTATGATACCGCACAGCAGGTGATACGCACCAAGAATACGGCATCCGACAAGGACCTGCAGATCGTGCAGTCCGCCGATCTCGACGGCATGCTCCGCCAGCTGCCCCATTGCAGGGCGGTGCTTACAGCCGGCCAGCTTGCCACGAAGGTATTTTCAGAACACTTCGGCATCAAGGAAAAGCCTGAGATGGGAGGCTATGCAGAATTCCAGTTCGAGGGCCGCAGACTCCGTCTGTACCGCATGCCCTCCAGTTCCCGTGCCTATCCTATGGCAGTGGAGAAGAAGGCTGAATTCTACCGCAAGATGTTTGATGAAATCTTATAGAAAGAATATGAAAGATAAAGTGACCGTTATTGGCATTGCGGGAGGCACAGGCTCCGGCAAGACTACTGTGGTGAAGAAACTCGTAGAAGTGCTGCCGCCTCATTATGTGGCTGTGGTGCCCCTCGATTCATATTATAACGATACCTCGCAGATGACCGAGGAAGAACGTCATCGGATCAACTTCGACCACCCGTCGGCATTCGATTGGAAGCTTTTGCACCAGCAGCTCGCTGATCTGCGTGCTGGCAAGGCGATAGAGCAACCCACCTATAGTTATATCAAATGCAACCGTGAACCGGAAACGATTCACGTTGACCCCAAGCCGGTTGTGATTATCGAAGGCATCATGACGCTGGTGGACAAGAAGTTGAGAGACCTGATGGACCTGAAGGTGTTCGTGGATACCGATGCTGATGAGCGCCTGATACGCAACATTCAGCGTGATACCATCGACAGGGGTCGCACCGTATCGATGGTGGTAGACCGATACCTCAAGGTCCTGAAGCCGATGCACGAGCAGTTTATCGAACCGACCAAGCGCTATGCTGACATCATCATTCCTCAGGGTGGCGAAAACCTCAAGGGCATCGGTATCCTCTGCAAGTATGTAGAGGGACTGATAGAGAAATAAAAATATTTTTGCTCAAGCATTGCATTTCTTTAATGCAACAAAGTTTAATTAGGAAACAGGGCGGCCTTCTTCTTGAAAAGAGGTCCGCCCGCTTTGTTTTTATCCCGGTCGGGCTATTCAAGTAGTTCAGTTAGCTAATTCAAGTAGTTCTGTCAGCGAATTCAGCCGTCTCAATAAGCCTACGGATACGTCTGCGCTAGCCGACGCAGTAATATCCGTATCCCGACACAGTAATATCCGTACCCCGATGCAGTAATATCCGTGAGCCAGCGCAGCACAACGTGTGGTCCGTTTTCGCCAGGTCCCATAACCATATTCTGCAAAGATCTTCTTGCTTTTTGCAAGAAGATAAGCTGAAAAACGTGATAGATGAAGGCTATTAGTGATGGATAGCGTGATGGATATTATAAACATTTTGTCCATCCATCACGCTTTCCTAAATAGATAATTCTCTTATTATCAGGTGATTAATATTTTGAAAAGAGAAAAAATGAGGGATGTGAGGGATAAAACTTAAACGATTATTCCTCTTCTTCCTTCTCAAAAGCCTCTACGAAAGGCTGATGGAAACCCTGGAAGATGCGGAGATACTCGGCTCGCACCTCATCACTCTCCTCAAAAAGATTCAACTCACCACGCTTGTGAGCCTTCAGCATACTGCTGTAACGGCGAATCTTACGCTTGTAGTTCCTTGCCATCAACGCATCTGCCTGAACAGGATTCTGACTGACATACGAAAAGGCACAAAGTTGCTTCATGAACATGTCGAACACTGGATTGTCATGACTCCAGTCGTCCTCACTCAGCCAGAACCACTGGAAATGATACTTCTGTTCCAATGCCATCAGATGCTGCCCCAGCTCGTCAATCTCCATGCCCTTCTGCATCTGCTCCTCAGCAAATGCTACCAGAGATGCCGCATCTACATTCAACTCAACCTCGTGAGACAGCGTGGTGCCCTCAATCTGAATACGCCAACGGTGATTCCTATTCTTGATGAGTGCAGAATTCGTGTTCATGAGCAACTCAGAAAGCTTGCCCTCGGTAGGAATCTGATCTACTACCGAAAGACGGTCGCGCTGGTTGCGAACCACCAGCTGATGGTCCTCATGGCGCAATACACACATGTAAACCAGCCTGTTGCTGTCGAGCTGAAGGGTGAAACGGTCGTTGTTGTCATCGCCCACAAATTCGTAGGTGTAGTCATCCACCTTATCCTGCGGAATGCTCAGCTCGCCATGCACCTTGTTGCCCTCGGCATCGTAGAGCGAGAAACCGATGTAAGGAATCTGAAGACGGAGGACAACCGGATTGCCGCCGTCCTCAGGAATCAGGGTAACAGCCAGTCCGTCATCGCCGAAATCATCCTTGCGGCATACGAATCCGTCATCCGTCTTCTCAGCCTTCTCCACCTTCACCTCGCCGTGGCGCCACCAGAAATCGAAGGTGATGGTCTGGTCGTCCTCAGCGGCTACACGGATGAAATCCTCGATGTCCTGACCCAGGTAAATCACCTTGGCAGGCTCAATCTCCTCATCGTCATCGCCCAGCGCTCGCACCCACATCTCGCCCGGAACAGGATCATCTTCCCATTCGGCATCAGCAGGGGCTGCAGTAGATTTGAAAACGAGGAAAACCATTCTTTCTTCTTCCCTCGTGCCATCTTCGCGGCACGTGAAGCACTTCGCCTCCTTAGGGATGAAGAATGGGGTTAACAGGTACGGGTTTTTGCATAATGCGGTATACTCTACCTCGGTCCATGCCGGGAGAGCGTGTGTATTTGTCTTGTCTGTCATATTCTCTTGTTGCATATAATTCTTGAGTTGGTCCTATTTCTTTTCATCATCCGGCGTGTGTGGCAGGACGAGGGGGATGTTGATCCCAAAAAACGGTTGCAAAGGTAATGCAAAATCGAGACACTACAAAATATATCACCTATTTTTTTAATTATTTTACGATTCAATATTTGGTGCTTCCAAAAAATAGTTGTAGTTTTGCATCTGAAATAATGAATAGAAAGATGAAAGTCAAGACAATACTCACACTGGCGCTAGCCGCCACAACCCTCGCAGCATGTCACAGGGGAAAGAAACCACCACGTATGGACAATTCGAAACTCGCCATCAGCCTCTCGAAACCGGCTAAGGGCGACAGGGCAATCTACGGACTTGCCTGCCTGGGCTGCTCGGATACCGCGCTGGTGCTGCTGCCCAACGGAGGCGGCGACCCCGTGAGATACAACATTCTGGATGCCACTCGCAACCATCAGGTGTTTGGAGATATAGAGGTGGGCGACTGGGTTTGCGTGATGCCATGCGAGGAGAAGGATGAGAAGAACCGTGCCGACATGGTGATAGACCTGGACCAGCTGAAGGCCACCTGGACCTATCCGGTGATGCCGAAGCTGCGCGATGTATCGCATCTGAGCAAGCGCCAGCAGGCGAGAATCCTTGCCAACATGCCTGACAGCATCGTAGAAACCTATATGGTGCCGCGCCAGTATGGCTTCACCCTGAAGCGCATGAGCGAGGCGATGGCCGTGGGCAGGGTGATGATAAACAAAGATGTGGATGACGACAGTCCGGTAGAATATCCTGATGTGCCTCAGTATACGGAATGGCATGCCTATAACGGCAAACTGATTCTGGTGCAGGGCCACCGCGAGCTGGATGGCGTGGTGCTCAATGAGAAGACGAAGCGCGATACCTTCACCTTTGTATATATGAAGGGCGACAGTCTGGCTCTCTCTGATCGTGAGGGCTGCATCCAGGGTTTCCACCGCTCGCTCAATGCGATGAAGGCCAACGCCAAGGCCCATGCTGCAGCCGAGAAGCTGAACAGCAAGATGAAGAAGGAAATATTGAAGTAAATAACATAATAAATATAAAAAAAGAGGCGAATAGGACGATTTCTCGATTTTTTTGTCTAATTTTGCACCTTGGAATTAAATTCATACATCGAATATAAAGAAAAAGAACAATAATAATGAAGAAGAAAATTCAGTTCAGTCTCGTTTATCGAGACATGTGGCAGAGCTCTGGTAAGTTCCAGCCACGCAAGGATCAGTTGGCTAAAATTGCCCCAGTTATCATCGAAATGGGATGCTTTAGCCGTGTAGAGACTAACGGCGGTGCCTTTGAACAGGTTAACCTCCTGGCAGGTGAAAACCCTAACGATGCCGTACGCGCATTCTGCAAACCTTTCAACGAGGTGGGTATCAAGACTCACATGCTCGACCGCGGATTGAACGCTCTTCGTATGTATCCTGTGCCTGACGACGTGCGCGCCCTTATGTATAAGGTAAAGGCTAAGCAGGGTACCAACATCACACGTATCTTCGACGGACTGAACGATGTGCGCAACATCATTCCTTCTATCAAGTGGGCAAAGGAGGGTGGCATGACTCCACAGTGTGCACTCTGTATCACCAACTCTCCTGTTCATACCCTGGAATATTACATGAACATCGCCGACCAGCTCATCGCTGCCGGTGCAGAGGAAATCTGTTTGAAGGATATGGCAGGTATCGGCCAGCCAGCATTCCTCGGCAAACTCACCAAGATGATTAAGGACAAGTATCCTGAGATCATCATCCAGTATCACGGCCACTCAGGTCCTGGTCTCTCTATGGCTTCTATCCTCGAGGTCTGCAACAATGGTGCCGACATCATCGATACAGCCATCGAGCCATTGTCATGGGGTAAGGTTCACCCAGACGTAATCTCAGTTATCAGCATGCTGAAGAACGAGGGCTTCGAGGTGCCTGAAATCAACATGAGCGCTTATATGAAGGCTCGTGCTATGACTCAGGAGTTCATCGACGAGTGGCTCGGCTACTTCATCAACCCAGGTAACAAGATCATGTCTTCATTGTTGCTCGGTTGCGGTCTCCCAGGCGGTATGATGGGTTCTATGATGGCAGACCTCGGCGGTATGCGTCAGACCATCAACAATATCCGCAAGAAGAAGGGTGAGGAAGAGTTGTCTATGGACGACTTGCTCATCAAGCTCTTCGACGAGGTAGAGTATGTATGGCCACGCGTAGGTTATCCTCCATTGGTAACCCCATTCAGCCAGTATGTAAAGAACATCTCACTGATGAACCTCCTCACCATGGAGCAGGGCAAGGGGCGCTTCGTAATGATGGACGACTCTATGTGGGGTATGATTCTCGGTAAGAGCGGTAAGATTCCTGGAACTATCGACCCAGAACTCGTAGAGCTCGCCAAGAAGCAGGGCCGCGAGTTTACAGATGTTGATGCACACACATTGCTCACCAACGCCCTCGACGACTTCAAGAAGGAGATGGACGAGAACGGTTGGGATTACGGTCAGGACGACGAGGAACTCTT
>ENA-OPFG01001559-OPFG01001559.1-human-gut-metagenome-genome-assembly--contig:-NODE-1559-length-11643-cov-2.030290_pt1 | contig 11643 bp, 4 predicted proteins | sample MGYA00241304_ERZ501542 | MGnify/ENA primary metagenome ERZ501542 (study PRJEB25962, sample SAMEA2042427) | human gut metagenome | biome: human gut; feature: human-associated habitat; material: faeces...
TTTAATATTGTATTCTCTTGTGACCGCTTCTATATGGTTTCTCATTGACGGGATATCTATTGCGTTATCAAGAAAAGCGCATACAACGAACTCATCGCCACCTATACGACCCACTATCTCACTGTTGCCAAAAGAGTGTTTAAGTATCTTTGCCGCAGATAGTATAGCAAAGTCGCCCTCCTCGTGACCAAATTTATCATTTATGGTTTTCAGACAGTCAAGGTCGGCAAAGACCATGATAGCCTTTTCACCCTCGTTTTTGTCATTGCTGAGTCTTTTACGAAGTTCCTCAAAAAATCCCCTTCGATTGTAGCAACCCGTCAAAGCGTCCTGCCTTGAAAGATCTCGAAGAAGCTCATTGTTCTCCTTGATCTCGATAAGGCTCTTTTTAAGCTGCTTCTGGGTAACAGCCTGCTGCTTCATCAAGGTTATTATTTTAAGTGCCGCACAAAGTTGAACTGTCACCGACTGCAAATAATTAAAATACTCATGCTTTATCTCACACATCAGTATTCCGTAATGCTCCTCGTTAGAGAACAATGGTGATACCACTAATGTATAACGTCTGTCTGTTGGCAGATACTTATTTGACAACAGCTCTGTATACTTTACAGCCTGCTCTTCATGTGGGAGCTGGATAGCGTCAGAACCATTGTGATAGGCTTTGAGATACATATATTCCGGCGGTTGCCACTTATCTGTACCAAAGTGAATAATGGCAGGCTCGAAGCTGAATAGAAAGCTTGATTCCATATGAAGCCTCATAAGCTTATCCACAACGGTCTCATATGCTCTGTCATCATAAGCTTCAAACACAAGCATATCCCTTGTGATAGAGTTTGCCTGCCATGCAAGAAACTCATTATCCTCAAGCTTTTCCTTACAGTAATTCGCATTGCGTTCTGCCAGTATCTTGTATATCTGAATAAAAGTCTGATTTAACTTCAAATGCTTCTCCACGTTATCAAAACGAGAGATAAGCTTTTGCTGAATATACTCAACAGAAGCATAAAGCTCATCAACGCTCACAAACCTAAAAAATTCTTCACTGGCAAGAATTGAGACCATTTCTAATACTTTGTCTTTTTTGATCTCATTATCAAGATTTTCCTCACGGGCATAATCATCAAGAGCATATATTATCTTGACGTAAACTTCTCGCATTTTCGCAGTTGTTTCACTTGCACTGTATTTATTGAACAAAAACTGGCTCATTCTTCTTGCAAACGCTTCCGGATCATCTGATATGCGACCAAAAGATATGGTCTTTAATTTTGAGTTGCCCTGACAGCCGCAGGAATTTCTTCTTACCATTTCTGAAGAGATCTTATCGTTGTTTATAGCCTTATTTATAACATAGTTCACAGCCTCCTGAACGGCATGATAGCCAAGCTCAGAAGGGTCAGCCTTGACAGTCGTCAAATGCGGATTAAGCTCCTCAGCCACTGGATCGTCATCAAAGCCTGTCACAAGGATATCCTTACCAGGACGTATTCCACGCTCTTCCATAGCCTTATAGCCTGCGATTGCCATCTGGTCGTTTGCAAAAACTATAGCTTCAAGTTCTGGATTATCGTCAATTAGCTTTCCGACTTCGTCAACACAGAATTTTGAAAAATTACCATATGCAACACGCTTTTCGTCATAGATGATACCATTTTCCTCAAGAGTCTCCTTGTAAACGTCAAGTCTTTCAAGGGCATCATCACTTGTTTTAGGTCCGCTTACCATACCTATCTTTTTACAGCCATGCACCTTTATAAGATGTTCTATAGCCTCCTTCATTCCCGTTCTGTTGTCGAGCATGATACAAGGATAACCATCAATATGTGCCGTTATAGTTATAACAGGCGTTCCAGCAAATTTTTTCAAAAACTGAACCTTATGCTCGTTGTCAAGATATGTTCCAAGTGTGCCGATAAGCACAAGCAGAACGTCGAACTTATTTGCCGCCGCCATATCGAACAAAGTATTATACTGATACTCATACACCGTTCTCAGCTTATCGGCATAGACCCCATCTATATATCTGCCTGGAAAAATAACGAGGTCGGCGTCGCACTGCTCTGCGCCTATCATTGCGCCCTCTGCAACCGCATCGTCAAAATCATCTTCAAGGTGGCTCACCAAAAGTCCTATTTTTATACGTCTGCGTTTAGCAGTATCATTCATCATCTCATGATCCTCCGTACAAATCAGCCGTGCTGCTTCAGACGATCTAAAGCAGCGTCACACAAGGCACGCCTATGGGCTTTGCCTTATTTGTTTATCTTGATATCTTTCTTACAGTCGACTACTGAAAGCGTACCATTCGGACTTCCAAGCCACCAGCCATCGCCTGTAAGGAACATTACGTCAAACTGACAGCTTTGTGCTGTCACGTCACCTTTACCTGTTTTATCTCCAACACCTGAAACAGAACCACCCTCGCAATAAAGCTTAAAGACAGTATTTTTAAGCTCACAATCCAGCTCGCCGTCCCTTGTTCCCACACAGTTGAGAGTTCTTCCCTTCATGGAAATGTTGAGTCTGCCATCAAGAATACATATCCTTCCGGTTCCGTTACTCATAACTCCCACTGCAGTCAGGTTATTTCCAGAAAGCTCACAACTCATGTTATAATCTGAAATGCTTATATCAGCACTGCCCTTTACAGCACCAACGCCCACTGACATTCCTGCCGCAAGCTTTAGCCTGCAGCCACAGTTTGATATAGTCACATCTGCGTCGCCGTCGATGCTTCCAATACCAACGCACCTATCACCACTGCAATTTACAGCTATATCACCGCCTGCAATGACAATACCATCTTTGCAGCCTCCTCCGCCTATTCCAACGCACTTGTCGCCATTTGCAGTTATATCAAGAATACCTGTCATTGCGACAGTTATCCTTCCGCAAGGCTGCCTGCTGTCAGTGCCTATTGCATAGCAATCCTTCGACTCTGATCTGACATAAAGCTCACCTGAGCCTACGAGCTCTAACGATGATCCCTCTGGGACATAAATGCCCCTGCCGTCTATATGATCTTCACCGCTGCACACTATCCTTACTCTCGAGCCAGTGCCAAGCTTTATGTTCGGTAGTTCCCCATATGTAGTGAGCCATGCGTTTTTCAAGTGAATGACGCAATCAACACCACTACCAACTGTCACAGACAGAGGCACTGCATGATCGTCCTCAGCCTTTCCTGAAAGAGTAAATGTACCTGTGCCGAGAAAAATGTCAGAATATCTTTTTTTATACATCTCAGCAAGGTCGATAACGTCATTATCCTCAGCGTGGAAGACCTTTTTATCTTTATCTCCAGCCTCAATACTGTAAGCCACTATCTCCTCACGGATATTTTCCGAGATATCGTGGATAAGCACAGGCTTCGGCTTAGAAACATAATAGCCCTGAATAAGATCGACGCCGAAATATATCATGGTTTTAAGTTCTTCGCTTGTTTCAACGCCCTCTGCAAGTGCGGTATATCCGCTTGAATGGAAATATTCCACCATTTTTGAAACTATCTTCTGAGCCTTAGGATTCTGGTCAATGCCAGAAATGAGAGAACGGTCTATCTTTACCACCTCAGGATCATATCGCAGAAGATTCGATGTATTTGAGTAGCCTGTGCCGTAATCGTCAATAGCAAGGCTCATATTGTTCTTTTCAAGGCGCACCCTTATTCTATCGAGGTCGTCTTCGCTGATCTCTGTCTGCTCTGTCATTTCGATAACGACCTTTTCAAGAAGTTCGCCATAATCATTGACGATCGCATAAAAATCCTTATCGTCAAGAGCATGAGATGATATTGAATTTATATACAGCCTGCGGTTTTCAAAATCGAGCTGATGCTTGCTGAGATATTTAAGAGTATTTTTCAGTGTAGCCTTCTCTATATCGTAAAGTCTGCCGAAATTTTTAGCACAGTTGAGTATCTGAAGCGGATTGAGTGCTATATTTCCCTTTGTTCTCATAAGCGCTTCATAAGCGACTATCTCGCCTGTTGAAGAACTAACGATAGGCTGAAAATGATATGTAAACAGATTTTTATCAAGAAGCTCTGAAAAAGCCCTGATATTCTCGATATCACTCTTCTGCTTTGCATATTTTTCAGGATCAAAACAACAAATACTGCCTGCACCCTTTGCCTTAGCTTCATAGAGTGCAAAGCCTGCTGCGTGCATGAGTCTTGCCGGCACTTCAAAGCCGCTGCTTATGCCTGCCGTCACAGACAGCGAATGATCCGAAGATGATCTCACTCCAAATTCATCTGGCAGGCAACACTCCTTCACCGCTTTACGTATATTGTCAGCAAACTCCTCAGGCTTACCTCCAAAGCGTGGAACATATATCCAAAACTGACCGTCTGAATTGAATGCCGTTACAGTATTTTCAGGCAAAACCGCAACAGCCGCCTTAAGTGCCTCCCCTATGCAGTAGTCTGAATCCAAAAGCTTCCCTGCTCCATCAAATCTTACAAGAGCAAGCAATGATGAGCGTGTCATTCCATCAAGAAGTCTTACAAGCTCTGATTGTGGTATAATGTCGAGCCCTTCAAAAACACTTTTTGACATATATTCTTTCGACAGATACACTATTCCGGCGGCAATGCCACTTGGAGTGTCAAGAAGTTCTATACACAACGGCAGACCAAGATCTCGTCCTCCGCCGTTCAATGCAACTATATCTCTGAACTTGTCATAATCTGTGTTCTCTCTAAGTCCCATAAGAGCACGACAGTTTTCATCGGCATAAAACTCTCCGCTTTTCTCGTCCATAACAAACCCGCCGATATTGTGCCATATTGAACAAACCTTTCCCCAGACAGCGCCAAAATAGCTTTGCCACAATTTATTTTCCATATCCATGATCTTCACCATGCCTGAATATTCGACTGTGTTCAGACAATCCTTCCTTTGGAGATTTGTTAATTTTTTATATTTTTATAACTAATTATTTATCAAGCCTATTATAACATAATCACGATAAAATTACAATAGCGACTAAGGAAAAGATGTTACAAAATCGTGCATGGAATTTTGTATATCTGTTTGACTTAGCTGGTTTTTGGTAGTATAATATAAGCATACACACAATGGAAAGTTAGGATAAAATGACAGATTTTCGCAATAAGTATTCAGTGCTTCAGGACTTTTTCGGACACTCTCAGTTCAGAAACGGTCAGGAGCAGATAATAGACAGCATACTTGCAGGGCGTGACTGCCTTGGAGTTATGCCAACAGGCGCAGGCAAATCTATGTGCTATCAAATACCTGCTCTTATGTTTGACGGGATAACTATAGTTGTTTCGCCACTCATATCCCTTATGAAAGATCAGGTGAACTCGCTGATACAATCGGGAGTGAGGGCAGCGTATCTGAACTCGTCACTGACGGCGGCACAGTATGAAATGGCTATATCAAACGCCGCCCGTGGTATGTACAAGATAATATATGTTGCACCTGAAAGGCTGATGACAGGATCGTTTCTGTCACTGGCTTCGTCGGTGAAGATATCCATGCTGGCGGTGGACGAAGCCCACTGCGTTTCTCAGTGGGGACAGGATTTCAGACCTTCCTATATGAAGATACCCGAGTTTCTTGGCAAACTTCCCTACCGTCCTATCGTCAGCGCATTCACCGCCACTGCCACCGCAGAAGTAAAAGCGGACATTATCAAAATGCTTGAACTCCGTGACCCTTTCACCATAACCACAGGCTTTGACAGAAAAAATCTCTACTTTGGCGTTTCTCACCCTCATGACAAATACAGTGAAACAGTGAGGATAGTTGAGAAATACAAGGACAACTGCGGAATAATCTACTGCTCTACAAGAAAAAATGTTGAGAGCGTGTGTGAAAAGCTCTGTGCCGACGGCTACAACGCTTCACGCTATCATGCAGGACTTTCTGATGAGGAAAGGCGTAAAAATCAGGACGATTTTATCTTTGACCGTGTCCAGGTCATGGTGGCGACCAATGCTTTCGGCATGGGAATAGACAAATCAAACGTGAGCTATGTAATACATTATAATATGCCTAAGAATATTGAAAGCTATTATCAGGAGGCAGGCAGAGCGGGACGTGACGGCAACGAAGCAAAGTGCATTTTGCTCTACAGCGGTCAGGACGTTGCGACCAACAAGTTTCTTATAAACAATTCACATGACAATCCCGACCTTGACGATGACACTCTTGAAATGATACGCAAACGTGATCTTATGCGTCTGAAAAAGATGACCGATTACTGCAATACAAACGGCTGTCTGAGAGAGTTTATCCTTGGATATTTCGGCGAGAAGCAGGACAAGCCTTGTCAGAACTGCTCAGGCTGTTTGGGTGATTTCGGAGAAACAGAAGAAGTTGACGTGTCTGTAGATTGCCAAAAAGTGCTTTCCTGCATTTATAGACTTCACCAGCGAAACCTTTCTTTTGGAGCAGGTGTCATAGCACAGATACTTAAAGGCTCAGACTCCGAAAAGGTAAAGCGTTTTGACCTTTCCACTCTTTCGACATACGGCATAATGAAAGACTCCACGCAGGTCTATATCCGCAGGCTCATAGCTTTTCTTGAAGCTGATGATTACATCACACAGACTTCACACGGGGATTTTTCTGTGCTTACTCTTACAAGAAGGTCTGCAGAGATATTAATGGACAAAAAGACTATTACAATACGCCTTCCAAAGAAAAAGCCAAAGAGCGAAACGGTCACAAAGATCGGCAGGGACGAAGTTACGACATTTGACAAGGAGCTTTTTGGACGGCTCAGAGCTGTGCGGAGCAAGCTTGCGACACAGGCGAGTCTGCCTGCATATATCATTCTTACAGACGCTTCACTGCGTGATATGTGTATAAAGCTGCCTAAGACGCAGACGGAGCTTTTGAATATCTCAGGGGTGGGCAAGTCAAAGCAGGAACGTTATGGAAGATACTTTGTAGCTGAGATACAGAAATATCTCAAGGAAAATCCTGACGCTGCTTCGGGTTATAAATATATCCCTGAGGGCTATCTGCAAAAGCAAAATGCGGTTGGCGGTCAAAGCACAAAGGAATATATAATCGCCCACGCAGGTGAGCTTTCAGGCAAGGAACAGGATATGACCCTTTCAGAAGTATGCGACAGCATTTTCTATCAGCTCGGCACAGACGGCGATACAAGAAGCATAAAACTTGCCATAAAAGAATGGCTCATAGGTGAAAATTATCTTGCAAAAGACGGTGCAAACGGCAGGGGCTTTCTTGAAACTACAATACTTTCCCCTGAAGCAGGAATAATAGAACGTGAAAAAATATCACAGTTTGGAAACAGCTACAAGACGATACTTTTTCCAAAGCAAGCGCAGGAATTTATTTTTGAGAACATAGAGGAGATACTCAGCAAAGATGTACAAAACTAATAATAAAATGCGGTTTTGCGGCTGTTTTCATTCATGCAAAAAAAAGGACGAACACAAAATGTTCGTCCTTTTATTTATCAGTTATAACCGCAGGCAAGCCGTTTCTCAAACTCAGCCGCAGGCAGAGGCTTGTCAAACACAAAGCCCTGAACGGCATCACAGCCAACTTCTCTGAGATAGTCAAGCTGCTGCTCAGTTTCAACTCCCTCGGCGATAGTTTCCTTGCCAAGCTTTTTAACCATTTTTATAATGTAATAGAACATTATAAGATCTTTATCCTTGCCCTCATAATCCTTTTCAAGAGGAATAAAGGACTTGTCTATCTTTATTACCTGCAGATCAACGTTCTTTATCATATTGAGCGATGAAAAGCCAGTACCAAAATCGTCCATAGATGTGACGATACCATTAGCTCTCAGACCATTCACGATCTCTGTGATAAGCTCAAAATTCTGATAATCCTCGCTTTCAGTAAGCTCTATTTCTATAAGCTGGTGATCAAGCTCGTATTTGTCGATCAAGGCAACTATATTGCCTATCATATCTTTTTCTTCCAGGTGCTTCCTCGAAAAATTCACTGATATCCTCAAGGGTTCAAAACCCATATCTATGCGTTTTCTCAGCCATTTGCAAACTTCTTCAAGCACATAGTAGTCAAGCTTTATTATGCTTCCGTCATTCGTAAGAAGCGGAACAAACTCCACCGGTGCTGATAACCTTCCCTTTCTATGCCAACGTACAAGGGCTTCTGCACCAAATATCTCCTTGGTTTCGATGCGTACCTTTGGCTGATAATACACCTCAAACTCACCTGCCATAAGCCCAGCCATGAAGTTTGACAGCACTCCCTGAATTTTCATCAGTTCTTGTTTTATATTTTCGGAATACTCCATTACATGGCCTGCACCAACTCGTCTTGCAGCAGAATATGCAATGCTAGCACGAGCCATTACTTCTCTTGGATATCTTATACCCACAGTTGACGAATATCCGATGGTTGCACTAAAAATAAAATCCTTTGATACTTTGCCATCGTCATACCTTATGTTCATAAAGCTGAGCATATCAATATATTCTCTGAGCGATTCTTTCTTTACAAGCATAACGAAATTATCGCCGCCAAGTCTTGTGATCATCTCACCATCTGAAAGATTTCGGTATATGGTCTTTGTATAATTACGCAAAACAACGTCGCCCTGTTCGTAATTTAATACCTTATTTACATATTTGAAGTTATGTATATTGAAAAAGATTATACTGAAATCCTCTATCCTGTTTTGCGCTATAAGCATACCGGCGTAATTTATCAAAGCGTCTAAAGTTGCTGCACCCGTTTCGATATCCGTTTTTATAACATGAGTAACAAGCTCCTGCATAACTACCCTGTTAAATTGGATAAAAACAGTGTTTGCGATTATCTCTACGATATTCCTTTGCTCGTTATCAAAGCCATTGGAATTACCAGAATAAAAGGTCACTGTTATAAAGCCGCCTTCAAACAAAGGAAAACTTGCCTCAAAAGGCTCGTTTTCCACGTCCTTCTCTCCGTCATAAAGCACCATGAGCATATCTGCACCATCCTCACAAAGCTTTGTTGCAGGCATTTTCACTGCAAGCTCCGCTCTGACGATGTCAAGCTTGTCTGCCACAGCAGCCACAGCACTTTTCACCTTGGCACTGCATTCGTCCATATCCGCCGAATCTTCATATATCGTTCGGAAGAAAAGCATCAAATCATTATCAAAATTCATTTTTATCCCCACTAATTTTTTATTCAATGATCACGTTCAGGAAAACGTTTTCAAAAATACCTGTACTTACCTTATTTCATTTTACTACTTTTTATAAAAAAAGTCAAGCAAGCATAGCAAAACGCCGTCCTTTTCCGACGGCGTTTTATCGTCTTAGTATCTATAGCTGCTCTCACCTACAAACTCCCTTGCAAGGGAATTTACAGGCACACTTTCGAGCATCACCGGCTCTATCTCCTCAAGGGCTTTTAGCATAGGCAAAAAGCGTTCAAAATCCTTATAGCTCCTGCTCTCACGTCGCAGTGTATCCAAAAGATAGTTCTTATACAAGGCAGGCTCATAAGCGTGAAAAGTATCCACTGAAAACTCAGCCCTATGCTTATATGGCATTATATACTTGTTCTCGCCAGCCTCAACGCTGTCGAACATATCTAGTGTTTCCGCTGCACTTCTGCCACGGAAAAATCCGTCCCTTATAAGTCTGCGCATAAGCCTGATATAGCAAGGATGCAGAAGCTCACCGTCTTTCAATTCAAGTCTGCTTCTTACACTGACGTACACACATCTTGCATAATCCCCAGCCGCACCTGTGACCTCTGGATTAAGCGCATGGATACCCTCAAAAACAACTATGTCGTTTTTGTTTCGTCTGAGTCTTTCTCCATCACGCCTGCATTGTTCTGAAAACTCAAACTTCGGCAGAACGACTTCCTCACCGCCGTTTATCTTTTCCATATGTTCATAAAGAAGCTTTCTGTCTATTCTGTCAGGAGATTCATAGTCAGGCTTTCCGTCCTCTCCTATAACAGCGGTGAAGCTGTCCGCTGGAAGAAAATAATCGTCCATAGAGATAGTGTGGGTGTGTATACCCCTGCTGTCAAGTATTTCCTCTATTTTCAACGCTGTTGTGGTCTTGCCCGCCCCTGACGGACCTGCCAAAAGCAATATAGGCTTCTCCTTTTGATGCTCCTCGATGCTGTCTGCAATGGCAACGAGCTTTTCATTATATTTTCTGTCGCACTCTTCAACAAAAAGCTTTTCGTCATCTCTGACCTTTCTGTTTATAGCACTGACGTGTATCTTCTTCATTGTGTGGTTTGTTCCTTTCGTATGCGTCAGGCAACACCACACATAAAGCGTGCAGTGTTGCCCTGTATCTCACATTATATGTGCAGCAAAAGCTAATCGTTCCATTTTGCACAGATATTATTTATGGTATCAGTGAGCTTTGCAAGGTCTTTATTCGTAAGACCTGAGCTTTTGTTTACCAAAGCCGTCAGCCTGTCAAGAGCGCTGAGCAGACGCTGATAGTTAGGCGACGCACCTGTCTTCTTGACTATCTTTATAGGGGTCGTGTTTTTGAACTCGCCACTTATAAGGTCAAGCTCCGCACCGCTGTATGGTGCAAAGGCGTTAAGTCCGAAATCGTTACGCAAATGCTCCTTATACGCCTCGGCAACTGAATCCTCGCCGTGATTGACAAAGACTTTCTTAGGCGGCTTTTCATAGCTTTTTATCCACCTGTCCAGACCGTCAACGTCAGCATGACCGCTCACGCCTGGCAGCACCAGTATCTCAGCCCTGACAACGATTTCCTCGCCGAAAAGCTTTGCAGTTTTTGCACCCTCCACAAGACTTCTTCCAAGGGTATTCATAGCCTGATAGCCCACAAAAAGTATGGTGTTTTCAGGTTTCCACAAATTGTGCTTGAGGTGGTGTTTTATTCTGCCCGCCTCGCACATACCGCTTGCGGAAATTATTATCTTCGGTGTGTCGATAAAGTTTATGGCTCTTGACTCGTCACTTGTGACAGCGATATTAAGTCCGCTGAAAGTGATAGGATTTATGCCCTTGTTCACATAGGACATTGCCTCTTCATCAAAACAGGAATTTTTGTTTTTATTGAATATCTGCGTTGCCTCGATAGCAAGTGGAGAATCCACATACACAGGAAAATCCCCATGACCCTTCACCATATTCTCCGCCTTGATATGCCTTATAAAATACAGCAGTTCCTGTGTTCTACCCACTGCGAATGACGGTATAACAAGATTTCCTCCCCTATCAAAGGTCTTTTGAATGACCTCTGCAAGACTCTTTGCATAGTCCTTCGGCTTATCATGGCGACGGTTACCATATGTGGACTCCATTACAACATAATCTGCCTCCGTTATATACTGCGGATCTCTGATAAGAGGCTGGTCAAGGTTTCCTATATCTCCAGAAAATACGATCTTACGTTCTTCGCCGTTCTCTGTGAGCCATATCTCGATACTTGACGAGCCAAGCAGGTGACCTGCGTCGATAAAGCGTACCTTTATGCCCTCGGATATCTCCGTCACCTCACTGTATGGGTGTGGGCAAAGGCAGGCAATAGCCGCCTCTGCGTCTGCCATAGTATAGAGTGGCGACACTTCGCCAGTGCCCTTACGTTTGCCCTTTCTGCTTCTCCACTCTGCTTCAAACTCCTGAATATGCGCCGAGTCCCGCAGCATGATGCCG
>ENA-OPFG01001568-OPFG01001568.1-human-gut-metagenome-genome-assembly--contig:-NODE-1568-length-11584-cov-1.611762_pt1 | contig 11584 bp, 10 predicted proteins | sample MGYA00241304_ERZ501542 | MGnify/ENA primary metagenome ERZ501542 (study PRJEB25962, sample SAMEA2042427) | human gut metagenome | biome: human gut; feature: human-associated habitat; material: faeces...
CTGTTCTAGTGCAGTCCGAACCGCCTGCATCTGCACTTCCGTGGCTTTGCTCTTTTCTTCTTCCTGCCGAATCTCGGCAAGCTGCAATTCCAGCCGCTGCATCTGGTCGTTGAAGCCGTCGTTTCGTTTTTTGAACTCTGCCATATTGATTGCACCGGCAATGCTCATTTCAAGCAGCCGGTCTTTTTTCTGTTCCAGCGATTGCAGTTCTTCTTCGACGCGGACACTTTCGCGTCGGAAGTCGCGATCATTCGGCACAGCCTCGATCACCTTCATGACCGCATTTATGACTGCTTCTTTATCCTGTACAAGCCCTTCAAAAATCCGCGCCATGATCTGGTTCAGATCCGTCGTCCAGAGCTGTGGCGAGGAGCAGCCTGCGCGGCCGCGGTCGCGGTAAACCCTGCATTGCCAGACCTCCTGATTGCCGGCCTGTGTTTTATAGAGCTGCCGGTGATAACCCTTGCCGTGTTCCTCGCAGATGATTTTACCGCTGTATGGATAGCGGTTGTGAAAATCCGCGCCGCTGGCGTGTGCCTGCATCTGTTTGCTTCGTGCTTTGTAGAGAGCGTTTGCCCTGTCCCAGAGTTCTTCTGAGACAATCGCCGGTACGGACGGGTCCGGGTACATGACCCACTCGCTCTCGTCGAGAAATACTTTTCGCTCGCTTCGATAGTCAACAGTTTGACTCTTGCTGCCGCAGTACCAGCCCTTGTATTTGGGATTGCAGAGGATGTGTCGAATGGTCAGCACGTTGAATGCGTTTCCCTGTCTGCTGGTAAAGCCTTCATCGAACAGTATCTGTGAAATGCGCCGGATACCGAGCTGCTACAGATCAAAGATACGCCGGACTGCCCGTGCCTCCGTTTCGTTGACTGTCAGCACGCAGCCGCTTTTGTCGTAGCCCCAGAGCCGGTCGTTTCCCAGCACATGACCGTTTTTGATTGCCTGCCGGAAACCGAATTTCAGACGCTCCGAGAGCTTTCGCACCTCATCCTGTGCTACGCCTGCCATGACGACCAGCCGGAATTCGCTGTCTGGGTCAAGCGTATTGATGTTGTCGTTCTGGAACAGGACGCCGACGTCATGCTCCAGAAGCTCCTGTGTGTACTGGATGGTGTCCAGCGTAGAACGCGAGAAGGTAAGCGTCAAACCACCCCGCGCATGGACAGGCATGAGACAATAGTAACGGGACGTTGCGAAACGTTCCGTTACTGTCATATTGGAGGTATAGGGATGAGGGTCCCGTCAAGATCTATGTGCAAAACTATTTAAGGCTCCGGCTGAGTGAAGTCAGCCGACAATAGGGGCGTCGTCCATGGCCGCCTCTAGATACTTTATGTTCATGTATTCTTGCAGCCCCATTAGGTACCTGCCACATGGCGCAGCGTCCCTGTAAATTTCGAGTACAGAGCTCCACTTGCACGGAAAACAAGCCCCGCTCTCACGGAGATTTAGCTCCACCGTCACGGATGCGAGGTCCACGGTGAGCAGAGAGGCTTTTCTCCTCTGCTCACCCATAAGATCATATCACATTCGGTTCCAACGGTTAATAATCTCTCCAGATTGCTCCCAGATATCCTGCTCAACCCCAGGTATATCCGTCACCCGGTGTTAATATATCAGAGAGTTATTTCTTTTTGTGTTTCTCTCGTTTCTGATTCCTGTGAGTGCGTGAATTATTTTTCTCCAGTTCAAAACAATAAGCAACGTAAAGCAGATTTATAAGCAGGACGATTGCACCGATCACAAAAACAATAACAGAGAATCCTTTGTTTACAAGCCATGCGAACAAGTCTCCTATCAGCCGGAATACACCGATAATGGTGCGTCCTCTTGGAGAAATGTGTTTAATGGTACATACATACTCTACGGCCATAATGATATCAATCACAAAAGATGAAATCAACATACCATCAAAGGATGTAATAGAAAAGGCTCCATATAAACCAATAATACAAGCTGCGACCGCAGCTGCATAAGACAGCCGCTTTTTGAAATCGCCAAGAATGTATAGATTGTATACAAGGATGAAACAATCTAGAGTCAGCCATGCAATGTGTCCCCAGTTGCCGCCTGACGTGATAAGAGCGTGAATCTCCCATCCAAAATTTAAAGCACCAGCAATCAATGGCATGAAAGGCTTTTTTTCCTTCCTGTAAATGAAGCTGTATATGACCATGCAGGCATACGCAAGCGACCAGAAGATTATTATTGCTGCATCGCCCATCTGTCACCACTCCCAACATATATCGAATCATAAAAGTAGATTCTTGTTTATTATAGTCTCAGAATCCTGAATTATCAAGACACATTCCGGTTTATAGTTTGTAGCCGCCGCGAAGGTTTTCGGCATTTTATCTCGGCGATTCAATTTCGATGTACCCTCTATTTTGATATAATCACGAAGCAAATCCTGACATGGAAATTGTCTGAGCGTCGAGGAGGTCGTGATCAATATATAGATGGGTTAGCAGACGTAGTGGAAATGCTAAAGGGCCGTGAGGAACCGACGATCCTCCATACAGACCAGGGCTCGGTTTATGGCAAGCATCCGCAAGCGCGGCAGCAGCTATCTCATCGTGGTCTCCATGGGCTATGACTACAACGGCAAGCGTATCAAGCCCCAGCAGAAAACCGTCCACCCGCCAGAAGAACTGACACCCAAGCAGGTCGAAAAGTGGCTCAACGAGCAGGCAGTCCTCTTTGAACGTGACTGCCACCACACGCCGCAGCCAATCCAGCAGCTCACGCTGGCAAAATACATCGACCTGTGGCTCAATGATTACCCGAGAGAAATCCTCAGCTTTATGTCCTCGGCGGAGGCTTTCAAGATAGCGTTTGACCGGGCGGCGTGAACGCTCTAAAAATTTATTCTATCTTTTTCGCACAAAATACTTGACATTTGCGGAGCTCAGGTAGTTCTCCGCTGCAAGCAGGCGGATGAGCAGCGGCGAAAACGCGATGATACCGCCCGCGCAGAGGTAGATTGCGCACGGAGGTTCATGCTTCGTTCGCCTCTGAAAAGGTGAAGAAAATGCCTGCTGTCAAGAATGGTTTCAAAATTGAGATTTTTAATGTCCCGACATCGTGATCGTGGAGATGCAGCCCTATTACTTTGCTTTTCAGCTTTCTGTTTGGAATTGCTTTTCAGTCTTCTGCCTGATATAATAATGGTAGCATAACGCGAGAAGCTTATCGATAGGATCGGGTGTATTTATGTGAACGCCAAGACCTGATCGGACAAAGAAAGGGTGGGGAGAATGTTATGTCAGAGATAATGTGGCACATCTGCATTTCGAGCATCTACACCCGTGACCGAGTTAGAATGCTTTCTACGATGGGAACGCTTTAATTGCAATTGTGGTCGGAATTCATTGATACTGTTATCTTTTTGAGCTTTGCTTATGGCTGGATACAAATGTTAAGGGAGATATTGATATGGCATTTTTAAATGAAAACGAATGGATACGCCTCAATGAGATCGCATACAATATTTCATTTATCTATACAGTAGAGGAAATGCAGCATGAAATTCTGAACCGATGGCTTCCTTTTTTGATTTCGTATGATAGCGCAATTTTTGCCCGAATCTCTACTGCGGAGAATGGATCCTATCAGTTTCAGGCCCCAGCGGCTTTTCATCTGCCTCAGCAGGCTGTCGATGTCTGGATGCAGGAAAGCCTGAATTCAGATGCTTTTCGCTGGGCGCTGTATACCTGTGAAGGCGGTGCTTTTCGGGAATCTATGGCATCTTCGGATGAACAGGTGAATAGCAGCGGAATCTACCAGAACTTCTATCTGCCCAATCGCTTGGCATATTCCGTCGGCCTTTCCATCTCCTTTCGAGAAGAACCGGTCGGCTTATTGAAATTGTACCGGCAAGCTGATAAGCCTCCGTTTAGCGAACGGGATATGTTTGTATTGGAGCAGTTGCACAAGCACTTTGCATACCGTTTAGTATATGAAGCAAAAAAGGGAGACACCCGCTATTTTTACGCAAAAGGATATCATGAAAAGTTGTGCAGCCAGTACGGCTTGACCAGTCGAGAAGGGGAAATGTTAGATCTGGCCGTACACGGGCTGTCCAATGAAGATATCGCTCAAAAAATGAATATCAGTATCCATACGGTAAAAAAACATTTCCACAGCATATATACCAAAATGAATGTGCGTAACCGGATACAGATGATCCAGAGTCTTCCTGTATCAACCAACAAGATCGATTTTGATGCGCTATAAATAAAACTCGGGAAAAATGTACCGCCTGCATTGGCTAAACTGCATTATCCTTTGGTAGTATATAAAGATTCTTTGGTCTCACATCGAGGCACAGAAGGCTTGTCTAAATAATATACAGACTACATAAAATGGAACTGGCGCTGAATTTTAACGCCGGTTCCATTTTGCTATATTTGGGGTACAAAAGTTGGGGGATGCATATGAAACGAAGCGATATTTGGTGGGCAGTTGCTTATGGGTTGTTGGCTGTGTTTACGGTACTCTTTTGCGTCACAGGAGGCTTTGCCAAGGTCAATATAGCGTATCCTTATCTGGCAGGTTTTGCGCAATTCGCTGTCTATGCTACGGCGGGTGAGTTGCTCTCCGGACGTATGTTGGAGGGAACTTGGCAGATCAACCGGGCGACTTGGTTCAAAAGCCTGAGTTGGGGAATAGGAGGCGTCCTTGTCACGCTGGCCTTTACCGTGTTCAGCCAAGGTACCCGGCAAGCCATGGCAGCAGGTCTTCTTCCGGGATATGGAAATGCTCTGGCACAGGCCTTTTTTACCAGCGTTACCAATAATCTGTTTTTTGCTCCTATTCATTCCGCTCTGATGCGAGTATGTGGAAATTATGCTGAAATCCGCTTTTTGGCGGGACAGCATATCACTCCACGCCAAGCGGTGGACTCTGTAAATTGGGGAGAATTGATCGATTTTACTCTGTTTAAAACGATTCCTCTCTTTTGGATCCCCGTCAATACCGTGGGATTTCTTCTTCCGCAAGAATATCGTATCGTATTTGCAGCGGTGCTTTCCTTGGCATTTGGAATATTGATGACTGTTCTCAAATTAAGGGAACGGAAGAATCAGAGTAGAAAGGAGTTACCTATATGATTCAAATTTCGGATAACACTCAGCAGATCCAACCCTCCAAGATTCGAAAAATGTTCAATAAGGCACTGGAGTATGATCATGTCATTAGTTTTACACTGGGAGAGCCGGATTTTACTGCCTCGCCGAACGTAGTGGAGGCTGGGTGCAGGGCCATTCGGGAAGGAAAGACCAAGTATTCAGAAAATGCAGGGCTGCTGGCTCTGCGCCAGGCGATTGCAGAGTATCTCCATCGCACAGAGGGACTCTCTTACGATCCTGCAAGCCAAATTGTGGTGACACCTGGAGCCATGGGAGCCTTGTTTTTGGCGCTGAAAGTGCTGCTGAATCCTGGGGATGAGGTTATCGTCAACGAACCCTGCTGGACTAATTATGTCCAACAGATTCGGATGTGCGGCGGCGTGCCGGTGTCGGTGAAAACCAACGCACAACGGGGATTTGATTTGGATGTATCCGCTATTGCCGAAGCTGTTACCGATAAGACAAAGGCCATTATTCTAAACAGCCCATGCAACCCCACAGGAGCTGTAGCCAGCACTGAAACGCTGCTCCAACTGGCCGAATTGGCCCAGAAGCAGGACTTGGTGATCTTGGCTGATGAGGTGTATAAGCACATCCTCTTTGATGGAAGGACTTATACAAGCTTTGCTGCTCTGCCTGGAATGAAAGAACGGACCCTGGTTATTGATAGCCTTTCCAAAACCTATGCGATGACCGGTTGGCGTATCGGTTATGCTGCCGGACCGGAAAATGTGATCCGGAATATGGTCAAGCTGCAGGAAAATGTCAGTGCTTGTGCGGCCACTCCCTGCCAGGTCGCGGCTATTGAAGCTTTGGAAGGTCCACAAGACCACTTGAAGTATATGGTGGAGCAGTATCGCCTGCGCCGTGACTATGTGATGAGGCGGATATCTGAGATCCCTGGTTTGTCCTGCCATGCTCCGGCCGGGACTTTCTATGCATTTATTGACATCAGTCAACTGGGTATGCCTTGTGAAGAATTTGCCATGAAGCTGCTGGAAGAACGACAGGTGGTAGTGGTACCCGGTACGGCCTTTGGCGAATTTGGCGAGGGATATATCCGTCTGTCCTATGCGACATCCATGCAGTGCCTGGAGCAGGGGCTGCAGGAGCTGGAGGAGTTTGTCAGATCCCATAAGACTGAGGGGGACCCCGCATGAGTATGATCAACGGTACCCGCTTATATGATCATTTGACCCGACTTGGGCAAATCGGTTTTGTGCCGAAAGAAGGAACCACACGATTGCCGTATACCCCTGCCTATGACGAAGGACGAATCTATGTTCAACAGTGCATGGAACAGGCAGGACTTCAGACATCCGTCGATCCTGTAGGGAATCTGATCGGTACGCTTCCCGGTCAGGGAGAGATCATTTGCATTGGATCCCACATCGATACGGTGCCGGGGGGCGGGATTTACGACGGAACCTATGGTGTGTTGTCCGGAATCGAGTGTGTGCAGCGCCTTAAGGAGTTGGGATATCAAAATCGGCATCCCATCCAGGTGATTGCATTTACCGAGGAGGAGGGCAATGTCATTGGCGGAACTTTTGGAAGTAAGGCATTTACCGGCGGAGAGATTGATGAAGCTATGCGGCCAAATCTGGCCCTCCACGGACTTACAATGGAGCAGGTCGGCGCCTGCCGAAGAGATCTGACCCAATATCAGTGTTACTTGGAGTTACATATTGAGCAGGGCGGGGTATTAGAAGCTGAAAGGATGCAAATAGGCGTGGTTGATGGTATTGTGGGCATCGTGCGCTATCGCATGACGGTTTCCGGCTGTGCCAATCATGCAGGCAGCACACCCATGCATCTGCGGGATGACGCGCTGGTGAAAGCCTGCCGGATCATTACCCAGCTTATGGAACGGACTGAGGCCGCTTCGCCGGATATGGTCTGCACTGTAGGAACCCTTCAGGTGTTCCCAGGAGCGGTCAATGTGATTCCGGGCAAGGTGGAGTTTATTGTGGAACTGCGCAACCCAACGATGGAGCCCATGGATCAGGTCATTGACTCCGTGCTGAAAGAGCACCCGGAGCTGGTAGGCGAAGAATATATTCGCCAGTCGCCTACCCAGTGCAGTTCTAAGCTGATAAAGCTGAGCGAGACACTGTGCCGCAACCGCGGTATCCGTTTTCGTAGAATGTTCAGCGGTGCAGGACACGATCTGATGAATTGGGGAAAAGCGGTCCCCTCCATGCTTCTGTTCATTCCCAGCAAAGACGGGATTAGCCACTCTATCCGAGAATACAGCGTTCCTGAGGACTTGTACCAGGGAGCTGAGCTGCTGATGGAGATGGTTCAGGCTTTGGACCAAGAGGAGGGAAAATTGTGAAGATCAAAATCATCAATCCCAATACGACGCAATCCATGACTGAAAGTATAGAAAATTTAGCACGTCGAGTAGCACGCAGCGACACTCAGGTATGGGCGGTCACTCCGGCATCCGGGCCGGACAGCATCGAATGTTATGTGGATGAGTATTTGGCTGTTCCGGGGGTCCTGAAAGAAGTGATCCGGGGAGACCGAGAGGAAGGCGCCGATGCATTTATCATCGCCTGCTTTGGTGACCCTGGGCTTCAGGCAGCCAGAGAGGTCACCTCCAAGCCTGTGCTGGGTATCTGTGAGTCGGCCATTGCTGCTGCCAAATTTATAGCGCCGTACTTTTCTATCGTATCGGTGCTGGATCGGTCTCGCAAGGTTACAGAGGACGTGGTGTCCAACTATGGAGCGGAAAAGTTTTGCCGTTCTATCCGATCCACAGGTTTGAGCGTGCTGGAATTTGGCAGGGACCCCAAGAAGGGATTGGAAGCGTTAGCCTATCAGGGAAAGTTAGCTGTGCAGCAGGACGGCGCCGAATGTATTTTGCTGGGGTGCGCTGGTTTCGTGGACTTTGTTGAGGACCTGTCCGCCCAGCTGGGCGTTCCCGTGTTGGATGGGGTAATGCCAGCAGTTAAATTTGCGGAAGCCATGGTAGATATGGGGCTGCGTACCAGCAAGGTGTCTACTTGGGGCTTCCCAGAGCAGAAGAATATCGTAGGCTTTCCCATGTTTACCAAACAAGAATTGATATTTTAGGAGATGACAGTATGCGTACCTTGATTAAAGGAGGCACAATTGTAACCGCAGAACAAGAGTATGTGGGGGATATCCTGGTGGAGGGCGATGTGATCCGCGCAATGGGGACACATTTGGACGAAGCTGCAGATCGTGTGATAGACGCCAAAGGTAAATATGTGTTTCCGGGAGGCGTAGACCAGCACACTCACTTTTCCGCCCTGTGTAATGTCGGCAACCGTGACACCGCCGGATATGAGACGACCGACTCTGCTATTGTAGGCGGCACGACCACCATTGTGGACTTTGCTCCGCAGGATCCAGATCGCGGACTGCTGGATTCCATTGATTATCGAATCAATGTGCGGGCGAAGGATAAGTCTTGTGTTGATTTTGCACTGCATTCCATGGTAACATATATTATGGACAGTATCTTTGATGAGATCGAAGAATTTCCTCGGAGAGGCATTTCCAGCATCAAGATTTTTATGGCCTACAACGGCTCTCCGCTTCATGTAGATGACGGTACTTTCTTCCGTATTCTGGAGAAGAGCCGACAGGTTGGCGCTACGGTATTTGTGCACGCAGAGAATGGAGAGATCCTGAATTTCCTCCGCAGCGAGTGTGTAAAGAAGGGCCAACTGACGCCGCATTACCATTATGTTTCCCGTCCGCCTTTTACTGAGGCGGAGGCGGTGCGCCGGGCTATTTATCTGGCTGGTCAGACCGATACGCCTCTTTATATTGCTCATATGACCTGTCGGGAAGCCATTGCCGAATTACAAAAGGCCAAGGGAACTGGCCAGCGGGTTTCCGGCGAGACTTGCACTCACTATCTGACCACCACTAAGGAAGTTCTGGATAATCCGGATTTCAATGAAGCGGCTAAGTTCGTTTGCTCCCCCGCTTTGCGGGATCGTGAGGACTGCGAGGCTCTTTGGCAGGCATTATCCGACGGACTGCTGACGGCGGTCTCATCCGACCACTGCGGTATAGATGTGGCAGAGCTCAAGCAGGCCGGCAGGAATGATTTTACTCAGATTCCAAACGGTTCCCCCGGCGCCGGCGATCGACTGCATATGGTGTGGACCGAAGGTGTATGCACGGGAAAGCTGACCCGCCAGAAATTTGTAGATGTTATTGCCACTCAGCCGGCAAAAATCAACGGTATCTATCCGAGAAAGGGAACGCTGGCGGTAGGTTCTGACGCAGATGTTGTCATTTTCGATCCCAATTATGAGGGGACAGTTCATCTGGCAGATAACCCTAACGGCGTGGACTACAACCTCTATGAGGGCCGTCGTCAGTCTGGTCGGGTGGAGACGGTTCTGCTGCGAGGCCAGGTTGTAGTGGAGAACGCCAAGTTTGTGGGCCGCTACGGCCAGGGAAAATTCATCCCTGCAAATATGTACGCATCCGGTTACGAAAACCGAAAATAACCAAGTGTGATCCGTAGTTACTCGCGCTGCCAAAACCGAAGATGTTGGGAACGGTGGGAGGCTGGAAACCGGAGTGCGCAAAACGTTTGGTCTGTTCATGAAAATATACGGTATATAGTATGATCAGTCTCGTTCAAAGCTGATATGCCGTGTCTTGATTTTGCAAGACTTACGTTTTGCGCATCCCTGGACCGAGAAAGTGAGGAGGTGTGATTTGCAGATTCGGATAGGGCCTGTAGTTGCGGAAGCAGAGATTCCATGAAAAAAAACCATAGATAATTTATAACAGGAGGCTTGTTATATGGATACTACATATGGAGTGTTGTGTCTCATTCCCCCCATCGTGGCAATCGGATTGGCCCTGTGGACCAAACAGACGATTTTCTCTTTATTCATCGCGGTTTGGTTGGGGTCCACAATGATGAACGGCTTTAACCCTTTGGTTGGTTTTATCAAAATTATCTCGGACTATATGATCCCCTCTCTCAGCGGAAATGCATCTTTGATTATTTTGGTTACACTCTCCGGCGGTATGATCGCCATGCTCCGTACCACTGGTGCTGCAGAGGCCTTTGCTACCAAGGTGACAAAGGTTATCAATACTGCTAAGAAGGGGCAGATCGTTACTTGCCTGAGCGCCTTCATTTTCAGCTATACGGAGCCCTGCCTCATGCTTGGTACTATCATGCGGCCCGTTACTGACATGGTGCGCATCTCTCGAGCAAAATTGGCTTATATCCTGGATTCCATGGGATGCAATTTAGCTGCGCTTTCTCCCATTAGCAGCTATGGTCCCTTTATCACGGGACTGATTGCCGCAGAGCTGTTGGCAAGCGGCGTTGAGGGCAACGAATGGGGCATCTGGTTGAATATGCTTCCGTTCAATCTGTACGGCGTATTTGCCATGATTTCTGTTTTGATCGTTGCTGCTTTCGGCTTGAACTTTGGCCCTATGTACAAGGAAGAAAAGCGGGCCAGAGAGACCGGAAAGCTGCTGGACGACGGGGTTCAGCCCTTGGTTCCAGAGGTGAAAAATGAGCTGCCCGCAGACTATAAGCTTACGATGTGGAACTTTATTATCCCTATTGTTTGCCTGTTTGGTTCTCTCTTTGCCACCATTTTCTGGTCCGGCGATCTGGTTAACAACGGGTTTGTGGGATGCTTCCGCAGTGCCAACATTACACTTGCTATTTGCATCGCCTTTATGGGTGGCGCGCTGGGTGCGGGCATCATGGGTGTAAGCACCAAGCTCTTCAGCGTGACCAAGGCGTTCGATACCTTTGTCAACGGTATGGCCGAACTGATCTCGGTTCCCTTTATTCTGGTGTGCGCATGGTCCTTGGGCTCTATCGTCAAAGGTATGGGGACCAGCGAGTTTCTGATCCATATTGTGGAGCAGTACCTGACTCCCGGCATGGTTCCGGCTTTGGTATTCCTGTTTGGCGCATTCATTTCGTTTTCGACCGGTTCCTCTTGGGGCGTGTGGTCTATTATGATGCCCATTGCTTTCCCGATGGCCGTCGCCTTTGATATTTCCATTCCGTTTGTTGTTGGCGCCGTGATTGGCGGTGGCCTGTTCGGCGACCAGTGCTCCCCTATCTCCGATACGACTGTGCTCTCTTCTACCGGTGCTTCCTGCAACCATATCGTCCATGTTATGACGCAGCTGCCCTACGGAATTACGGTTGGTATTTCGGCTTTCGTGGGATTCCTTTTTGGCGGACTGACCGGACAGTATGTCTTGAGTATTGCGGTTACTGCTGCTATTCTGACAGTGAGCCTGATTACTCTGACTCAGCTTACCAAACGGCGTTACCCTGAGAAGGTACACTAACTGCTTTGTCGTTGGAATAGGAGACATTTATGAAAAAGATTGATACCATTGTGGTGGCCCCGCATTTCTATACGATGGAGGGAGCCGGCGTGGGCTATCATAGTGATGCCGCTATG
>ENA-OPFG01001596-OPFG01001596.1-human-gut-metagenome-genome-assembly--contig:-NODE-1596-length-11424-cov-1.252001_pt1 | contig 11424 bp, 7 predicted proteins | sample MGYA00241304_ERZ501542 | MGnify/ENA primary metagenome ERZ501542 (study PRJEB25962, sample SAMEA2042427) | human gut metagenome | biome: human gut; feature: human-associated habitat; material: faeces...
GATGGTCGCCAATATTGGAGTTCAATTTGGATAGTTTTATTGAATTTACAGAATTGGCTTTTAACTTTGACAATGATGCCTTTACTAGAAAAATGGCCTTAGAACTATTGTTGAGCATTGAGGATTATAAAGAGAAACTTAATAATTATTCTCCACAAAAAGTATTGGATATACTGAAACAGAATGGTCGTTTAGCGGAAAATATATCTATAGATTGTCTGAATCAAGATTTTTGGGTTGATTTTACCGAGTTTGTTATTGGAGTAATTTCCATTTTAGAAATAAATTTAGATACGGAAGATTTTATTCTTTCTATATATGATAAGTTTCATTATGTATATAGCGCCCAAAGTTTTGATTTTATGGAAGTAAGAGAGCGGTTAGATGTTGATTTGATTACTGGATTTAGTCAAAATGCAAAATTAATAGTTGGAGGTTTGCCTTCTACGACATTTAAAGGATGTGTATTGACATCAAAAGTACCAAATATTGCAAAAGGGAAGATTTATGATGTAAGGAGTATATCTCGCCCTAAAAGAATACAACTGATGAATATGACAATTATTAATGCTAAGATTTTCAATAAAGGTGTGACACAATGTGTAGAAGGGTATGAAGATGTCAACATTCAATGCTATAGAGAACTGATACTTTCTAAAATATCTTGAATATGTTTGTTAAAGAGTTTGATATATTTGAAATTGGGGTTAATATTCTTGTTGCTGTTACGGAATGTTTGTCAGAAGAAACTTTACGTACTCAATGGAGACCGCTTCGTAATAAATTAGCAGAAGAGAGACAGATGGAACCAATGGATGATTTTGAACGTTGGAATTTCTATTTGTTTTATGTGGTGGAAGACAAGAGTGAGATAAATCGTTCGCTGAAGTATGAAATTGAGCATGATACGGTTTCCTCACGCAAGATAATTGTTAACCGTGCAGAGTTTGTTGACGGTAACTATGAGGCTCTTATTACTTCGTACATAAAGTATGATATAGAAGAACTTGTTGATGAAGAACATAAAATGGATTTTGTAATAAATAAATGTGCCCAAAAGGTAGCGAAAAATGAAGATTAAAAGAGTTGATATAAAGGCTTTCCGTTTGTTTGATGATGTGTCTGTAGATCTAACAGCAAAGAAAGATTCTAATAAGGCAGCTAACTTTGTTGCTATATATGCTCCAAATGGTTTTGGCAAGACTTCATTCTTTGATGCTATGGAGTTTTGTATGACAAAGTCAATACATAGGGTAAAGAGTAATTTCAAGGAAAATTTCTCAATCGATCAAAAACATGGCGCATCTACGTTTATACACAATAAGGATTTACCAAATGAATCTATCGACATCACCATGTCGTTTGAGGATAGTGGAGATGTAAGGACTACTTGTCCGCCAGCAGATGAATGTTCAATGCTTAAGTCAAACCGTATAGAGAATGGCTATTTTAGAGATGCAATCCTTTCACAAGACTGGTTGTCGGAATTCCTTTCTTCAAAAAGCTCTGCGGAAAGATTCAAAATATTTGTGCAAAATTTTGAGGAAACCCACTCTCTTTTGGATTATTACCAATCGTTGGGGGATGCCTCAAGAGGAATGAAAAGAAATATTGATGTTATCTCAAAAGAACTAAAACAAATTGCTAAAAGCATTGACAAGAGTATAGATGCCAATGTTATGGATTTGTTGAAGGAAATAGTAGAGAAACTAAAGGCTAAAAACATTGATGTAAGAAAGTTTTCTTCGGATATGAATGCCTACCAAAGCATGATAGTTGAGGCTGATTCCATTTACTCAAGTTTGTTGGAAGACGAAGAAAAAGTAAATGAAATTATATCAAATCTTGACAAGATGCAGTTTGGTGATGATAGAGTCTTGAAAATAGATGATATACCTGAATGGATAGAAAAACAGAAAAACCTTAAATCTGCAATAGATAGTATTGCAGTAGAATTAACGAAAATAGAACATCTAAAAGATTTAAAGCACCAAGTTGGACAATATGGGAATTCATTGGAAAATAGCTTAAAGGCTTTAGACACCCTTATTTTTCTTATAGACCAAAGCAACAAGTTTCAGACGATACTGAATAAAATAGTTATTGTTAAAAAAGAGAAACAAGGCTTTATTCAAAACAAGGCAAAGAATGAAGCAGAAATAGTTAATATAAAACAAGCGATAGCACAGCTATGTGAAGAAATGGCCAAACTACAGAGTGAAAAAGAACTAAATGACAAGAAACTACTTGGCCTACATGACAGTTATAAGGAATATGTCGCATTGTCTATTCAACATAAAGCGAATGCTGATAGTGTTTTGTTTAATCAAAAACGATTAAATACAGTAGATGAAAGTATAAGTATACTTGAACAAAGACATTCGGCATTATTAAAGTTTGTAACAGGTTTGCGAAAAAAAGAGTTTGTTGTAATTCCTAACTTGTATGAGGAAGATACACGCAAACTATTAGAGATAAGAGGAAAACTTGATTCTGCCAACAAAGCCTTGAAGGATATCGAGAATAGAGTGGAGGAAGAATCAAGATTGAGCGACATTTTACAAAATCTTCTCGCTTCGTCTCAAAGCATTGTGGAACATATAAAAGGCAGTAAATGTCCTCTGTGTGGTTGTGATTATAAGCAACATGAAAATCTTCTGGTTGCGATATCTGAAAATACTGTTTTGTCGTCATCGCTGAAAGAAGATGTTGAGAAAAGGGATAGCGCAAGGAAGGATGTTGAGGACATTGAGCATGGATTACGCAATCAACTTGATAAGTTAACTGATGAAGTTGAGGAACATATAAACAAAACTGTTGAAGAGATAGCTAAGGTAAAAAAGGATAGGGAGAATATAAATAATCAACTCAAACAATTGCTATCGGATAAAACAAAAGACGAGGCTACATTCACTGAAAGATTCTCAGAATTTAAGGATTGCACAGAGGATGAAGTGCGCAATAAATATGAAAAAGCCAATCAGAATATAAACTGTGAGTTGAATAACCAAAAATCACGACTTGCCCATAATCAAACAGAATTGGCTAAATTGATAGAAGCAATGGATAAATTGCGTGAAGATATTAAAAAATGCGATATGACAATTGCACAATTAAATGCTGATACATTTTTTACGCAATATCTACATACTGCAGGAACTGATGATATTTCACAATACAAATTAGATGATTGGAAAAAACAGAAAGAAGAGGTTCTTGCTGAATCAGTTAAATGGAAAAAAGAAATTGATGACGCCAATGCCGAGATTTCAAAGTTAAAGGAAGAAGGTGTTGATGAATCAAAGGTAATATCACTACAACAAAGACAGATATCGTTTAGTTCGGAATATACAGAAGTGAAAGAAAGGTTGACTGGGACGTATAATTTCTTGAAGACAAAGTGTCTGATGGAATCTATATCCCTGCCAATGGACAGCGAGCAGATTAATACAGTATATCAAGAAGCTATAAGGAAATCACATGAACGACGGAGCGACTTGAGTGATAAGTCGGAAGTGGTCAAGGAATATATCAGAATAATAGGTGTTGTTGGTAAATATTCTGAGAATGAAAGTCTCAAAAAACAGTATGATGTTGTTGAAAGTAAACGAAAAAAGTATATAAAAAATAAGGAAATTGTAGATCTAGAAAAAACAAGGTTGGAAAAATACCTTAAAGATTTTGTAAATGGCTTCTTCAAATTGGATATTATCAATAAGCTATATAATACAATAGATCCTCATCCTGAATACAAAAAGATAAGTTTTGAATGTGACTTTAGTCTTAAGGATCCAAGACTAAATGTGTTGATGTATTCAGAGAAAGACGACCATGACAGCATTGTGCCGAATCTATACTTTAGTACTGCACAAATAAACATACTATCTTTCTGTATTTTTATGGCGAAGGCTCTATTTGCAAAGACTGACAAGAAAGATGATTTAGGATGTATTTTTATTGATGACCCTGTGCAGGCTCTTGATGACATTAATATACTGTCAATGATTGATTTGCTTAGAAACGTAGCTTTCTCACTTGACAAACAGATTGTACTCACAACACATGATAAGGATTTCTTCGAACTTATGAAAATGAAAGTACCAGATAGACTTTTCAATTCAAGGTTTATTGAGTTTAGGGAAAGAGGAGTGATAGAGTGAAATCAAGGTGTGTAATATATTGCTACTATATATGTAAATGTTTAGAAAATGCAACTGTTAGGTTTATATTGGCGAAAACGGAGCATTCCCACCCACTCGAGATGGTTGTGTCCACTCACTTTCGATGCGGAAAAGGGGTTAAAAGAGGCTTAAAAAACGGAGCATTCGCGTTCAAAATCGATTAAAACGCCAAAAAACGCCTCAAAAAACGGAGCATTGCCGTTCACCAGCTGCGAAGGTGTGTGACCGAGCGCTTTTCTGTTTGAAGTGTTTTTGTTAACTTTGTACGCAAATAAAGATTCGTATGAATACAGAGGTACTAAGAATAATAGAAGGTGGTCTTGCCAATGATCATAGAAAGATCATTAGTTATGCAAATCGGCTTGCCGATAGGCTTGACAAAGAGGGTGAGTCCCCTTTGGCAAAATGTATACGTCAGAAGCTTGAAACTTCTGTTCCGCATTCTGCTGCGATAGCTGATGCTCTGAGGACGATCCCCTTGGATTCGGACAGTCGGCTTCAGATAGTAGAGGTAGTGCCTTCAGATTCGCATCGGCAAAAAATTGTGCTATCTCCTTTGGTGGAGAAACAAATAAAAGAGTTTGTTGATCTTGTTAAAAACACGTCAAAGTTTGAGGTTGCGGGTATCGACATTAAGAAAACTCTTCTTTTATATGGTAAGCCTGGCTGTGGCAAGACCAGTATTGCAAATTATATTTGTGAGCAAACTGGATTGCCTTTGGTTATAGCAAGGTTGGATGGTATTGTGTCCTCTCTCTTGGGTAGTACCGCAAAGAATATTCGAAAGATATTTGAATACTCTAGTAGCTTTCCGTGTATATTGTTTCTGGATGAGTTTGATGCAATAGCAAAGGCTCGTGATGACAGTCATGAGTTAGGTGAATTGAAGCGTGTTATTAATAGCCTTCTTCAAAATATTGACTCTATGCCATCAAGTTGTGTGCTTATCGCTGCAACTAATCATCAGTCTCTTCTTGATCCTGCGGTTTGGAGACGATTTGTTCAAAAAGTCGAGGTCGAGCTTCCTGATGAAGATGAAGTATTAACGCTTATGTCTATTTTTCCCGAGAATTTTGAAAGCAATTTCTCTGGCGATAAGCAGAAGATACAGTCACTGGCAAAGGCCTTTCAGGGCTTGTCGCCTTCTGATATCAAAACGATATATGACAAAGCAAAGGTGAAAAGTATAATATCTGCTACTCATGTGATTGACTACTGCCAATTGTTGTTCGGGGTATTTGAATTGAAGAATGAAGACTATACTGAATCATCCTTGGTTCGTTTTCTAAGCAAAAATGGTGTGTCTCAAGTGGCGATTCATGAAGCCTTTGGAATGAGTCTTAGAAAGATTAAAGGATTCTTGTCAGAAAAATAGTAATTATTATGGCTAAAACATACGATTGGGAGTTCGGCCTGTTTGAAAGGGCATGGGGCAGGCGGGGCGTGGCTTGCCCTGATTGTGTGAATGAGAGCAATCATAAGGTTTGGGAGCGGTTTCTGGACAGGGCGGTAAGGAAGCTTCTGTGCGACGAGACGATGGAGACGGAGGAGTTTCGGGAGCTGCTGGAGGAGGTGCGCGAAGAGGAAGCCCAGCGTCTGGTCTGGGAAAAGAGGGCCGAGAAGATTGCGGAGGCGAGAAGGCGGAGGAGCTGCATGGCGCGCCCGAAGATAGATTATGTCCCGAAGGGGTTGACAGTGGATTTGGAGGAGGCTTACGCCGAGTACTTCAAGCAGGAGGTGGAGTTTCGGCCTGAGAACAAGGAGGATTTCTTGTATATGCTGCGGCTGCTGGAGCGCTGGGAGAAGAAGTCGATACCGGCTGTGTTGGCGAAAGGAAGGCCTGACGCTGCGTATGCCATTGCCATGGGGCTGTGCGAACATCTGCCATTGCTGATATATAGGGAGGACATTAGAGACTATCTGAATGATTACAAGCTACGTATCGGCAAACTGATCTATGCGAGCTTTGCTGCATTGGTAGATAGTGTGGCAGCATGGAACAACGAAGAGAAGCGAGAAGAGGTCTTCACATATATCTTTACGCATCTGTCACGATTTGATGGCTTCAAACGAGTGCAGAACAATATACAGATGTTGGCACCAAGCAAAAAATTCACGGGAGAGCCATTGAAGATCGAGCGAGAGATGAATGACGATGAAGAACGCGTTGCAAGAGAAGCTGAACGGAGACGACGGGAGAAAGAGCGACAGATGCTGGGGGTAGAGAAAGAGGCCAAGTCACTGATACCACAGAACAAGGACTATGAACAGCGTATCTTCAACAAAAGAAATGTGGATTGGGATTGTTATAGCATCTGGCAGCTGATGTTGGAAGAGAACAAGAATATTGAGACGTTGCTTGCCGTTGGAGAATACCAGACGGCAGCATTGATGTTCCTGCAACTGACGAAATCCATGTGCAGACACTTTGTGATAGACAGGCACTGGGAGTATTTTGATGATATGTATAGTCCGGAGTATGCCATAAGAGACTTGATAGAGACGTTTGGGAAACTGGCGAAGGAGGGGCGATTGCCGGAAGAAGTGAGTCGGTATATCCATGAGGCGTGGAGGGAGATAGAGGAAACGGAGTGTTGCGCGGACTATGGTGTGCCGAGAGGGGCTTTGCCCTTTTAGTGGGTTGTGGGTGTTGGTTGACAAAAACCTGCTACTGGGTGGTCTTAGACAAAAACCTGATGCAGGGTGGAATTTAGACAAAAACCGAGATAAACCCCGTATCTGTTTTCCGAGTCTTCGACTTGCTTTTCATCCATACAAAGCCTTACGAGAACGAGTTCTCGACTGCTTTATCTGAATACAAAGCTGTGGCACGATGTGCCACTCGGAAAATAGATACGGCGATAAACAGAATAAAATCCATTGGAACTTGCGAAACTGTGGATTGTATATTAAGGTGCAAAATTCCCAAGATTTTCAATCCAAAATTCCCAAGATTTTCAACCAAAAATTCCCAAGATTTTCAATTTGCGGAGAATGTAGTATGAAAATGTCGCCTCGATAATAACTGTGATGGTGAACTTTATAGCAATGGAGTCATATATATTGGCAGTAGCAACACATTCTCGTCTTTATGAAAATCCTTCGTATAAAGTAGATATGGCTGACTTATTCTATCTGAATATTTAAGACAGAAAGCATCTAACGAAGCATGAGTCTTATATCCAGACGATTTTACTTCAATAGGGCAAAGTTTGTTGCCTCTTGACAAGAGAAAGTCAACTTCATAAGAATGAGTATCATCTTTAGGAAAAGTATAGTAAAATAGTTTGTTGCCTGAAGCACGAAGCATTTGCGCAATCAAATTTTCATATACATATCCCAGGTTGGCAGACAATTTATCATTTAGCAGTTTCTGGTATATGATATTTTCCGCTTGAATAATACTTCTGCCATAATTCCCTTTTTGCCCACAAAATTACATGAAAAAAGCCTAATACCAAAATTTATTTTGCCAAAATACTGCCTAATACCAAAATCTTTGGTGGCAAAATACGGTCTGACACCAAAATCTGGCGGCTGGAATGATAGCGTTTGCTATGAGCAGATGATTTGTGCAAAGTCGGTGATATCGCCATGAATGCTTGCTTTTTCAAGTGCTGCCATGTATGACTGTCTTTCTTCAACTGTGATAATCCTCCACGGGTGACCACTTGTGACGAGCATCGCGTTCATGATAAATCTGGCTGTGCGACCGTTTCCGTCCATGTAAGGATGGATATACACGAAGAAAAAATGGCCTAATACGGCTCTGACGATCGCGTCTTCCTCTGATTCCATGAGTTCGGCGAGCGCAGACATGGCGTCTCTGAGGGCTTCTGGTGGAAGAGGCGTGTGCTTGGAACCTCGAATATACACTTGATGGGATCGATAGCCTACAAGGTCTGAGGGTTTGATAATGCCGGCAGTAATGCAAGGCTGGAACATTTCAAAGTGCCATTTGTCAAAGTCTCTGCTGACGATATTGCCAGCATTGGCTCCTTGAAGGATTGTCTTGACACTCTCTTTGACCTGTTGGAATGCCTGGTAATAGCCTCGTGCTGCTAAAGCGTTCTTGCGATCTGCATCAATCTTGTCGTCTTCCGGATTCCACTCGCCAGAGCGAACGCGTTCGATAAGTCCTTCTGTAACCCGATAGCCTTCAATGGATAAAGAATGGTAACTGTCGCGTATATAGTTGTCATCCATGTTGCTTAGTATTGCCTCTGTGGTTTGGCTTTGTGTGGGGGCAATGAGTGGAAGGTCGAGTATTTGCTTTCTCATCTTCTGCCACATCAGCCTGATCCTGATGGCATGGGGTGAAGTGTTCCTACTTGTTCCTGATAGGCTGGGCGTCGTGTCTTCAAATGGATCCTCTGGGCGTAACTCGTGGCCAAGTCTCGTCATGAATTGTAGAATAGTTTCTGCAACGTCAGTTCGCCCGATGTTTCTGAAAGCACCAACAAGTCTTGAGGCTCTGGAAGAGTTTCCTTCGTCGGCCACCACTTTGAGGATTTCATCAGCTCCGCCAACCAGAGACAAACAGGTCCGGGCATTGACTGAGTTTCTGCTGAAATATGTTGGTGTACAGAAAACCAAAGCTTCTGCCAAAGGGTAGAGCCTTAATCCATATCTTTGCTCAACTACAATATGTGCTGGCATTGTTGCTGTGATGTCCAGCATCGAGTCACCATGCTTCAAACTTACAATATTGTTGCTTGCCTTTGATGAACGGATTATCAATTGAGTAGGGGCTACTGTCTCTCCGGCATAGAAATCAAGTGATTCTTCTGGAGTAAGACACCAGTTGTCTCCGAAACGGTTGTTGGAATATGCTACTATGAATTTCCAATAGGAAGCATACCACACGGTTGTGTCTCCTTCCATCCCTGGCATGGTAGGCATATACCATCCTTTGATTACTTGTTCTAAGTAACCATTATCTATAAGACGCTTTGTATGTGTCTCGCCCAAGGTCTTCATGCCCTGAATGATGTCACTGTTGTTCTCGTCCTGATATTTCTTGAGTACGCTCAGTGAATTTGCTAACTTTTCTTGAATACTTGCCATTCTTTCAACTTTAATCTGCCCATTAGTATGTACATGATGGGTGTCTATTAGTAAATACCTAGTGCAGGGTTATTAGTAAATACCCAGTGCGGTGTTATTAGTATTTACACGGTGCAAAGTTATTAGTTTTTATCCGGATTTGCAAGGTTTTGGGGCAATAAAAAAGAATCACATTCTTTTTGTATTGTCTTCGATTTGCACTATCTTTGGATAAGATAGGCTGCGTCTCAACAATAAAAAAGAATCACATTCTTTTTGTATTGTCTTCGATTTGCACTATCTTTGCAAACAAAAAGGGTTTGTGTATGAAGTATCCCATCGGCATACAGGATTTTAAGAGTATTGTTGACGGCGGTTTTGTCTATGTGGACAAGACAGCCTTGCTGCACAAGATGGTGACGGAGGGTAAGATTTACTTTCTGAGCCGTCCTCGTCGGTTTGGCAAGAGCTTGCTCGTCTCTACGCTGAAGTATTATTTCGGTGGGGAACGGGAGTTGTTTCGTGGTCTGGCCATCGAGGACTTGGAGCAGGAGTGGGAGCAATATCCTGTATTTCATATCGACTTCAATGGCAGCGACTTCACCCAGGGCGGCACGTTGCAGAACAAACTGGATGTGTGTGTCGAGGACTGGGAGAGGCAGTACGGAATGACGGGTGACGATCGTCTCAGCGTGGGGGAGCGTTTTGCCAGGCTGTTGGCTTTTGTTCATGAGCGTACAGGAAAGCAGTGTGTGGTGCTCATCGACGAGTATGACAAACCGTTGCTGGATGTGCTCGACACGGACTATCGGACGACGGATGGCAATGGCAACAACCTACGGATCGAGGAATTCAATCGTAATATTCTCAAGGGTTTCTACTCTGCCTTCAAGGCTGCTGACCAAGACTTGCGCTTCGTGCTGCTCACGGGTGTGACGAAGTTTTCGCAGGTGAGTGTGTTCAGTGGTTTCAACCAGCCGGAGGATATCAGTATGAGTGCGGCCTATGAGGCGGTCTGCGGTATCACGGAGGCGGAACTGGAGGGAACATTTCATGACGAGATGGACGCTATGGCGTACGAAATGGGGGTGAGCCCCGAGGAGGTGCGCCAGTTGCTGAAGCGGCATTATGACGGTTATCATTTCAGTAAGCGGAAGACGGACATCTTCAATCCCTTTAGCCTGCTCAATGCGCTTAGCGTTAGGGATATCCAGGATTATTGGTTTCGCACGGGTACGCCCAGTTACCTGGTCCGCCTGCTCCATCATACGGATGAGAATCTCAACGAACTGACGGGGAAGTATTACGACACGTCGGACTTTATCGACTACAGGGCGGACGTGGAGCGCCCGTTGCCCATGATCTATCAGAGCGGTTATCTGACCATCAAGAAGTATGATCCGATGTTTAGGGAATACACTTTGGGCATCCCAAACAAGGAGGTCCGTGATGGTTTGCTCTATTCGCTGATACCTCACTATGTGAACCCTCGCCGTTCAGACAACGACGCCTTCCTCTTGGGATTTTGCAAGGCGGTTTACCGCAATGATATCGAAGCAGCATTGGAACACATGCGCACCTATATGGCTACGATCCCATACGATCTGGAGAACCATAGCGAGAAGCACTATCAGACCATCTTCTATCTGATGTTTAGTTTCCTCAACATCTATATCCGCACGGAGGTGAAGAGCGCCATTGGCAGAGCTGATGCCGTGATGCACATGCCGGACACGATATACGTCTTCGAACTGAAGGTTGACAAGAGTGCCGAGGAGGCTTTGGCCCAAATAGACGAAAAGGGCTACATGCTGCCTTATCATGCTGAAGGTAAGCGGCTGGTAAAAGTGGGCATTAGTTTTGACAGTACTCAGCGCACGATCGGCGACTGGAAAATCAAGGAGGATTAAGAGGATTAAAAGGAGAGGCTAAGAACATTGCCCGCCATTGTACCATCGAGCCTTTTTAGTGTATTGTCTTCGATTCGCATTATTAGATTTATGTATAGATATTTCATTTACCTATCGTTTGACGGGCGCGCCTACCACGGTTGGCAGATACAGCCCAACGGCATCACCGTGGAGGAGGCGCTGGAGAAGGCGCTCTCGACCCTGCTGCACACCCCCATCGACGTGACGGGGGCGGGACGGACTGACGCTGGGGTCAACGCCCGGCTGATGGTGGCCCATTTCGACCT